>Ga0160437_1000542_pt1 | contig 19309 bp, 17 predicted proteins | sample HID1975I_E0MG_FD_108227 | JGI IMG/M metagenome (GOLD analysis project Ga0160437, IMG submission 108227) | Enriched soil microbial communities from UW Madison campus, WI, USA - HID1975I_E0 MG | ecosystem: Environmental > Terrestrial > Soil > Unclassified | place: USA: Madison, Wisconsin... | reverse complement strand
GACACCTTCAAGCCGTACACGCCACAAGCCGCGGCGGGTATGCGGATGGAGCCCCCGCCGTCGCTGCCGTGCGCCAAGGGCACGATGCCCGCCGCCACCGCCGCCGCGGCGCCGCCGCTGGAGCCGCCCGTCGAGCGCGTCAGGTCCCAGGGGTTGCGGGTGGGCCCGCCATTGCGCGCCGCCTCGGTGGTGGGCGCCATGCAGAATTCGGGGACGGTGGTGCGTGCAAACGGAATCAGGCCGGCGGCTTCAAAGCGGTCGGCCAACGTGGCGTTGCGGGCATAGCGCGTGTCGTTCAGCAGGCGGGAGCCCAGGCTGGACGGAAAGCGCGTGTGCGCCAGGCCAGAATCCTTCAGCAGAAACGGGATCGCGCCAAACACGCCCCGGGCTTGCCAGGCGCGCGCCACGTCCAGCGATTCTTCATAGCGCTCATAGCAGAGCGCGTTCATGGCCGGCGCGCGTTCACGCGCCAGGTTGATGGCGCAGGCCATCAGGTCTTCGGGGCTGACTTCGCGCCTTGCCAACAAGTCGGCCAGCGCCAGCCCGTCCAGCGCCTGATACTCGGTGTCACGCATACTGCTTGCTCCTTGAGGGGTCTGACAGCGCTTCCAGATCAGGTTTGTTCCAGGCCTTGCCCGGCACCGATTCGATCAGGCGGCGCGTGTATTCATGTTGTGGGTGGTAGAGAATCGTGGCCGCGCGTTCCAGCTCCACCAGTTGCCCCTGCCGCATGACGGCGATGCGGTCGCAGATCTGGGCCGCGACACGCAGGTCGTGGGTGATGAACAGCACCGACAGGTCGAACTGCCCGCTCACGGTCTTGAGCAGGTCCAGCACCTGCGCCTGGATGGACACGTCCAGCGCCGACACCGCTTCGTCCGCCACCAGCAGCCGGGGCTTCAAGGCCAGGGCGCGGGCGATGCCCACGCGCTGGCGCTGCCCGCCGGAAAATTGGTGCGGATAGCGGTCGCCCGCGTCTCCGCCCAAGCCCACCAGTTCCAGCAATTCACGCGCGTCACGCAGCGCGGTCTTGCGGCTTGTGCCAAAGGCGATGGGGCCTTGCGCCACCGCCTCGATCACGCGGTGGCGCGGGTTCAGCGATGCGTAGGGGTCCTGGAACACCATCTGAATCTGGCGGCGATAGGGGCGGAAGTCGCGCGGCTTCATGCCGACGAGTTCCTGGCCTTCCATGCGCACGCTGCCACTGTCAGGCGAGATCAAGCCGATCAGCGTGCGGCCCAAGGTGGACTTGCCCGAACCGGACTCCCCCACCAGGCCCAGCGTTTCGCCCTGCCGGATTTCCAGCGAGATATCGCGCAATGCATCGACCCGGCGCCCGCCCGTGGCGAAGGTCTTGCACAGCTTTTCCACCACCATCAGCGCGGGCGCCGCGCCGGCTTCTTCCTTGCCCTGGGGTTTGTGCGGCACGGCGGCGATCAACTGGCGCGTATAGGGATGCCGAGGGCGGTTCAGGATGTCTTGGGCGGCGCCCGCCTCTACCACCGCGCCCTTGCGCATGACGACGATGCGGTCGGCAATGTCGGCCACCACGCCAAAGTCGTGGGTGATGAAGATGACGCCGATGCCCATGCGCCGTTGGATGTCCTTGATCAGCCCGAGTATCTGCGCCTGCGTCGTGACGTCCAGCGCGGTCGTGGGTTCGTCGGCGATCAGCACGTCCGGCTCCAGGGCCAGCGCCATCGCGATCACCACGCGCTGCCGCTGCCCGCCCGACAACTGGAACGGAAAGGCGTCGATCATGGCGGCAGGATCCGGCAGCAACACCTGTTCAAACAATTCCAGCACGCGCTGCTTGCGCGCCGCGACGCTCAGCGTGGTGTGGCGTTCGAGCACCTCGTCCACCTGCCGGCCCACGCGCATGATGGGGTTCAGCGCGGTCATGGGTTCCTGGAACACCATGCCGAACGACTTGCCGCGCAAGCCGTACCAGTCGGTGGCCGACAGCCCGACCAGGTCGCGCCCGCCGTACAGGATCTGCCCCTGAGTAACGCTGAGTTGGCCGGCCGGAAGCAAGCCCATGATGGCGTGCGCGGTCACGGATTTACCCGAGCCGGATTCCCCCACCACGCACAGGATCTCGTTGCGGTTGACGGTGTAGGACACGTCCTGCACCACGGTCGGCCCACCATGCGCGGCCGTTACGCTGAGCCCGCGGATGTCCAGCAGCGCGCCGGCGGCATCGGAAGTCGTCGCGGCGGAATGCGTAAAGTCAGTAGTCATTACGTCGTCCTCCTGCGCGCCAGCTTTGGATTCAGCGCGTCGTTCAGCGCTTCGCCGATCAGGTTCAGCGACAGCACCGTCAGCAGAATCGCCACGCCCGGGAACACGCTCATCCACCAGGCGTCGCGCAGCACGCTGCGCGAGGCGCCGATGATGTAGCCCCACGTCATGGCGTTGGGGTCGCCCAGGCCCAGGAAGCTGAGCGCCGATTCCAGCAGGATCGAGCTGGCGATCATGAGCGAGCCCGACACGATCACGGGTGACAGGCTGTTGGGCAGGATCTGCGTCAGGATGATGCGCAGGTTGGACTGGCCGGCCAGCATGGCGGCCTGCACGAACTCGCGGTTCTTCAGGCTCATGAACTCGGCCCGCACCAGGCGCGCCAATGGCGGCCAGGACACCACCGCGATCGCGAAGATCACCGTCGCCATGTTGGGGGTCAGGATGGCCACCAGCACCACCGCAAGAAAAAAGCTGGGGATGGTCTGGAAGAGTTCGATGAAGCCCACGATGGCCTGGTCTACCCGCCCGCCATAAAAGCCCGCCAGCGCGCCCACCGTAATGCCCACCAGGATGGACACCGCCGTGGACACGGCGGCCAGCACCAGCGTCACGCGGGACCCATAGGCGATGCCCGTGGCGATGTCGCGGCCAAGGGTGTCGGTGCCCAGCAAGGCGCCGTCCGACAACGGCGGCATGAAGGGGCCGTTGATGATGTCCCAGGGGCTGTCCGGAAAGATCCAGCTGGCGGTGAGGGCCATGAGCGTGACCAGCGCGATCACGATCAGGCCCATGATGCCGCCCTTGTTGCGGCAGAACGATTGCATGAACGCTTTCATTTCAGTTCGATCCTGGGATCCGCCACCGTGTACAGAATGTCGGTGACTAGGTTGACCACCACCACGATCAGCGAGGCCACGAAGAACACGCCCAGCAGCACGCTGTAGTCGCGCTGGATCAAGGCGTCAAAGGCCAGCCGGCCGATACCCGGCCAGGCGAAGACGGTTTCCACCAGCAGCGAGCCGCCGATCAGGCCGCCCGCCTGGATACCCGCATACGTGATGACGGGCAGCAGCGCATTGCGCAGCACGTGGCGCACGATGACCGTGCGTTCGGACAAGCCCTTGGCGCGCGCCGTCTTGACGAAATCAAGCTGGCTGATTTCCAGGATGGACGCACGCGTCAAGCGGGCGTAGACCGCCATGTAGAACATGCCCAGGGTCAGCGCCGGCAGCAGCAGATGCTTGGCCACGTCGGCCAGGCGAGCCAGCCCCGTCAAGTTGGCGCCCACGCTTTCATAACCGAAGGCCGGCAGCCATTCCAGATTCACCGAGAACAACAGCACCAGCATCAGCCCCACCCAGAACAGCGGCGTGGCGTAGGCCAGCATGGACAGCGTGGTGATGACGGTGTCGCCCCACTTCCCCACCCGCAGCGCCGCCTGCGTGCCCAGGCTGACACCCGCCAGCAGCGCGAACGCGAAGGCCGACAAGGTCAATAGCAACGTGGCGGGCAGGTGTTGCAGAATCAGGCTGGAAACCGGCGCCTGCTGGCGGTAGGAATAGCCCAGGTCGAACGTCGCCACGTTCTTCAGGTACTGGCCCAGTTGCACGGCAATGGGCTTGTCCAGCCCGAATTCCTGGCGCAGCTTGGCGATGAACTCGGCATCCACCGCGCCGGACTGACCGGCCAGGATTTCCGCCGGGTCGCCCGGCGCCGCCCGCACCAGGAAGAAGTTGAAGAGCGCGATCATCAGCAGAACCAGGACGCTCTTGACCACCCGGTTCGCCAGGAATTTGCCGACCTTCTTCATTCTTTGGACAGCCAGGTATCGCTTTGCGTATCCACCACGCCCAGCGCCGTCGTCACCGCGTTATGCACGCGCTTGTTCAGCAGCGTCGAATAGTTCGTGTCGGCCAGCCACAGCACCGGCACGTCCTCGACAAGAATGCGCTGCACCTCGCTGTACAGCTTCTGGCGTTCTTCATCGGTCGCGGCCGTGGCGGCGGCATTGAACAACTCATCGACCTTGGGGTTGTTGTACTGCGAGGTATTGCTGAACATCAGCCCCTTCTTGATGTTGCTGCTGACGTAGGTGCGCGACACGCCGATCGCCGGGTCGCCGTACTGGAATACGCCGTTGGCGCCCATGTCGAAATCCCAGTTGCCCACGCGGCTGACCCATCCGCCCACATCGGTGTTCTCGATGCTGACGGCCACGCCGATCTTGGCCAGGTTCTGCTTGATGTATTCCGCGGTGCGGCGCGGCATTTCGCCATAAGGCAGCGGGATCAGGCCTAGCGTGGCGCGCACGCCCTTGGCGTCCGGCTTCAGACCCATTTCGTCCAGCAGCGCAATGGCCTTCTTGGGATCGTACGGATACTGCTTGACGTTGGCGTCATAGAAGCGCGTGTTGTGGTGGATGGGGCCCGTGGCCACGGTGCCCGAGCCGAACATGATCTTGTCGACGATGAACTGGCGGTTGATGCCGTACATCAGCGCCTGGCGGAAGCGCTTGTCCGAAAACGGCTGGCGGCCGCCGTTCAGTTCAATCCATTGCATGGTCGACCAGTACTCATAGCCCTTGTGGGTCTGGGTGATGGTGGGCAGCTTGGCCACGCGCGCCACGTCCACCGGCTCGATGTCCTGCAACCAGGCCTGCAACACCGTGCCTTGTTCCAGCGCCACGCGGCGCGAGGCGGAATCGGGAATCACGCGGTAGGTGATGCCGTCCAGGTAGGGCCGGCCTTCTTTCCAGTAGTGCTCGTTCTTGACCAGCTCGATGTAAGAGCCGCGTTCCCAGTGCTTGAACTTGAACGGGCCGGTGCCGATGGGTGCGTTGTTGTTGGGGTTCTGGCCGATGGGCGTGTCGACGTCATACAGGTGCTTGGGCAGGATCGCGCCACCGCCGATGTCGAAGGCGTACAGGAACGCCGAATACGGCTGCTTCAGCTTGAAGACCACGGTCTGCGCATCGGGCGCCGAAACCTCTTGCACATTGGCCATCAGCGTGCGGGTGCGCGGCGTATTGGCCAGGATCTTGGTGTAGGTGAACACCACGTCGTCGGACGAGAACGGCTTGCCGTCGTGCCACTGCACCTTGGGTTGCAGGTGGAAGGTGTAGGTCAGGCGATCGGGCGAAACCTCCCAAGACTTCGCCAGGCTGGGCTGCGGCTTGAGATCGAAGGAGTAGGTCAGCAGGCTTTCGAAAATCTTGCCCCCCACCAACTGAGTGCTGGCCACTTGTTGCACCGCCACGTTCAAGGTGGGTGGCTCGGGGCTCAGAACGGCGGTCAGCACGCCGCCATACTGAGGCGTTTCGGCGGCCTGGGATACGGCGACGGACAGGGTCAACAGGCTGGTAGCGGCCAGGGTGCAGCGCGCCAGGGCGCGCCGGGCGGTCAAGAATGTCATGGCAGGGATTCCGTATTAGGTGAATAACGGCGGGAGGGCGCCGCGGCGCATGCCGCGGCGGGGCTCAGGCTTGCAGCGGTTCGACGCCGCACCAGTCGTGGATGAAAAGCGCCAAGGCGGTGGCAACGCGCACCATGCTGTCCACCGACACGCATTCATTGAAACCGTGCACGTTCTGCACCTTGGGGCCGTAGCAGGTCACCGGCACGTCCATCAACAGCCGGAAATGGCGGCCATCGGTGGTGGCCGTAAGCGCCGTGGGCTCAGGCAATTCGCCGGCCACGCGGCGGTGGGCATCGGCCAGCAACTGCATGGCCGGCACGTCCAGGTCGTACTCGCAGCCCGGCGCGTGGAAGCCTTCGTAGCGAATGTCGATGCGCACATCGCTGTCGGTCAGTTCGGCTTCGACGGCACGAATGCGCGACTCGACCAACTGCTTGGCCGCTTCGATGCTCATGTCCGGATAGCAGGCAATGCGCATGCCCAGCGTGCAGACGCTGGGCACCGACGAGTTCCAGTCACCCGCGTGGATCTGCCCCAAGTTGAAATTGATGGGATGCGCATGATCGCGATAGGCGGGGTGCCGGTTTTCCGGCAGGTTCCATTCGTGTTCCAACTGCTTCATGGCATCCACGATGCGCAGGCCGGTTTCGACCGGGTTGACGCCCGTGGTCATGTAGGCGGCATGCGCGGGGCGGCCCACGATGTCCACGTACATCCAATACACGCCCAGTTGCGCGCTCATCATGCGTTCATGCGTGGGTTCGGGGATGACCACCGCGTCGAACGCGCTGAGCTTGGCCGCCGCGATGGCGCTTTGCAGCGCCGACACTGTGGCCAGGGTGCCGTTGCCGGTGTTTTCTTCTTCAAGCACGCCGTTGAACCCCACCGCGCCGGCGGGTTGCACGCCCAACTCGCGCAGCGCCTTGAACGCGGCCAGCGCGCAGATGATGCCTGCCTTCATGTCGCCCGCGCCGCGGCCGTACAACCAGCCATCGCGCAATTCGCCGTCGAACGGCGCCGGGTCCCAGAGTTCATGCGGCCCCGTGGGCACCACGTCCAGGTGGCCGTTGAACAAGACGGCCCGGCCACCCGCGCTGCGTGGCTCGTGGCGCGCCAGCACGTTGTAGCGGCCGCCGTCCGGGCAGCATGCCGGGGAATACAGCGGCAGGTTTTTCAGTTCTTCGGTGCGCAGCGCAATGCGCTCGGACGCCAGGCCCAAGTCCGCCAGCGCGTCTTCCAGAAACTCGGCGGCGGACATCTCCTGCCCGGGCAGGCTGCGGCATTGCACGAAACCGGTCAGCGTGTCGGTCATGTATTGGCGAAGCTGGTTGACGGCTTCGGCGATACGGGCCTGATCCAGGCTGGCTGCTGCGACGCTGCTCATTGCATTCCCCTTGTCGGATGTGAAATCGGCGAATTCGTAGGTATCAATATTTGATATCTAGATATCTATATTTGGCATGATAGAGTTCGCACCATTGCGGGACAAGACGGAAACCATGGGTAATTTCCCTAGCCCTGACAGAAATCGATTGCCACTACAGTGCGTATCCGCGTGCGAGCCCCGCGCCGCTGCCGCGCGGCGAATACAAAAAAAGAGACAGGAGTAGATCAACATGGCCACAACCGAAACCCGGTTCAACCAATCCCTGGCGAAAGGCTTCGGCATCCTGGAGGCTTTTTCGAACCATCCCGGCCCGCTCAGCCTGAATGAACTGACAGAGCTGTCAGGGCTGGACCGCAGCTCGACCCAGCGCATGCTGCACACGCTGGTGGCCCTGGGCTATCTGGAACGCGGCAGCAACCAGCGCGGCTACGTGCTGGGCAAGAAGATCCTGGACCGGACCTTCGATTTTCTGCGCGGCCATCCGCTGCTGGAGCGCGCCACCCCCATCCTGGAACAACTGCAACAGGAATGCGGCGAGCGCGTGGACCTGAGCCTGTTCGACGACCTGACCATCGTTTACGCGCTGCGCCGCCAAAGCAAGCGACAGACGTTCTACGCCACGCTGGTGGGGCGCCGCATGCCGACGTTCTCGTCATCGGGCGGCCGCGCCATCATGTCGCACCTGGCTGATGACGAAGTCGACGACATCCTGGCGCGCAGCGACTTGCGCCCGCTGACGGCCAAGACCATCACCGACCCGGACCTGATCCGCCAGCGCGTGCGCGAGGCGCGCGTGCAGGGCTACGCCATCTGTCTGGAAGAAAGCATGGTGGGCGAGATCGTGCTGGGCAGCGCGGTCGTTGACCATAGCGGCCGGCCCATCGCGGCCATCCATATCTCCGGCCTGCTGGCCGAATGGACGCTGGATTCCTTCACGCAGCGCTTCAGCTCATTGGCGATCTCGGCGGCGCGCGCACTGAGCGGCCGCCCAAACCGCAACTGAAGGCGCTCCGACCGACCCTTTTAGCGGGATATCCCTAGCCCTTGCCGCCTTGCGCGGCCGGGGCCACTGCTGCACCATAAGTCTCTTGGATTCCTTAGTATCAATATTTGATACTTTAAAACCAAGGAGACTCGCCTTGAAGTGCAATATCGTCCGCCGCGCCCTGACACGGGGCCTGCTGGCCACCGCCTTTGCCGCCACGGCGTTGGCCGCCACGGCAATGGCCGCCACGGCATTGGCCGCCACAGTCGCCGCGCCTGCCACCGCCTTGGCCGCGCCGCCCTCGGCCGAGCCTCAGCCGCAATACGGCGGCGTGCTGACCGCCATCCTGAACCCCGAACCACCCAATCTGAACGTGGCCATGCAGCAGGTAGGCACCACGCAGATGGTGGCGGGCAAGATCTACGAAAGCCTGCTGACCTATTCGTTCGACCTGAAGCCGCAGCCCAGCCTGGCCAAGTCCTGGGAGGTGTCCGACGATCAGTTGACCTATACCTTCCACCTCCAGCCCACCGCGCAATGGCACGACGGCAAGCCCTTCACGTCAGCGGACGTGCTGTTTTCCTACAAGCAGGTCCTGGCCAACACGCCGCGCACGCGCGCGCTGATGCACTACATCCAGGACATCACCGCGCCTGACGATCACACCGTGGTGTTCAAGCTGAAAGAACGCTATTCGGCGTTCCTGTATGCGTTCGACATCGGCGGCGGCGTGATCCTGCCCAAGCACTTGTTCGACGTCGACACGCCCATGGCGCAAAACCCGCACAACAATGCCCCAGTCGGTACCGGCCCCTTCAAGTTCAAGCGCTGGGAGCGCGGCTCCTACATTGAACTGGTCAAGAACGAGCACTACTGGAAGGAAGGCAGGCCTTATCTGGACGGCATCATTTTCCGCGTGATCCCGGATGCGGCCTCGCGCCGCCTGGCGCTGGAGCAACGCACCGTTCAGCAGGCCTGGTTGCAAGACATCGAACCCTTCGACATGCCGCGCGTGGCCAAGCTGCCGCACATCAACGTCACGCAAAAGGGCTATGAATATTGGTCCACGCTGCACTGGATCGAGATGAACGGGGCGCGCAAGCCCATGGACGACAAGCGCTTCCGGCAGGCGGTCATGTACGCCATCGACCGCGATTTCATCGCCAAGCGCATCATGTTCGGCATGGGCACCGTGTCGACGGGTCCGTTCCATCGCAACACGCGCTTTTACGACCCCAACATCAAGCAGTATCCGTATGACCCCAAGAAGGCCATCGCCCTGCTCGACGAAATGGGCCTGAAGCCGGATGCCAATGGCGTGCGCGTGAAGCTGGGGCTGATCCCCAACCCTTACGGCGAAATGCAGCGCCGCATTGCCGAATACACCAAGCAAAGCCTGGGCAAGGTCGGCATCGTGATCGACATCGAAAGCACCGACGTGGGCGGCTGGACCACCCGCATGGGCAACTGGGATTTCGACATGGCCTACAACGGCGTGTTCCAGTATGGCGACCCGGCCATCGGCGTGTCGCGCACCTACGTCAGCAGCAACATCAAAAAGGGGCTGGCCTTCACCAACACCTCGCAATATCGCAACCCCAAGGTGGATGAGCTATTTGACCAGGCCGCCACCGCGCCCACGGACGAGGAACGCCAACGCCTGTACACCGAGGTCCAGAAAATTCTGGCGGAAGACGTGCCCTTGGCCTGGATCGACGACACCAATTACTCCACCTACCTGGACAAGCGGGTGCACGGCGCCATCACAACCGGGCTGGGCGCCGTGGGCAGCTACGCCGACGCCTGGCTGGCGCCGAAGTAGGCGTTGAAGACTAGCCCCAGGGCATCAAGCCCCGGGGCCGCCCCCCTCAAGACCAACCCATCAAGGCCGACCCATCAAGGCCGACCCGCGTGCGGCACGTCCACCCGGGTCATCAGAATGTGGCCTTCGGGCTTGGCGCGTCGGTTGGCCTCGATGAAATCCGGGGCGGCGGCCATGAACAGCGTGCAGCCATCCGGCCCGCCCAAGGCGGCGGCGAAGATGCCGAATTCGCCGGTGTCGATCTGCTCCAGGATCTGGCCGCCGCGCGCCAGCCGCACGATCCGCTTGCCGATGGCGTCGGCCACCCACAGCGCGCCTTCCGCGTCCAGCGCCCCGCCGTCCGGGCCGATGGCCGACGCGGCGATCAGCACCGACAGGTCGTCGCTATCCGGCAACGGGCCGAAGTTGGCCCAGTCGCGGCGCGGGCCCAGCGCGCCGGTGGGCAGGATGTCGAATTCCGAGATCCGGTTGCCGAAGGTTTCGTTAACGATCAGCGTCTTGCCGTCCGGCGTGATGAACGAACCATTGGGAAAGCACAGCCCTTCGGCCACTGCCTGCGCCACGCCGTCCGTGTCCACCCGCACCAGCGTGGTTGTCGCGACCGGTTCACCGGCCATCAGGTCAAACCCGAAATTGCCCACGTAGGCCCGACCCTGGTCATCCACCACCATGTCGTTGATGGGGCCGCCCGTAAGCGCGGACAGGTCCGCATGCACCGCCAGCGTGCCGTCGGCCTCGCGGCGCAGCACCTTGCGGTCTTTCATGGATGAGATCAGCAGGCGGCCATCGGGCAGCCAGCCCAGGCCCGAGGGCTGTTCTGGTACTCGGCAGATCTGTTCTATCTTGCCCGCCAGGTCCACGGCGATGACCTGCTCGGTATAGAAGTCTGACGCCCACAGGCGGTCTTCGTGCCACCGCAGGCCTTCCAGATAGGTGTATCCGGACGCCAGCACGGACAGTTCGCGTTTCGGCATTGCTTGGTCTCCTTTTTATGTTTCCGGTGGGGGCCGGCTTTTATGGATGCGCCGCTGGGCGGCCGGCCCATTCTGGCACGCCCAAAGGTGTTACTGATACGTCCCCAGCATGACAACTCGGTGTCAGGTGGGCAGCGTTAACATCGCGCCCCAAGGGAAAACCCGCATATTGCAGGTTGCCCCGGCATACCCGTCACCGGACCGTTTTCCCGCCCCGTGCCGGCGGGCGCAGCCCCATCCCCCGGGGCCTTGCAGCGGCGGGCTCCTCGTTTTCCGTTTTGATCATGAATACAAAGAAGCTGACGCGCACCATCGGCATCGCCATGGTGCTGGGCGTCCTGGTGGGCTACCTCTGCAACAAGACCGCGCAGGACGCCACAGAGGCCGCGCACATTGCCTCGTACTTCAGCCTGGTCACGGATATTTTCCTGCGCATGATCAAGATGATCATTGCCCCGCTGGTGTTCGCCACCCTGGTGTCGGGCCTGGCCAGCATGAGCGACGCCAACGCCGTGGGCCGCATCGGCCTGCGCGCCATGGTCTGGTTCATTGCCGCTTCCGCCGTGTCGCTGCTGCTGGGCCTGCTGCTGGTCAATCTGTTCCAGCCTGGCGCGCACATGAATCTGGCGATACCCGACGCGGGTATCACGTCGGGATTGAAGACGGGCGACTTCACGCTCAAGGCCTTCATTGCGCACGTGTTTCCCAAGAGCATCGCCGAGGCCATGGCCAACAACGAGATCTTGCAGATCCTGGTGTTCTCGCTGTTCTTCGGGGCCGCGCTGTCGTTCATACGCGGCAAGGGCCACAACACGATCTACACCCTCATCGACGAGCTGGCCAAGATCATGTTCCGCGTCACCGACTACGTGATGCGCTTTGCGCCGCTGGGCGTGTTCGCCGCCATGGCCGCCGCCATCACCACCGAAGGCCTGGGCGTGCTGGTCAGCTACGGCAAGTTGATTGGTGAGTTCTACCTGGGCCTGGCGCTGCTGTGGGCCATTCTGTTCGGCGTGGGTTATCTGTTTTTGGGCAAGTCCACGCGCCGCCTGGGTGGGCTGATCAAGGAACCGACCCTGCTGGCCTTTTCCACCGCCAGCAGCGAATCGGCCTACCCGAAGACCATTGAAGCGCTGGAACGCTTTGGCGTGTCCAAGCGCATTTCGGGCTTTGTGCTGCCGCTGGGGTATTCGTTCAATCTGGATGGTTCGATGATGTACCAGTCTTTCGCAGTGTTGTTCATCGCGCAGGCCTACAACATCGAGATGAGTTTTGCCCAGCAACTGACCTTGCTGCTGGTGCTGATGGTGACCAGCAAGGGCATGGCGGGCGTGGCCCGCGCATCGCTGGTGGTGGTGGCAGCGACCTTGCCGATGTTCCATTTGCCCGAGGCCGGCCTGCTGCTGATCATGGGCATCGACCAGTTCTTCGACATGGGCCGCACGGCGACGAACGTGGTGGGCAACAGCCTGGCCACCGCCGTCATCGCCAAGCTGGAAGACAAGCGCGAAGACAGCGGGGAAAGCAACCCAGGCGATGCGCCCGCCGACGCCCACGCGCCGGCGCGGTCGGCGCCCGGCACGCAGTCGCCCGCGAACGAAAACCAGATGTAGTCGAGGGGACTGGGTCGACTGGATTCAGTCGACTGTATTTAATCGTTGACCGAGCAGGACACCGGTGCGCCGTCTTCGAATTCAACGTCGTAGGTGTGGACCGGATCCCAGGGCAGCGTGAACCACAGTTCGTAGCCGTCGCCATCTTCGTCGAACAGCCACAAGGCGCGCAGCACGGCTTTTTCGGCCATGGCTTCGGCGGTTTCTTCCTGCAGCAACTGGTCGTCTTCCAGGCCCAGCTTTTTGTAGTGCTCGTAGGAATAGTTATCCAGCAGGAACTCGGCCGCTGCCAGGATGTGATCGTCCAGATTGTCGATGATGGCCTTGACCACCTTGGACGCGCCGCTGTCGGGCTCTTCGCCATCCGTCTGGATCATGACGTGGATGGGGGGACGGCCATCGCCGACGGGCACGTTTTCGGCCGCCCACAGATCGGGTTCTTCGGGGTCTTGGTTGAAATTGAATCGTGCCATCGCGCGCTCCGGAAAATTGGATGACGAGCCGGAGAAGGGCCGGCTGCGCCTTAGGCCGTTACGCCCTTCGCCATTTAACCAGATGCCGGGCAACCCGTCTTTGACCGACGGCGATGTTTTTGCCCCTACACCCGTTCCAGCGGGAAATGCGGCAGTGCGGGAAGCTCAGCCCGGATGGCGTCGCCGGGGCTGACCGCCCCGCCCTCCACCACGATCCCCATCACGCCGGCGCGGCGTTGCAGGCTGCCGTCGGGATTGCGGCCCAGCACGGCGCCCGTCAAGCCCTTCTGATACTGGTCCAGTTGCACGCAGGGGTTGCGCAGCCCGGTGATCTCGACCACCGCGTCGGGCCCGATGCGCAAGCGCGCGCCGCGCGGCAAGGCCAGCAGATCGATACCCCGGGTGGTGATGTTTTCGCCCATCGTGCCTTCGGCGACGTTGAAACCGGCCAGTTGCAGCTCGTCATGCAGCTCGGCCTGAATCAAATGCACCTGGCGCAGGTTCGGCTGCGTGGGGTCGGCGCGCACGCGCGAGCGATGCTTGACGGTCACCCCCTGATGCGCATCGCCATCCACCCCCAGCCCACGCAACAACATGATCGTGGGCACCACAGGCTTGCTGAACGTGTGCGTGGCGCTCAGCGCCACGGCAATCACGATCGGATTCATCGCGGTTCTCCTGGAAGACATCGCCAGCGGCTCAGGCCGCCACCCGTTGCGGCTGAGGCGCCGCCGCCACCTGCGTGCGCGACGGCTGATAGTGCGTGGAGAATACCAGCCGGCCAGCCGACCAGGTGTGACTGATCAATGGCAGCGCCCCCACCTGCGCCACCGCCACCAGATCAGCGCGCAGGCCCACGGCGATGCGGCCCCGGTCCGACAGGCCGCAGGCGTCCGCGGGGTTCGCCGTGACCAGTGCAATCGCCTGCGGCCAGCTCAGGTCGGTCTGCGCCGCCACCGCGAAGGCCGCGGCGATCAGCGTGGACGGCTGGTAGTCCGAACACAGGCAACTGGCCACGCCCGCGCGGATGGCGTCGATGGCCCGCATCGACCCGCTTTGGCTTTGGCCGCGCAGCACGTTCGGCGCGCCCAGAATCGTGGGCAGGCCGCAAGACACCGCCGCGCGGGCGGTATCCAGCGTGATCGGGAATTCGCTCATCGCCACGCCCAGGTTGCGCATGGTGGCAATGCGTTGAACGGAGTCGTCGTCATGGCTGGCGGTGGGGATGCCTAGCGACTTCGCGTGCGCCAACAGGGTCTCTACCCGCGTCACCGCGCCCTCTTTCGCGCGCGTCTTGGCGTGGGCGGCTTCTTCCGCCTGTTCCCGGCTCATTGCGTGGTTGCCCATCATGTATTGCAGATAGGACTCCAGCGTCTTGAACTGGCCCTGCCCCGGCGAATGGTCCATGACGGACAACAGGTCCACCGCGCCCTCGTCCATCAGCGCGCGCAGCACCGGCACCGAGGTGTCGTCGGTGACTTCGTAGCGGCAATGCACGCGGTTATCCACCAGGCTGTGCGGACGGAATGCACGCAGCGTGCGCACCACTTCGGCCGCCGTCTGGTTGTTGCGCACGCCCAAATCCTTGTTCGCGAACGACAGCGCATGGTAGGGCGTGGTGATGCCGGCCGCGGCATTGCGGCGGTCGACCTGGGCCACCGCGAAGTCCAGGGGAAACAGCACGCGCGAACGAGGTTCGGCTTCCTTCTCGATGGCGTCGCAGTGCAGGTCGATCAGCCCGGGCAAGAGGGTCTGGCCCTGTAGATCGACCACGCGGTCCGCGCGCGCGCCGTCGGGTTCGATGGCGACGATGCGGCCGTCATCGATCAGCACCGCGCTGTTATCCAGCACGCGATCGGGCAGCACCACGCGGGCGTGGGTCAGATAGGTGCTTTGCATGATTCCTCCGGTAGGGTCGACTCAGCCGTCTCAGCCGCCCCGACCAACGCCGGGCGCAGCGCCAAGGTTTTCGTGGCGACGGCGTCACGCACCTCGGCGTCGTGAAAAATGCCCAGCAGGCAACGACCCGCCGCCAGGGCTTCGTGGATCAGCGCGATCACCACGCGGCGGTTGTCGGCGTCCAGCGATGCCGTGGGTTCATCCAGCAGCAAGATGGGATGGCGCGCGATGAAGCCGCGCGCGATGTTCACGCGTTGCTGCTCGCCACCCGAAAACGTGGCGGGCGCCAGGCCCCACAGGCGCGGCGGTACGTTCAGGCGTTGCAACAAGGCGCCGGCCTGCTCGCGCGCGGCGTCCGTGTCCACGCCCGCCATGCGCAGCGGCTCGGCCACCACATCCAGCGCGGACACGCGCGGAATCACCCGCAAGAATTGGCTGACATAGCCGATGACGTCGCGGCGCAACGCCAGAATGCGTTGCTCGGGCGCGCCCACCAGCTCGACCCATTCGTCGTTTGCACGCACGCGGATGCTGCCTTCGGTGGCCAGATAGTTGCCGTACAAGCAGCGCAGCAAGGTGCTTTTACCGGTGCCCGACGGGCCGGCCAACACCAGGCAATCACCCGCGGCAGCATCAAAGTCCACCGCGTCCAGCACGGGCAGGCGGATACCGCCCTGGTTATGCAGGGTGAACATCTTTCCGAGGCCCCGCACCTCGATCATGGGAGTGGTTGCGCGCATGTTCAGCTCTGCAAAATGGAAGACACCAGCAACTGGGTGTAGGGGTGTTGGGGGCCGTCAAGAATCTGGTCGGTCAGCCCGCTTTCCACCACCACGCCGCCGCGCATCACCAGCGTGCGATGCGCCAGCAGACGCGCCACCGCCAGGTCGTGCGTGACCACGATGGCGGCCAGGCCCAGGTCCGTGACCAACTGGCGCAACAGGTCCAACAGGCGCGCCTGCACCGACACGTCCAGCGACGCGGTCGGTTCGTCCATGAACACCAGCCGTGGATGCGTGACCAGATTGCGCGCGATCTGCAAGCGCTGTTGCATGCCGCCGGAAAACGACACCGGCGTATCGTCCAGACGGCCCGCGTCGATCTCCATCTTTTGCAGCCAGTTGCCCGCCACGGCGCGCAGGTCACCGTAATGCCGGTCGCCCACGGCCATCAGGCGTTCGGCGATGTTGGCGCCCGCGCTGACCTGCATGCGCAGGCCGTCGCGCGCGTTCTGGCGCACAAAGCCCCAGTCGGTGCGCGACAGCAGGCGCAGCCGCGCGCCCGGCAGCGCGGCCAGGTCGATGAAGCCCTGGTCCCGCGTGTCGTACCAGACGCTGCCGGCGTCCGGTTGGGTTTGATACGACACGGCCGACAACAAGGTGCTCTTGCCCGAGCCGGACTCACCGACCACGCACAGGACTTCGCCGGGGAACAGATCAAAGCTGACGTCGCGGCAGCCATGCACACCGTCCCAGGTGCGCGTCATGTTGCGCACGGAAAGCAGGGGTTGCGGCTTGGGTTGCGGATTGAGATGCGCGTTCATGCCGTGGCCTCGTCGTTGCGTTGTTGCGCTTGGCGGTGGTTGCAGTATTCCGTGTCTGAACACACGAAGCGGCGCGTGCCCGCGTCGTCCAGGATGATTTCATCCAGATAGCTGTCGCGCGATCCGCACAGGTCGCAGCATTCGGTCCAGGTTTCCACGGTGAAGGGGTGGTCGTCGAAGTCCAGGCTTTTGACGCGGGTATACGGCGGCACGGCGTAGACGCGCTTTTCGCGACCGGCGCCGAACAGCATCAGCGCGGGGTTGCCGTCCAGCTTGGGGTTGTCGAACTTGGGGATGGGCGACGGCCGCATCATGTAGCGATCGTTCACGATGACGGGGTAGTCGTAGGTGGTGGCGATGTGGCCGTGCTGCGCGATGTCTTCATACAGCTTGACGTGCATGCCGCCGTATTCGGCCAGTGCGTGCATGGTGCGGGTTTCGGTTTCGCTGGGTTCGAGCCAGCGCAGCGGCTCTGGAATCGGCACCTGATAGACCATCACCTGCCCTTCGCGCAGCGGCGTTTCAGGAATGCGATGGCGCGTCTGCACAATGGTGGCGTCCGGCGTAGCTTCGGTCGTGGCCACGCCCGTGACGCGGCCGAAGAAACGGCGAATGTTGATGGCGTTGGTGGTGTCGTCCGAGCCTTGGTCGATCACCTTCAGCACATCGTCCTGGCCGATGATGGCCGCCGTGACCTGGATGCCGCCCGTGCCCCAGCCATAAGGCAGCGGCATCTCGCGGCTGCCGAACGGCACCTGGTAGCCAGGAATGGCCACGGCCTTGAGCAGCGCGCGGCGCAGCATGCGCTTGGTGGATTCGTCGAGATACGCAAAGTTGTAGTGGTCGTCGCGTTCGACCGTGGCGTGTAGTGCGCTCATTGGGAAACAGCCTCGTCGATCAGAGCGGTGGGGGCAGCTTGGGGGGTGGGTTGCGATGCAGCCCCGTCCGCGCGCAAGCGGCGCAGCAGTTCCAGGTTCGCCTGGAAGTCCACGTAATGCGGCAGCTTCAAGTGCTGCACAAAGCCGGACGCCTCCACGTTGTCGCTGTGATACAGCACGAACTCGTGATCGTTGGCGGGCGAGTCGGCGCGTTCACCCAGGTCCTTGGCCTTCAACGCGCGGTCCACCAGCGCCATCGACATGGCTTTGCGTTCGCCGTAGCCGAAGGTCAGGCCGTAGCCGCGCGTGAACTTCGGGCCGGTGTCGGCATTGCCCGCGAACTGGCTCACCATCTGGCATTCGGTGATTTCGATTTCACCCACCGTGACGGCAAAGCCCAGCTCTTCGATGTGCATCTCCACTTCCAGCGTGCCGTAGCGGATCTCAGCCGCGAACGGATGGGTGTTGCCGTAGCCACGCTGCGTGGAATAGCCCATGGACAACAGAAAGCCCTCGTCGGCGCGCGCCAGGTTCTGCAGGCGTGCCGCGCGCGAGGCCGGAAAGTCCAGCGGCTGGCGCGTCAGGTCAAAGGGTTCGGGGTCGCCATCGGGCACGGGTTCGGCGTCGATCAATTCATCGTGCGCCAACAGATCCGTCACGCGCGGCATGGCACTGTCCAGCGCATCGCCGTCCGCGGGCAGCGCGTCGGCCTCGCGTTGCGCTTCCAGCGTGAAGTCCAGCAAGCGTTGGGTGTAGTCGTAGGTGGGGCCCAGGATCTGGCCACCCGGCACGTCCTTGAAGGTGGACGAGATACGGCGCTGCAAGCGCATGGCGCCAGTGTCTATCGGCTGCGTGTAGCCATAGCGCGACAAGGTCGTGCGATAGGCGCGCAGCAGGAACACCGCTTCGATCACATCGCCCGCGGCCTGCTTCAGCGCCAGCGAAGCCAGTTGCGGGTCGTAGAGCGAGCCCTCGGCCATCACGCGCGACACGGCCAGCGGCATCTGCTCGCGAATCTGGTCCAGGCTCAGTTCGGGCACCGCGCGGTCGCCGCGTCGGTAGGCGTCCAGCATGCGGTAGGAATTCAGGATGGCGCGTTCGCCCCCTTTGACGGCTACGTACATGTCAGTTCTCCACCCGCGTCGTGCGCGGCAGTCCACACATCCACCGGTCTTGCGTCAGGAACACGTCGACGCCCAGCGGAAACTGTTGATGGTTCATGCGCCAGTCGCGCCAGAAGCCGTCGGGCAGGCCCGTGACGGACAGCGCTTGCCGCGTCTGGATACCCGGACCGGTCAGGCTGACCGCGTGGCCGTTTGCCAGCGAGCCCACTTCAAGCAGCAAGGTCGTCGACAGGTCGGGATACGCCGGGTCGCCGGGATGGCAGGCGGACAGCGCGGGTGCATCGCAACCCATCGGCACGGCGGCAAAGCGCGCCAGCGACGGCGATGGCACGATGGGGCAGCCGCAATGAAAGCGCAGGAAGGCCAGCGCGTCGGCGCTCACTTCCGGGGGCAACCACAAGGGCGTATCGCCGTCGACCAGCGTGAGAAGCAGCGCCGTCATCGCTGGCGACAAGCCGGTGGGCACGCCGCTGTGGGCAACGATTTCTTCCACGCGCCCGGGATGCGCCAAGGCTTTGAGCGCGGCGCGAAAGGTGGTTTGCGCATCGTTGACCGGGTCGGCAAACCCGGGGATGAGGCCGCCGCGCGCGGCCGCCGGCGTGCTTAGTGTCTGTGCTTGCATGTCAGTCCTCGCCCCGCACCATCGTGAAGAATTCAACCTTGGTCTGCGCCGCGACGCGCGCCTGGGCGTCGACCTTGTCGGCATGCTGGCGCGCCAGTGGCTGGATCAATTGCGCTTGCACGGTGTCGTGCCATTCCGGCAGTTGCAGCAGCGCGTCGGCTACCGCGGCCTGTTCGGCATGACGCAATGAACGCCCCTGCACGTAGGCCACGCCCACCACGCCCGCGCCGGCTGCGTCCAGCGTCACCGCGCAGCGTGTCACGGTCATTTCGCCAAGATTGAAACGCGCCCCGGTGCCGCCGCTGCGCGCCCGCACCATGGCCATGCCGGT
>Ga0160437_1000541_pt1 | contig 19310 bp, 18 predicted proteins | sample HID1975I_E0MG_FD_108227 | JGI IMG/M metagenome (GOLD analysis project Ga0160437, IMG submission 108227) | Enriched soil microbial communities from UW Madison campus, WI, USA - HID1975I_E0 MG | ecosystem: Environmental > Terrestrial > Soil > Unclassified | place: USA: Madison, Wisconsin... | reverse complement strand
TCACCGTTACATAGTGTTTCAGCCTTACAAACGCTGACATCATAGACAGGCGAATGTTAAGATACTGTGAATTTACTCACAAATTGAAAGCGGTTACATCACGGCACTTTATAAGTTAGTGATCGACCCCACAGATTGCTTCAATGCCACCGAATGACGACGCACTAAGGTCGGCATAAAACAGTGGGTTGCCAGAGGATCAAGCTTCCCCGCCGCGCCCATGAGTGCCAGTTCCGTCGCGAGTTTTGCCATCGATACAATCGGATAGCGCACCGTCGTCAACTGCGGATCGGTGTAACGGGCAATCGGAATATCATCGAAACCAATGAGTGACAGATGCTGTGGCACCGCAATGCCGTTATCTTTCAGCGTCGTCAGCGCCCCGGCTGCCATGTTGTCGTTGTAGGCAAACACCGCCGTCAGGCCCTGATTGCGTCCCAACAGCTCGACCATCGCCGCTTCACCACCCTGCAAATCCGGTGAACCGGTGCCAATCCAGGACTCCGGCGCAACAATGCCCTGCTCGCTCATCGCGCGCAGCCAGCCTTCCTGACGCATCTGGTTATCTTCAATGCCATGACTGGAGGCCAGATAGCCCACACGGGTATGCCCTTGATTAAGCAGCATCCGCGTCGCCATCATTGCGCCGCTGACGTTATCCAGCCCGACGCAGCGATGTTCATAGCCCGGCACAATGCGGTTAATCATCACCATGCCAGGAATGTGCTCGAGGAATTCGCTGATTTCTGCGTCGCTCAATGCTTTGGAATGCACAATTAACGCATTGCAGCGCTGGCGAATCAGCACCTCAATGGCGTTACGTTCCTTTTCCGCTTCGTGATAGCTGTTGCCGATCAGTACGTTTTTCTGAAACTGCTGAGCAACGGTATCGACAGCCTTGACCAGCGCCCCGAAAAACGCATCCGAGACGTCCATCACCACTACACCGATGGTGTCGCTGACCTGGGTCGCTAATGCCTGCGCGTTGGCGTTGGGCCGATACCCCAGCTCCGACACGGCTTTCATTACGATTTCCCGGGTTTCAGGACTGACAAGCGGGCTGTTATTCAGCACGCGGGAAATGGTCGCGACGGAAACACCCGCATGGCGGGCCACATCACGAATGGTGATCATAACCACCGTCCTGTTGAAAATGGCAGCAACTCACAGTCACCCCCTGTGTTGAGCAAGGTGGCTATTCTGGCAGCGTGCGGACAAGGACTACGTGAAGAAGGTCACACTGATGGAAACGGTTACATCCGTTTTGTTAATGATTGTGATCCAGATCGTTATCTGGATGTTTTAGAAATGGATACCCCTGCGGCCCGTGCGGTCAACTGCCGCCACAGCCATTCCACCGGACCCTGACGGCGGTAGCGCAGACAGATGACGGAGAAAAGGATATTCACCAGCCAAATGGCTGGCACAAAGGCAAGGAGCGTCAACCGGTCGAATTTCATAAATAAATCAAACCGGTAGAACAGCGTGGTGCAGATGAGGGTTTGCAGCAGATAGTTGGACAGCGCCATACGCCCGACGCAGGCGATCGCCCCAACAAGGCGTGAAGAACACATTTGTGGCCAAAAGCCGTAGGCTAGTGCGGCGTAACCGATGGTCTGAAACGGTGCCCCCAGTTCGCGCGGAGCCTGTAACAGGAACGCACACCAGCGATAAGACCAGTCAAAATGCCATTGCGCGATTGTCGCGGGCAGGTTTATCAGCACGCCAAGGGTGATCAGCAGCGCGCCCACGCGACGGTAATGCGACAGGCTAAACTGGCCTTTCAGCCAGCCGCTGCGCATCAGCGACGCACCCATCAGCATCATACCCGCCAGCTGCCAGCCGTACTGCGCGCCGAGCGCCAGCAGATTATCGGACAGCATATCCGTGCGATTGCTGATAGCCTCCATGCCGCCTTTCAGCTTCCAGTACTGCTCGTATTGCAGGTTAGCGAGATCCGGCACCCACGAACGATTCGGCGTATCGCCGGAGATTAACCCTAAGAACAACAGCACCGCGATGCCAATCAGATACAGCACTACGCCGGTGTTAAACATCGATTTGGCGCTTTGCGCTTCACGTACCATTCGCCAGCAAACCAGGCCCACCAGCGCATAGGCCAGCAAAATATCGCCGTCCCAGAGCAGTAAACCATGGGCAAACCCGAGTATGGCCAGTAGCGAAAGCCGCGCCTGAATCCAGCGTTTGCCGCGAGGAAGCAGCAACTGCAAGCCAGCGCCAAACAGGAGAGCAAACAGCGTCAGGAATTTGACCTGCGCAAACAGGTCGAGAACGGCCCACGTCCACGCATCGCGTTGAGTGATTTCGCCGTACCAGGCAGGATTGAGATACGCCGCCTTTGGCAAGCCAAAGGCAACGATATTCAGCAGCAGGATCCCAAGAATAGCGACGCCGCGAACAAAATCCAGCGTGACGTTTCGCTCCATTAAGTACCTGCTTTTAACAATTAGTTATGGTGACGAACGGCGCGCAGAAACTCCTGGCGAGTGTTCTGGCTCGATTTGAACAGCCCACCGAGCGACGTGGTCGTCGTGGCGCTGGTGGCATCACGAATGCCACGCGCTTTCACGCAGTAATGTACGGCATCAATAGAAACTGCCACGTTATTAGTACCCAGCAGGGTTTGCAACGCGGTCAGGATTTGTTGCGTCAGACGCTCCTGCACCTGCGGACGCTGGGCAAAGAACTGCACAATGCGGTTAATCTTCGACAGGCCAATCACCGACTCTTTCGGGATATAGGCCACGGTCGCTTTGCCGTCGATGGTGACAAAGTGATGCTCGCAGGTGCTGGTCAGGGTGATATCACGCACGGTCACCATTTCATCGACCTTCATTTTGTTCTCAATGACGGTGATTTTCGGGAAGTTGGCGTAATCGAGACCAGAGAAGATTTCGTCGACGTACATTTTAGCGATGCGGTGCGGCGTTTCCGTCAGGCTGTCATCACTGAGATCGAGATTGAGCAGCTGCATAATTTCGGTCATATGACCGGCAATCAGACGCTTGCGTGATTCATTATCCATATCAACCGGGGTACGTAGCGGCGTTTCCAGACCACGCGCTAACAGCGCCTCATGAACCAGCGCAGCTTCTTTACTCAATGATGGCATTTTTGTTCTCCTGCAGGTGTGGCGACCTTTGCACTCTGAGGGCAAAGTGAGCACTCATTGTGCGTGAGGCCGCGCACAGAATCCAGTATTCACGGCGATAATTATTGAAATTTGCTTAACCTTTCATGCGGTGTACGCCAGACCAGCATCCCACCGATTAAAAGCGCGATTGCTGCCACGCCGAGCGCGGGCTCCAGGCGCTGTGTCAGCCAGGTCGACAGCGCGGAGGTCATTGGCCCCACCAGCTGACCGACGGCGTAACCGGTGGTTAATAATCCGGCCATATAACGCGTATGCTGTGGGGCGAGTTCCCGCCCGTACAGTAAAGAAAGCTGTACCGCGCACAGGAAGCCGCCCCCCACCAGCAACGCGCCGATCACCAGACCGCTCATGCCCGGCACCCGCCAGGCGGCGAGTACGCCCACACCCTGTAACCACAACACAATCGCCAGTCGCTGATAGCTGTGCCCGACGCTGCGCAGCAAAATACTCAGCCCGATACCGACTACCGCCGCCGCGCCAAACACCGGCCACAGGAACTGGGCAAACAGGCTGCCAGGGAAACGCGCGGCGGCCATTTGCGATAAAAAGGTGGCGGGAAGAATATAACCAAAGCCCGCCAGGCTGTAACTCCAGACCAGACGTTTCAGGCTCGCCGTCAAATGCAAAGGTTCAGGCTGTCCGCCAGGACGATGGAAATCGCCAGGACGCGGCAGCCAGCGAGAAATAAAGGCAATCAACACCAACGCCAGCACGCCGTAAAGCAGCCAGCCTGCGGCAGCGCTCAACTGCTGCGCATGGATATACACCGCCAGCAGGCCACTCACCGCAATGCCCGCCCCCGGACCGGCAAACACCGCGGCGCTCAGGCCAGGACGTCCGGCGTGCGCCAGCCGTTCGTTGGTCCAGGCTGCGGTCAACACCATCGCCCAGCCGCTCATCGCGCCAATCACCAGTCGCAGCAGGGCATGCAGCCAGGCGTTGTCGGCCCACGCGGAAAGAAACGTCAATCCAACGGCGCCCAGGATACCGGCGTACAACCGCCCCTCCACGCCGCGATGGGCCCGCATCGCATCCCAGGCACCCAGCAAATATCCCAAATAATTCATCGCGGCGACCAGCCCGGCGCTGGTCAGCGTAAGCTGTCCGTCAGCAATCATCAGCGGCACTTGAGGGGTGAAGGCAAAACGCCCAATCCCCATGGCGACCACCAGCATGACAAACCCACTCAGCGCGGTACGTAGCGCCATGTTAGTCTCGCATGTTAATGTAAAGTTATGTTTATGATGCAGCATGTAACAGCAATGCGGAAGCGAAAATTACTCATCGCTGCACATGATCTGTATGATGAAACAGAACATTTTCAATCACTCACCCGGGAGCCTTGCATGGAATTGCTCGAAGAGCACCGCTGTTTTGAGGGCTGGCAGCAACGCTGGCGGCACGACTCCAGCACGCTGAACTGCGCCATGACGTTCAGTATTTTTCTGCCACCACCGCGCGATAACACGCCACCGCCGGTGCTTTACTGGCTATCAGGCTTGACCTGCAACGATGAGAATTTCGCGACGAAAGCAGGCGCCCAGCGCGTTGCCGCCGAACTCGGTATCGTGCTAGTGATGCCAGACACCAGCCCACGCGGCGACAACGTGGCGGATGACGAAGGCTATGATCTCGGCCAGGGCGCCGGGTTCTACCTCAACGCAACGCAGGCCCCGTGGGCCGCGCATTACCGTATGTACGACTATCTGCGCGACGAACTCCCCGCGCTGGTACAGGCACAGTTCAACGTCGCCGAGCGCAGCGCGATTTCCGGTCATTCGATGGGCGGTCACGGGGCGTTGATTCTGGCGCTGAAAAACCCTGGCAAATACACCAGCGTTTCTGCCTTTGCGCCAATCGTTAACCCGACCCGTGTGCCGTGGGGCCAGAAGGCGTTTAGCGCCTATCTCGGCGAAGACAAATCCAGCTGGCAAGCGTGGGACAGCTGTGCGCTGATGTTAGCGAGTGACGCGGCCAGCGCCATTCCGACGTTAATCGATCAGGGCGATACCGATCAGTTCCTGGCGGATCAACTGCAACCCGCCGTGCTGGCTGAAGCTGCGCGCCAGACCCAATGGCCGCTTACGCTGCGCATTCAGTCCGGGTTCGACCACAGCTACTGGTTTATTGCGTCCTTTATAGAAGATCACCTGCGCTTTCACGCGCAGCATCTGCTGAAGTAACGCCTCAAGCCTGTTGCCCGGCGGCGTTACGCTTGCCGGGCCTACAAGGAAAAAGTCCAGGGCCGGGCAAACGCAGTACCGCCCGGCGATTCTCGTCAGAAGCGGTAATCCACCGCCATAAAGTAGCGTCGACCGTCTTCGTTGTAGCTGTAATCGTCGCGGCTGAGATCCTTATCCGTCAGGTTTAGCACGCCCGCACGCAGTTTGACGTTCTTCGTCGCCTGCCATGCGCCACCGGTGTTCCAGATAACGTATCCGCCCGGCGTTGCGCCGTTGGTGGTCATGGCGCGTTTCTCGCCGCTGTAGTTCGCCTGCATATAGAAGGACCAATCCTGCGTCGCCTGCCAGTCCACCACGCCGTTCGCCGTATGGTACGGCAGCTCGGATAGCGGTTTATTGCCACCGTTGCTCAGGTCACGACCGTCGTTGTAGGTATAATTCAGCGTGACTTTCCAGTCTTCCGCCAGCGGGAATTTCAGCTCGGTTTCCACGCCGCGAATACGCGCTTTGTTGACGTTGTAGTAGCGGAAAATCGGCTCGCCGTCGGCATTCAGGCCCACGTAGTTCGGGTAGTCTTTCGCCTGATCGATGTTGGCCGTACGGCTGATACTGATGCGGTCATCGACGTCGTTCTGGAAAGTCGTGATGCTGCCCTGAACGCCTTCCAGCCAGCCTTCTTCTCCGGCGTAATAAATGCCGAGTTCATAGCTTTCACTGGTTTCCGGTTTCAGGTCCGGGCTACCGACAATTTCACAGGCACCGCGGCAAGAACCGGTGGTCCAGTCCGGGCTGAGCTGCAGTAATGATGGCGCTTTGAAGGCATTTGCCCAACCGCCTTTGACCGTCACGGTGTCGGTGGCGGTATACACCAGATACGCACGTGGGCTCCAGTGGTCGCCGTAGGTTTCGTGATCATCCATACGCACGCCAGTGGTCAGCGCCAGCGGCTCGAAAATCCGCCATTCGTCTTCGATAAACAGCGCGTACTGGCTGGCAGACGTGTTACCGCTGCCCTGCAAATTCACCGGGTCTTTGAGCTTATCGTGACGCCATTCGCCACCCACCGTCAGCAGCTGGTTAATGGCGTCCAGCGGCAGCACGTATTTGCCGTCAATCGAATTACTTTCAGAAGTGATAACCCCCGCCGCTTCCGGATTTTTGTTATCCACTTTTTCGCCATAGAACTTCAATTCACTGTTGCCCACGTCCCAACGGCCGTTGTGACTCAAGGAATAGTTCTGGCGTTCCAGGCGGTTTTTATCGAGGGAATCAGAATCACGGTCCTGACGGTCGAAGCCATATCCGGCGGTGAAATCGTGGTTGTCGTTTGGCGTCCAGGCAAACTCAACATTGCCGTCACGGCTGGTGTAGCCTTCGATGCGTGGCGACTCACCGGTTTGGGAGGTCGATGATTCTTGCTGCTGGTCTTTTTCGCGTTTGGACAGATTGCCGTAGGCTTTCAACCCCAGCACGCCGTCAATGAGCGGGCCGCTGGTAAAGAACTGCCCATTGTAGGTGTCGCCGCGGTCACGATGTTCCTGAATCGTGGTATCGGCGGTCAGCGTCCCGTGCCATTTCTGGCCGATTTTTTTGGTGATGATGTTCACCACCCCGCCTAACGCATCGGAACCGTAAAGCGACGACATCGGCCCACGCACCACTTCGATGCGTTCGATGGCGTCCACCGGGATCCAGTTGAGGTCAAAATCGTTATGACGGAACACGGCGTTGCGCGAGTTAACGCGTTTGCCGTCGACCAGAATCAGGGTGTAGCTGCTGTCGAGCCCGCGCAAACTGACACCTTTGCGGTTATCGCCTTCGTTGGTGAGCTGCACGCCCGGTACGTCCTGTAATACGTCTTTCAGATTCTGCACCGGACGGCGCTGAAGATCCTGCTGGGTAATCACGCTGATACTGGCCGGCGCATCTTTCACGCTCTGCTCCGTCGCGGATGCCGTGACCACCAGGGTTTCACCGTCATTTTCAGCCATTACCGGCATCGACAGTGCGAATGCGGATGCGCACAACCCGCCCCGAACAAGAGGATTTAACCTGAACATTTCCTTTCTCCATGAGGTAAACAACAACAACCAAAAAAGTGCAGATGTGGCTGGTCACCCTGGTCCGTTGGCGTCCTCGGACAAGATGCGGGAGAGTGGCTTCATCCTGAAAGTGTGTAGATGATAAGAAGAATGATAACAATTATCAATTCAATTGTGAGGAATTATGTCTGAGGCGCATAGTACAGACATCAAATTGCCCGGTGGCGCTGCGCTTACCGTGCCTACAAAATCAGTAGGCCCGCACAAGCGCAGCGCCGCCGGGCAAAAAAAACCCTCCGACTGGAGGGTTTTCATTGGGGAAACACTTACTGTTTAAAGCGTTCCGGGAAGGTCATTTCGCTGTAGCGTACAAAGCGACTGCCCTTCGCAAGCTTGTAGCCGAACCAGATAATCAGGAACAGCGGGATACCGATGTAGGTTGCCGCTACGCCGCCCCAGTCGATGGTATCTTTCAGGAAGGCTTCGTAGTTCTGGCCGAGCGTGATAATCAGACACAGGGCGAACGCAAAGATGGGCCCAATCGGGAAGAAGCCCGAACGGTATGGCAGATTGTTCAAGTCATGCCCCTGCATCACGTAACCACGACGGAAACGGTAATGGCTGATAGCAATCCCGAGCCAGGCGATAAACCCGGTCATTCCTGATGTATTCAGCAGCCACAGGTAAACAGTCTGGTTGCCGAACATTGAGGTCAGGAAGCACAGCCCCGCCACGACGGTAGTCGCATACAGTGCGTTACGCGGCACGCCGCCACGGGAAAGCTTAGCGAAAATACGCGGGGCTTTGCCGTCACAGGCCAGGGTATAAAGCATACGGGTCGACGCATACATCCCAGAGTTACCGGCAGACAGCACCGCCGTCAGGATAACCGCATTCATCACCGCCGCCGCAGACAGCAGGCCAGCATGCTGGAATACCAGCGTGAACGGGCTGACGGAAATGTCTTTCACGTCGTTACGCAGCAGGCTCGGATCGGTATAAGGAATGATCAGACTGATAATCAGGATGGCGAACACATAGAACAGCAGGATACGCCAGAACACCTGACGCACCGCTCGCGGAATGTTCTTCTCTGGATCTTCGGATTCACCCGCCGCGATACCGATAAGTTCGGTGCCCTGGAAGGAGAAGCCGACAATCATCGCCACGCCAATCATCGCCGCAAAACCACCCGCAAACGGCGCATCGCCGGTCGTCCAGTTGCTCCAGCCCACCGGCTGTGCGCCTTTGAAGATGCCGAAAATCATCAGCACGCCAACACCGATAAAGATGATGACGGTGGTCACTTTAATCAGCGAGAACCAGTACTCCGCTTCACCGAAGCCTTTGACCGAGATCCAGTTCAGCAGGAACATAATGCCGAGGAACAGTGCGCTCCAGATCCAGCCCGGCGTGTCCGGGAACCAGTAATTCATCACCAGCTGTGAGGCGACAAGGTCGACGGCGATAGTGACCGCCCAGTTGTACCAGTAGTTCCAGCCCAGCGCGAAACCGAAACCTTCTTCTACATAGTTCTGACCATAAGTCGCAAACGAGCCCGACACCGGCATAAACGCAGCCAGTTCGCCGAGACTTGTCATCAGGAAGTACACCATCAGACCAATAAGAATGTAAGAAAGCAGTGCGCCACCGGGGCCCGCCTGCGAAATGGTTGCCCCTGAGGCAACAAACAACCCTGTACCGATTGAACCGCCAATAGCGATCATCGTCAGGTGACGCGCCTTCAGTTCGCGACGGAGCGCGGGCGCTTCTGTGGTTTTAGTTTCGGAAACCATAGGAAAATGCTGTCCTTCCAAAAAATGAGGCGCGATTGTAGCAGACGATCGGCGTTCCTTCCGGCACAAATGCGCACTTATAAGAGAGCTTCATGATGAGGCGCAAATTATAAGTAAAGCCCTTATATTGTCGTTTCGCCACGCCATCAAATATCGCAATAACGCAGGAAACGTTGCAGCGCATTTGAGAGGTGTTTTTGCCGGTGATGGATGCGCCAGAGCTTACGCGTCAAGCGTGGCAGCGGGACGGGAAGCTCCATCAGGGTGCCGCTGTCGAGCTGTTCGGCAATCACGCGTCGTGACAGACAGCTGATGCCCAGTCCGTGGCGCACTGCGTGCTTAATCGCCTCGGAATTGCCCAGCTCCATGCCAAGATGAAATTCCGGCAGATGGGAAAGCAGAAGGTAATCGACGATTTCACGTGTGCCGGAACCGCGCTCACGTAGGATCCACGGCGCTTCGGCCAGCCTCGCCAACGTCACTTCCCCTGTTAGCAGCGCTGAACCCGGTGCGGCGAACACCACCAGCTCATCTTCCAGCCACGGTTCGGCAATGATTTCCGCGGCGTGACATGGCCCCTCGATAAGCCCGATATCCACACGGAAATCGCTGACGGCGGTGATCACGTCCTGGCTGTTGCCGACGCTGAGTTCCAGCGGCAGCGTTGGGAAATCACGCCGGTAACGAGCGATGATTTCCGGCAGAATATAGTTGCCGATAGTGCTGCTGGCGTAAACGCGGATCGCACCGTTATCTTCGCGAAATAGCTGCTCGATTTCGGTGGCCTGTTCCAGTGTCGCCAGCGCACGCGGGTACAGCAGGCGGCCATGTTCGTTCACCACCAGTCGTTTACCGACCCGGTCAAACAGCTGCACGCCGAGCTGGCCTTCCAGATCGGTCAGCGCCGCACTGACCGCTGACTGCGACAATGACAGCATTTGCGAGGCCTGGGTCGTCGAACCGCTTTTCAACACTTCGGCAAACACTTCCAGCTGGCGTAAGGTGATGTGCATAGAAGTCTCTTGCTTATCGGTTATATAGATTGATTATAAATATATAATCAATTTTAATTTTAAGCCACAGCAGCGTAACCTTTAACCCAGATAAAGGAGAAGGTTATGACAACACTCACGCTAAACAGACACCGACATTCACTCGGGCATTTTGTCCCGGGCCTGGCGCTCACCGCCTTGATAACCGGCGTTGCACTGTGGACTGGAAGCATTCCAGCCATTGCCGGCGCGGGCTTTAGCGCACTGACGATGGCTATTCTGCTCGGCATGGTAGTCGGCAACACGGTATACCCGAAAATCTGGCAGCGCTGCGACGGCGGTGTGTTGTTCGCCAAGCAGCATTTGCTGCGTCTGGGCATCATTCTTTATGGCTTCCGCCTGACGTTTTCGCAAATTGCTGACGTGGGTTTCAGCGGGATCGCCATCGACGTGCTAACGCTCACCAGCACCTTTTTGCTGGCGTCATTCCTCGGCCAGAAAGTGTTTGGCCTTGATAAACAAACCAGTTGGTTAATTGGTGCGGGTAGCAGTATCTGCGGCGCAGCGGCCGTGCTGGCGACAGAACCCGTATTGAAAGCCGAATCCAGCAAAGTCACCGTAGCGGTTGCAACGGTCGTGATTTTCGGGACCATTGCCATTTTCCTCTACCCGGCGATGTACCCGGTGCTGGCCCACTGGTTTACCCCGGAAACCTACGGGATTTACATGGGTTCCACCATGCATGAGGTGGCGCAGGTTGTGGCGGCCGGACACGCCGTCAGCCCGGATGCTGAAAACGCCGCGGTGATTGCCAAAATGCTGCGCGTAATGATGCTGGCGCCGTTCCTGATTATCCTGGCCGCTCGCGTTAAACAACTGTCACCTGCAGGCAACGGTGAGAAAAGCAAAATCACTATTCCGTGGTTTGCGATCCTGTTCATCGTGGTGGCGATTTTCAACTCGTTCCACCTGTTACCGAAAGCGGTTGTGGACGTGCTGGTCACCCTCGACACCGTGCTGCTGGCGATGGCGATGGCGGCTCTGGGCTTAACCACACACGTCAGCGCGCTGAAAAAAGCCGGGGCGAAACCGCTGCTGATGGCACTGGTTCTGTTCGTCTGGCTGATCGTCGGCGGCGGCATGATTAACGTGGCAGTTCATGCCCTGATGGCATAAAGCACTGTATCACTCTCCTGTTAACCCGCTATGATTAGCCTTTGCTATGCACTTCCTTTAGGCGGGTTTAACAGGAGTTTTTTATGAAATACATCGGAGCACATGTCAGCGCCTCCGGCGGTGTCGCCAATGCCGCGATTCGCGCTGCGGAACTTGAAGCCACTGCATTCGCCCTGTTCACCAAGAACCAGCGCCAATGGCGTGCAGCCCCGCTGACCAGCGAGGTGATCGACGATTTCAAAGCGGCCTGCGAAAAATACCATTTCTCCCCGGCGCAAATCCTGCCGCACGACAGCTACCTGATTAACCTCGGCCATCCTGTCACCGATGCGCTGGAAAAATCCCGTGAAGCCTTCCTCGACGAACTCACCCGCTGCCAGCAGTTAGGCCTGACGTTGCTGAACTTCCACCCGGGTAGTCACCTGATGCAAATCCCGGTCGATGACTGTTTAGCGCGCATTGCCGAGTCCATCAACATCGCGCTGGCACAAACCGAAGGCGTCACCGCGGTTATCGAAAACACCGCTGGTCAGGGCAGCAACCTGGGCTTTGAGTTTGAGCATCTGGCGGCCATCATTGACGGCGTGGAAGATAAATCTCGTGTCGGCGTGTGCATTGATACCTGCCACGCGTTCGCCGCGGGATACGATTTACGCAGCGCTGAAGCGTGTGAAAAAACCTTCGCAGAATTCGAACGAATCGTTGGCTTTAAATACCTGCGCGGAATGCATCTGAACGATGCGAAGAGCGCTTTTGGCAGCCGCGTTGACCGCCATCACAGCCTCGGCGAAGGCAATATTGGCCACGACGCGTTCCGCTGGATAATGCAGGACGACCGTTTCGACGGCATCCCAATGGTGCTGGAAACCGTGAATCCGGATATCTGGGCCGAAGAAATCGCATGGCTGAAAGCGCAGCAAAAACAAGAAGCTGCGGCGTAAACGCAAAAAGGGCCGACAATGTCGGCCCTTTTCTTTTAACTCACTTTATGCCGCTTTCGCCGCAACCTCAACTTCCGGGCGTTTCAGCACCGCGTAAGAGAGACCGGCGACCAGCGTACCGACAACAATCGCCAGCAGATAGCCCAGAACCGGGGTGATTGCGCCAGGGATCAGCAGGACGAACAGACCGCCGTGCGGCGCCATCAGTTTCGCACCCACCGCCATCGACATGGCGCCAGTTACTGCGCCGCCGATGATACAGCAAGGCAGAACGCGCATTGGGTCACGGGCCGCAAATGGAATCGCGCCTTCGGTAATGAAGCACAGACCCAGCACCAGAGCGGCTTTGCCCCCTTCCTGCTGCGCTTTATCGAACTTGCGACGTGCTACAATCGTTGCCAGACCGAGCGCCAGCGGTGGCACCATGCCCGCCGCCATAATCGCCGCCATCGGGGCGTACGTTTGCGTACTCAGCAGCCCAACACCAAACGCGTATGCCGCTTTGTTTACTGGCCCACCCATATCGGTACACATCATTGCACCCAGGATGGCGCCGAGCAGAACCGCGTTCGCCGTACCCATGGTTTGCAGCCAGTGAGTCAGGCCTGCGAGGATGCCAGAAACCGGTTTACCAATCAGGTAAATCATCGCCAGACCGACAATCAGGCTGGAAAACAGCGGGATTATCAGAATCGGTTTCAGCGCTTCCATGCTCGGTGGCAGCTTCACTTTGGTGCTGATCATTCTCGCGACGTAACCGGCCAGGAAACCAGCAATAATACCGCCGATAAAGCCCGCGCCGGTGCTGACTGCCAGCATACCGCCGATAAGACCTGGGGTCAGGCCCGGACGATCCGCAATGGAGAAGGCGATATAACCCGCTAATACCGGCACCATCAGCGCGAAGGCTGAACCGCCGCCGATTTGCATCAGCGCCGCCGCCAGCGTGCCTTCTTCTTTGAACGCGGTAATACCGAATGCAAAGGAGAGCGCGATACACAGACCGCCCGCTACCACCATCGGCAGCATGTAAGACACGCCGGTCAGCAGGTGGCTGTACGCCCCGCCGCCTTTCTTCTTACCTTCCTGAGCCGACTGCACGTTGCCTGACGGCAGATACGGTTCGGCTTCAACAACCGCTTTATCCAGTTCCTGCGCCGTTTTCTTCAGCGCCAGACCCGTGGACGTACGATACATCGGTTTACCGGCAAATTTTGCCAGGTCCACTTCGATATCAGCCGCGACAATAACCAGGTCCGCTTCCGCCACTTCTTCAGGCGTAATCGCATTGCCCGCGCCAACGGAGCCGCGGGTTTCGACTTTCACCCACCAGCCACGTTTTTTGGCTTCGGTTTCAATCGCCTCTGCCGCCATAAAGGTGTGAGCGACCCCGGTCGGGCAAGCCGTGACGGCCACGATGCGTTTCGCACCGCTTTTCGCCACTGGCGCAATCGCCGCAGGCGTCACGTATGGCGCTGCATGAGATTTGGCTTCGCTCAGGAACAGCTCCGGGTGTGCCACCGCGCGATTCACATCGCCGAGGTAAACCTGTTTGCCGTTCAGCGCACTGTCCGCAGGCAGTACAGAACCCAGCACAATCGCCAGTTCAGCGTCGTTCGGGTTGTCGATAATCTCTAAATGGGCTTTTTGGGCCGCCGCGCTCAGCAGCGTTTTCGCCATATAGGCGCGCGCCTGTCCGAGTCCGGAATCGATAATCAGCAGCGTTTTCATTATGCCTCTCCTGCTGTCAATTGAAGGGTTGTAAGTCAACGCGCGCCATCATCGCGGCCAACTGGGTACGATCGGTAATCCCTACGTTACTCTGGCTGACGGCCAGTGCGGCGACGGCTGTCGCCAGGCGTAACGTATGTTCACTGGATTCGCGCATCAGAAGGCCGTAAATCAGGCCACCTACCATCGAATCCCCGGCACCCACGGTGCTCACCACCTCAACGGACGGCGGTTTTGCAATCCACTCACCGGATGCGTTGACCCACAGCGCGCCTTCGGCACCCAGTGAAATCACCACATGAGCAATACCTTGCTCGCGCAGGGCGTGCGCGGCGTCGATCACGTCTTTCATTTCTGGCAGTTTGCGACCGGCCCAGATTTCCAGCTCGCGACGGTTCGGTTTAACCAGCCACGGTGCCGCTTTCAGACCGGCCACCAGTGCTTCACGGCTGCTGTCGAAAATAATGCACGGACACTGACTACGCAGGCGCGTCATCCAGTCGGTGAAGGCTTCCGGGCTGACACCCGCAGGCAAACTTCCGCTGACGCACACCATGTCGAACTGGCCCAGCCAACTCAGGGAATCATTCACGAAACGTTCCCAGTCGCCTGCCGTGACGTCGAAACCGGAGAAGTTAAAGTCGGTCACTTCACCGTCTTTTTCCGTCAGTTTGACGTTAATACGGGTACGACCCTGCACCACCTGGAAGCGGTTGGCGATACCGAGTTCGCTGAACAGCTGCTGAAAGCCATCCTGGTTGTCTTTACCCAGGAAGCCGCCGACGGTCACATCAATGCCGAGATCTTTCAGGACCTTCGCAACGTTAATGCCCTTACCCGCCGCATGCAGACCGGTGGTGCGAACCAGGTTCACTTCGCCGCGTTCAACTTCCGGGGTAAACCCTACTAAATCGTAGGCCGGATTGAGGGTGATTGTGGCAACACGTCTGCTCATTACGCGCCCTCCCCAAGACCGGAAGCGATGGCTTCGCCGATAGCATTGAGTGCCACCTGCGCATCATCACCCTGGGCGGTAAAGCGCAGGCGATGACCTTTCTTCACGCCAAGCGCCACGACTTTCATCAGGCTACGACCGTTAGCCGGTTTCCCGCTGCCGTCGAGGTTGGTGACGGTAATGTCACTGCTAAATTGTTTGATAGTGTTCACCAGCATGGTTCCTGGACGCGCATGGAGTCCGTGTTCATTGCGGATAACAAATTCCGCACTCAGTACATCTTCTGCCGGAGAATCGTCGCTGGTCAGCAGTGCTAACAGCGTTGCGGCATCAGCGTTCAGCAGACGTTCAGCTTTATTGTCGAGCAGCAGCGCACTCAGACGACTCAGCACCGCAGTGGGCTGTTCATCGGCCATGGCGACGGTCACCAGCAGCGCGGCGGCGTGCCCATCAACGGTAAACGGCGCTTTAGCCCGACTCACCGCAACGGCGCTTTTCAGGTTGCCTTCAGCACTGTCGTTCAGCCAGATGCCCTGCCCCAGATTCAGCGGCTGGTCATTAATGACGTGTGCGACAAACCCGGCATCCACGGCACCCGCTTCTTTCAGACGCGCAGCATTCAACGCCTGCAACGTCACCAGGCTGCTCGCATCGACATCCAGCGTGAGGGTGTCGTTATCGAGTTTCAGCGCATCGCTCTGTTTTTCGCCCATCAGCAGTGCGCGTAGCTCTTCCGCAGTGGTCGCGGTTTTCAGCTGTTCAGCCACGTCGTCATCGCTCAGCACGTGCGTCAGCTGACGCAGCAGGCCGAGGTGTTCATCGGAGCTGGCGGCGATGCCGATCGCGACATACGCGGTCTGCCCTTCGCCCCAGGTAACGCCCTGTGGAAACTGATATACCTGAACGCCGGTCTTCAATACCTGGTCGCGGGTGTCGGTGGTGCCGTGAGGGATAGCGATACCGTTGCCAAGAAACGTGGAAGTCTGCTGCTCGCGAGCCAGCATTCCGTCGACGTAACCGTCCGCAACGTTACCGGCGCTGACCAGAGCTGACGCTACCTGGCGAATCGCCTCTTCTTTGTTCCCGGCCTGCTGACCGGGATGTATATCCTGAGCTGATAACTGGAACATGGTTCTCCTCTCTCGCTGAATTGAATCGTTTCAGCTAACTTGAGAAAAAATACGTCACCCTGCTTCCCGGAGGATGAAAAGATGACGCTGAAACGTTTCAATCAGTCTGTGTCAGCCCTGCAGATTGCGCAAGGAAAGTTTATTTTTGGATGTCAGAATTTAGAGCTACTGCACATTTTGTTATCATTCTCGCCACATTTGCTGAAGCTTTCCCGCTTCGTCAGCCGCTGCGTTCAGCACCGTCAGCCAAGAGTAATTCTCATTATGAAATGCCATTTTGATTTTTTGTGCATTCGTTGATGCATCCCCTGTTTATTTTCTGACAGCCAGCGTAAACTTCGCCCTCTTCCTGTTTTTTGATAACCCAAAATGTCTAATACGACCGTTGCTGCCCCGCGCCGGGGATTTGATCTGACCTCATCCGCCTTCCTTCTGGTCGCGTTCCTGACCGGCATTGCTGGCGCATTGCAGACACCAACCCTGAGCCTGTTTCTGACCAATGAAGTCCACGTCCGCCCGGCGATGGTCGGCTTCTTCTTTACCGGCAGCGCGGTGATTGGCATCCTGGTCAGTCAATTTCTCGCCGGTCGATCCGACCGTCAGGGCGATCGTAAGTCGCTGATCGTCTTTTGCTGTTTACTCGGGATGATGGCCTGCGTGCTGTTCGCCTGGAATCGCAACTACTTCATTCTGCTGTTTGTCGGCGTATTCCTCAGCAGCTTCGGCTCGACGTCCAATCCACAGATGTTTGCCCTTGCCCGCGAGCACGCCGATAAAACGGGCCGCGAAGCGGTGATGTTCAGCTCTATTCTGCGGGCGCAGGTTTCGTTGGCGTGGGTCATCGGCCCCCCCGTGGCCTATGCACTGGCGATGGGCTTTGGTTTCACCACGATGTACCTGTCCGCTGCGGTGGCTTACGTGGTTTGCGGCATCGTTGTGTGGATGCTGTTGCCCAGCATGCGCAAAGTGCGCCCGGCTGCAGGCACGCGCATTGAAGCGCCGCGCACTAACCGCCGCGATGCCCTGCTGCTGTTCGTCATCTGCACCCTGATGTGGGGCACCAACAGCCTGTACATCATTAATATGCCGCTGTTCATTATTGATGAGCTGCATCTGCCGGAGAAACTCGCCGGGCTGATGATGGGCACCGCCGCCGAGCTGGAAATCCCGACCATGCTGATTGCGGGCTATTACGCCAAACGTTTTGGTAAGCGTTTTCTGATGCGTGTTGCGGTAGTGGCGGGGATATTTTTCTATATCGGGATGCTGACCGTTCACTCCCCGGTACTGCTGCTGGCGATGCAACTGCTGAACGCCATTTACATCGGCATTCTCGCTGGGATTGGCATGCTCTATTTTCAGGATTTGATGCCGGGTCAGGCAGGCGCAGCGACGACGTTGTACAGCAACACCACGCGGGTGGGCTGGATTATTGCCGGTTCAATGGCAGGCATTGTGGCTGAAATCTGGAGTTATCACGCGGTGTTCTGGATTGCGCTGGGGATGTGCATCATCACGACGTTTGGCCTGTGGCGCATTAAAGACGTTTAGGGCGCGGTTAACGCTTCCAGATGAATGAGATACGCCATTGCCTGCTGTGACGTTGCGCCGCACATTTCTGCGGAAGGTTTAAGCCCGGCGCACACTTTCGGGCGCAGCGGCGAGCCAAAGATTTTGCAGCGTAGCCGCTCATCAAGCTGAATACAGGGTGTGTTAGCAGGCTTGCCGTGGGGCATTCCCGGGATTGGGCTGGAAATCGAAGGCGCGGTACAACATGCGCCACAGTCCGGTCGGCAATCCATCTTTCACTCTCTCATTTATCTGGAAACGCACCTTATCACCTTTTCACAAAACCAGCGAATTCCACTTGCCTGAAAGCCGCGGCACGAGTACTTTTACGCGATATTTTAGACTTCCCTGAAACAGGATTATTGCAATGCCAAGAGCGAATGAAATCAAAAAAGGTATGGTGCTGAATTACAACGGCAAACTGCTGATTGTAAAAAATATTGATATTCAGTCACCGAGCGCCCGTGGCGCAGCAACGCTGTACAAAATGCGCTTTGCCGATGTGCGTACCGGCACCAAGGTTGAAGAGCGTTTTAAAGGCGACGATATCGTCGATACCGTGACCCTGACCCGACGTTTTGTTGACTTCTCTTACATCGATGGCAACGAATACGTGTTCATGGATAAAGAAGACTACACGCCGTACACCTTCAACAAAGATCAGATTGAAGAAGAGATTCAGTTTATTCCTGAAGGTGGAATGCCGGACATGCAGGTTCTGCTGTGGGACAGCCAGTTGCTGGGCCTTGAGCTGCCGCAGACCGTTGATCTGGAAATTGTAGAAACCGCACCGGGCATCAAAGGCGCATCAGCCAGCTCCCGTACTAAACCGGCGACGCTGAATACTGGCCTGGTGATTCAGGTACCTGAATACCTGACGACCGGCGAGAAAATCCGCATTCATATTGAAGAGTGCCGCTATATGGGCCGTGCTGATTAATTTTTTAATGTGAGCGCCCGGCGGCGTTGCGCTTGCCGGGCCTACGGTTCAGATTTTGTTTGCCCGATAAGCGTCAGCGCCATCGGGCAAACAGGCTAGCAGTTGAACCGCGATTACAGCAGTTCTGGGTATTTGGTCATTTTCAGCGTCAGCTCAACGCCCCGCACTTCAGCCATCCCTTTCAGACGACCAATTGCCGAATAACCCGGATTGGTTTTCTTCTTCAGATCGTCCAGCATCTGATGCCCGTGGTCCGGACGGAACGGAATAGGACGCAGGTCGCCCGCTTTCTTGCGGCGTAGTTCTTCAGACAAAATCGCGTCAACCACCGCCACCATGTTCACGTCACCGTTCAGATGCGAACCTTCATGGAACGTTTTCGGATTGGCTTCACGGCACGTTGCGCGCAGGTGGGTGAAGTGAATACGATCGCCGAAGGTTTCAATCATTTTAACCAGGTCGTTATCGGCACGCACGCCATAGGAACCGGTACACATGGTGAACCCGTTATAAATGCTGTCGACGGTGTCTTTCAGCCACTGCATATCTTCGATAGTCGAAACGATGCGCGGCAGGCCGAGAATGGGACGCGGTGGATCATCCGGGTGAACCGCCAGGCGAACGCCAGCTTCTTCTGCCACAGGTACGATAGCGCGCAGGAACACCGCCATGTTTTCACG
>Ga0160437_1000539_pt1 | contig 19327 bp, 18 predicted proteins | sample HID1975I_E0MG_FD_108227 | JGI IMG/M metagenome (GOLD analysis project Ga0160437, IMG submission 108227) | Enriched soil microbial communities from UW Madison campus, WI, USA - HID1975I_E0 MG | ecosystem: Environmental > Terrestrial > Soil > Unclassified | place: USA: Madison, Wisconsin... | reverse complement strand
GCGCGGAAAGTCGCTACCGGGTACTGAAAAACATCATGGGCCTGTGGCTGCTACAGCGGGTGTTGAAAGAGCAAAACATCAGTGATATCGGGGCGTTAGTTACCCAGACGCAGAAACTGCCCGCCTGCCAGTTCGTGATTAACCCCAACGATGACCGCTTCATTAATCCCGACAACATGAGCGCCGAAATTCAGGCTGCCTGCCGCGAAAGCCACCAGCCGGAGCCCGAAAGCGCCGCCGAACTGGCGCGCTGTATTTTCGACAGCCTGGCGTTGCTGTATGCCCGCGTTCTGCACCAGCTCGCTGACCTTCACGGTCACCGCTTCTCACAACTGCACATCGTGGGTGGCGGCTGCCAGAACGAACTGCTCAATCAGCTCTGCGCCGACGCCTGCGGTATTTCGGTTATTGCCGGGCCGATTGAAGCCTCCACACTGGGCAATATCGGTGTGCAGTTGATGACGCTTGATGAACTCAAAGACGTCGATGATTTTCGCAAGGTGGTGCGCGGCAACCACGCCCTCACCACGTTTAATCCGGATTCGAACAGTGAAATTGCCCGCTATGTCGCGCAGTTTCAGCCACAACAGACCAAGGAGCTTTGCGCATGACCACTCAACTTGAACAAGCCTGGGAACTGGCAAAACAACGTTATGCCACTGTAGGTGTCGACGTCGAGGAGGCACTGCGTCAGCTCGATCGTCTGCCTGTCTCGATGCACTGCTGGCAGGGCGATGACGTCGGCGGGTTTGAAAATCCAGGCGGTGCGTTAACGGGTGGCATTCAGGCGACCGGCAACTATCCGGGCAAAGCGCGCAACGCCCCCGAACTGCGTGCTGACCTGGAACAGGCGTTGAGCCTGATCCCGGGCCCAAAACGCCTGAATCTGCACGCTATTTATCTGGAGTCCGAGACGGCGGTGGGTCGCAATGAAATCAAACCGGAGCATTTCAAAAACTGGGTTGAGTGGGCGAAAACCAACAAGCTGGGGTTGGATTTCAACCCATCCTGCTTCTCGCACCCAATGAGCGCCGATGGCTTTACGCTGGCCCACGCCAACGATGAAATCCGCCAGTTCTGGATTGATCACTGCAAAGCCAGCCGCCGCGTATCCGCGTATTTCGGCGAGCAGTTGGGTACGCCATCAGTGATGAATATCTGGATCCCCGACGGCATGAAGGACCTGACCGTCGACCGCCTCGCGCCGCGCCAGCGTCTGATGAACGCGCTGGATGAAATCATCAGCGAAAAACTGAGTCCGGCGCATCACATCGACGCGGTCGAAAGCAAACTGTTCGGTATTGGGGCGGAAAGCTACACCGTCGGATCCAACGAGTTCTACATGGGCTACGCCACCAGCCGCCAGACCGCGCTGTGTCTGGACGCGGGCCACTTCCATCCTACCGAAGTGATTTCCGACAAAATCTCCGCCGCAATGCTGTTTGTGCCGCGCCTGCTGCTGCACGTGAGCCGCCCGGTACGTTGGGACAGCGACCATGTGGTGCTGCTGGACGACGAAACTCAGGCTATCGCCAGCGAAATCATCCGTCACAACCTGTTCGACCGCGTACACATTGGCCTCGATTTCTTCGACGCGTCGATTAACCGTATCGCCGCGTGGGTGATTGGCACGCGCAACATGAAAAAAGCCCTGCTGCGCGCCCTGCTGGAACCGACGGCGGAACTGCGTCAGCTGGAACTTGACGGCGATTACACCGCGCGTCTGGCCCTGCTCGAAGAGCAGAAATGCCTGCCGTGGCAGGCGGTATGGGAAATGTATTGCCAACGTCACGATACGCCAGCCGGCAGCCAGTGGCTCGACAACGTTCGCGCTTACGAGAAAAACGTTTTAACGAAGCGTAAATAAAAGACATGCCCGGCGGCGCTTTGCTTGCCGGGCCTACGCGTGACAAGTAGGCCGGGTAAGCGCAGCGCCACCCGGCAATTTGAAGGAAAAGAGACACTATGCACACCATTACCGATTCCTGGTTCGTCCAGGGCATGATCAAAGCCACCACCGATGCCTGGTTGAAAGGCTGGGACGAACGCAACGGCGGCAACCTGACCCTGCGCCTCGACGACGCCGATATCGCGCCGTTCGAAGCGGATTTCCACGCGAAGCCGCGTTATATCGCGCTGAGCCAGCCGATGCCTGCTCTGGCGAATACGCCGTTTATCGTCACCGGTTCCGGCAAATTCTTCCGCAACGTACAGCTCGATCCGACCGCCAATTTAGGCGTGGTGAAAGTGGACAGCGACGGCGCGGGCTACCACATTCTTTGGGGGCTGACGCACGAAGCGGTGCCAACCTCTGAGCTACCGGCGCACTTCCTTTCCCATTGCGAACGCATCAAGGCGACCAATGGCAAAGACCGCGTGATCATGCACTGCCATGCCACCAACCTGATTGCCCTGACTTACGTGCTGGAAAACGACACCGACCTCATCACCCGCAAACTGTGGGAAGGCAGCACCGAGTGTCTGGTGGTATTCCCGGATGGCGTCGGCATTCTGCCGTGGATGGTGCCAGGAACCGATGAAATCGGGCAGGCAACCGCCACTGAAATGCAGCAGCACTCGCTTGTGCTGTGGCCATTCCACGGCGTATTCGGCAGCGGCCCGACGCTCGATGAAGCGTTTGGCTTAATTGATACCGCCGAGAAATCGGCAGAAGTTCTGGTGAAGGTCTATTCGATGGGCGGCATGAAACAGACCATCACCCGGGAAGAACTGATTGCTCTTGGCAAACGCTTTGGCGTGACCCCGATGGCATCAGCATTAGCGCTTTACGCATAACAGTTTACAGATAACAACATCGCGCCCCGCTCATTGAGACGGGGCGAACACACACCTGCAATCCCTACAACTAACTCGAAGTGGAGTAAAAGCAATGAAAATAAAACTAAGCTTGATCCTCACCGTTGCCGCACTGGCGTTTTCCGGTTCTGCTTTAGCTGAAGTTAAAATCGCCCTGGTGGCAAAATCGCTGGGAAATGGATTTTTTGAAGCGGCCAACGTTGGCGCGCAGGAAGCGGCAAAAGAGTTAGGTGACGTAAAAGTCATTTATACCGGCCCTACAACCACCACCGCAGAAGCACAGATCGAAGTGCTGAACGGGTTGATCGCGCAAGGCGTCGATGCGATCGCCATTTCCGCCAACGATCCGGACGCCTTGGTGCCGGTACTGAAAAAGGCGATGCAGCGCGGGATTAAAGTGGTCTCGTGGGATTCTGGCGTGGCGCAGGCTGGCCGTCAGATCCACCTGAATCCTTCCAATAACGCGCTGATCGGTGAAACCAACGTCAAGCTGGCCGCCGATGCGCTGAAAGCGTTGAATGTCGACAAAGGCGATGTGGCGATTTTGAGCGCCACCCCCACCTCCACCAACCAGAACATCTGGATTGCGGAGATGAAAAAAGTGCTGCCGCAGTATCCGTCGATCAATCTGGTGACGGTCGCCTACGGCGATGACCTTTCCGATAAAAGCTACCGCGAAGCGGTCGGTTTGCTGAAAACCTATCCTGACCTGAAAGTGATCGTGTCGCCGTCGTCCGTTGGCATCGTGGCCGCGGCGCAGGCGGTAAAAGATCAGGGCAAAATCGGCAAAGTCTACGTCACCGGTCTGGGCCTGCCGTCTGAAATGGCGGGGGCAATCAAATCCGGCGCCAGCAAAAGCTTTGCTATCTGGAACCCTATCGATCTGGGCTATGCGGCTACGTACTTAGCGGACGATCTGGTCAAAGGCAGCGCCACCAAAACTGAAGCCAGCATGGGTAAACTCGGCAAAGTCACGCTGGATGCCGACGGCAACGGCGCGATGGCGAAGCCCTTCGTTTACGATGCCAGCAACATAGATAAGTTCTCCAAAATTTTCTGATCCTAATACCCTCACCCCGGCCCTCTCCCTAAAAGGGAGAGGGGGAAACAGTACCAGACAATCCCCTCTCCCCTATGGGGAGAGGGTTAGGGTGAGGGGAATCTTACGGAGAACGACCATGACCGAATCCACCCCATTGCTCCAACTCACGGGCATCAGCAAATTCTTCCCCGGTGTGCGCGCCCTGGAAAATGTGCAACTGAGCCTGTGGCCCGGAAAAGTCACCGCGCTGATTGGCGAAAACGGTGCTGGAAAGTCCACGCTGGTCAAAGTGATGACCGGTATTTATCAGCCCGACGAGGGCGACATTCTCTATAAAGCGATTCCCATTCAGCTGCCCACGCCGGACTCAGCCCACAAAGTGGGTATCACCGCGATTCATCAGGAGACCGTACTGTTTGATGAGCTGTCGGTCACCGAAAACATTTTCGCCGGACAGTACGTCTGTAAGGGCTTCCTGAAGAAACTCGACTGGCCGGAAATGCACCGTCGTGCCCAGGCGCTGCTCTCGCGGCTTGAAGTGCAGATTGATCCACGCGCCACGCTGAAAACGTTGAGTATCGCCCAGCGGCATATGGTCGCCATTGCGCGCGCACTGTCGTTTGATGCGCAGGTGGTGATTCTCGACGAACCCACTGCGGCCTTGTCTCAGCATGAAATTCTGGAGTTTTATCAAATCGTTGAGCGCCTGAAACAGGACGGTAAAGCGATTCTGTTTATCTCGCACAAGTTCGACGAAATCTTCGAACTGGCAGATCACTACACCATTCTACGCGACGGCGTATTCGTCGGCGCAGGCAACATCCATGACATCACCGAAGAGCAGATGGTGTCGATGATGGTGGGCCGCGCCATAACGCAGACCTTCCCGAAAGTGGCGTGCGAACCCGGCGACACGGTGCTGGACGTCAAAGATCTGTGCCACCCAACTGAATTCGCGCATATCAATTTCAGCCTGCGCAAAGGCGAGATTCTCGGCTTTTACGGCCTGGTCGGCGCTGGACGTACCGAGTTGATGCAAGCGCTGTCTGGCGTGACGCAGCCATCCTCCGGCGAAATTATCCTGAACGGCCAGACCGTACACTTCCACCAGCCCGCCGATGCCATACAGGCCGGGATTGTATGCGTGCCGGAAGAACGGCAAAAACAGGGGGCGATCATTGCGCTGCCTATCGCGCAAAACATCAGCCTGCCACAGCTGCGAAAGCTCAACCCGAACGGCATTTTGCACGAAGAAAGGGAATGGAAACTCGCGGACGACTACGCCAAACGCTTGCAGGTGAAAGCCTCCAGCTGGCGTCAGGCGGTGGAAACGCTATCCGGCGGTAATCAACAAAAAGTGGTGATCGGCAAATGGCTCGCCACTCAACCCGACGTCATCATCCTCGACGAGCCGACAAAAGGCATTGATATCGGCTCGAAAGCCGCCGTGCATCAGTTTATGTCTGAGCTGGTGGGACAAGGCCTGGCGGTGATCATGGTGTCATCCGAACTGCCCGAAGTGATGGGCATGGCGGACCGCATCATCGTGATGCATGAAGGGCTGATGGTCGCGGAGTACCGCGCGGGCGATGCGACGGCGGAAGTTATCGTCAGCGCCGCCAGCGGTGCAGGCAGGGAGGCGGCGTAATGTTGAAATCTCTGCTTAAACACCGCGAAGCCCTGCTGGCTGCGGTGATTGTGCTGTTGGTCGCGGCCATCGGCAGCCGCACGCCGTCGTTTATCGCCCCGGGTAATCTGGTGGAAATGTTCAACGACACGGCGATCCTGATCATTCTCGCCCTCGGCCAGATGATGGTGCTGCTGACCAAAGGTATCGATCTGTCGATGGCCGCCAATCTGGCGCTCACCGGCATGATTGTGGCGCTGCTCAATTTCCATCATCCGGACATTCCGGTGGTTGCGCTGCTGGCGCTGGCCACCCTACTCGGCCTGCTGATGGGCATCATCAACGGGCTGCTGGTGTGGAAACTGGGTATTCCGGCGATTGTGGTAACGCTCGGTACGATGAGCATTTATCGCGGGATTATTTTTCTGCTGTCCAACGGCGGCTGGGTGAACTCCAACCAGATGAGCGCCGATTTTCTCGGCCTGCCGCGCGCCGCTTTGCTCGGACTGCCGGTGCTGAGCTGGTGCGCCATCGCCGCGCTGTTTGTGGTCGGCTATTTCCTGCGTTACAGCCGGACGGGGCGTTCACTTTACACCGCAGGCGGTAACGCCACGGCGGCGTATTACACCGGCATCAACGCCGGCAAAATGCAGTTCGTCAGCTTCTGCCTCTCCGGGGCGTTGGCCGGGTTCTGTGGCTATTTGTGGATTTCACGCTTTGCGGTGGCGTACGTCGATGTCGCCAACGGCTTTGAGCTACAGGTTGTCGCCGCCTGCGTAATCGGCGGGATCAGCACCATGGGCGGCACCGGGCGCGTGCTTGGCTGCCTGTTCGGGGCGCTTTTCCTCGGCGTTATCAACAATGCGCTGCCGGTTATCGGCGTATCGCCGTTCTGGCAGATGGCGATTTCCGGTGCGGTGATTGTGATTGCGGTGGTGCTCAACGAGCGCGGCAACAAGCGCAAAGGCCGCCTCATCTTGCGCGATGCGGCGCTGGCCCGGCAAAAATTGGCGGTGAAACCATGAGCAAAATGCTGACTTCAGACGCTGTGCAGAACACGTCGCCCACCCCGTCATTTTTCCAGCGCCTGGCGTGCTGGGAAGGCTTTTTGCTGGCGGTCACCCTGGCGGTGTTTGTGGTGAACGCGTTCGCCTCGCCCTATTTTCTGAACATCTGGAACCTGTCGGATGCCACTTTCAACTTCACCGAAAAAGCGATCATCGTGCTGCCGATGGCGATGCTGATCATCGCCCGTGAAATTGACCTGTCGGTGGCGGCGATCATCGCGTTGAGTTCCACGGCAATGGGCTTTTGCGCCGTGGCGGGGATGGATACTCCGCTGTTGGTCTGCGTGGGGCTGGGCGTGGGCGTGCTGTGCGGACTGGTGAACGGGCTGCTGGTCACCCGGCTGAACCTCTCTTCCATCGTGATTACCATCGGCACCATGAGCCTGTTCCGTGGCATTTCCTACATTTTGCTCGGCGACCAGGCGCTGAACCAGTATCCGGCAAGTTTCGCGTGGTTCGGTCAGGGCTACGTCTGGGGTGCGCTGTCGTTTGAGTTCGCGCTGTTTATCGTGCTCGCCGCGGTGTTCACCTTCGTGCTGCACAAAACCAACTTTGGCCGCCGTACGTTTGCGATTGGCAATAACCCGACCGGGGCGTGGTTTTCGGGCATCAACGTCAAGCGCCACAACCTGATGCTGTTCGTGCTGGTGGGGCTGATGTCCGGGCTTGCCGCGGTACTGCTGACGTCGCGTCTGGGCAGCACGCGTCCGACTATCGCGCTCGGTTGGGAATTATCAGTGGTGACGATGGCGGTGCTCGGCGGGGTCAATATTCTTGGCGGTTCCGGCAGCATGGTCGGCGTGATTATTGCCGCCTTTCTGATGGGGCTGGTGACCTTTGGCCTAAGCCTGCTCAACGTCCCGGGCATCGTAATGTCGATCATCATCGGCGCGATGCTGATCGTGGTGATTTCCCTGCCGATTATTGCGCGCAGAGTGATGGCGCGAAGACGGAATTAACGCCGGGTGGCAGGTGCCATCCAGCAGTAAAATCAGCAATATTAAGGAGAATAAGCATGAGTTTTATGTTGGCACTGCCGAAAATCAGCCTGCATGGCGCGGGCGCAATCGGGGATATGGTCAATCTGGTGGCGGGAAAACAGTGGGGTAAAGCGTTGATTGTCACCGACGGACAGCTGGTAAAAATGGGCCTGCTCGATTCCCTTTTTACCGCGCTGGATGCGCACCATATGTCTTATCATCTGTTCGATGACGTGTTCCCTAACCCAACGGAGGCGCTGGTACAGAAGGGTTTCCAGGCTTATCAGGATGCACATTGTGATTACCTGATTGCCTTCGGCGGCGGCAGCCCGATCGACACCGCCAAAGCGATTAAAATCCTCACCGCCAACCCGGGGCCGTCGACGAGCTATTCCGGCGTCGGCAAAGTCAAAAACCCGGGCGTACCGCTGGTAGCGATTAACACCACCGCCGGAACCGCCGCCGAGATGACCAGCAACGCGGTGATCATCGACAGCGAGCGCCAGGTGAAAGAAGTCATTATCGATTCGAACATCATCCCGGATATCGCCGTCGACGATGCCAGCGTGATGCTGGATATTCCGGCTTCTGTGACGGCTGCCACTGGCATGGACGCACTCACTCACGCCATCGAAGCCTTTGTATCCGTGGGCGCACATCCACTCACCGATGCCAACGCACTGGAAGCCATTCGCCTGATCACAATCTGGCTGCCGAAAGCGGTCGAAAACGGTCACAGCCTTGAAGCACGTGAACAGATGGCGTTCGGTCAGTATCTGGCAGGCATGGCGTTTAACAGCGCCGGGTTGGGGCTGGTCCATGCTCTGGCACACCAGCCGGGGGCGACGCATAATTTGCCGCACGGCGTGTGCAATGCCATTCTGTTGCCAATCATCGAAAACTTTAACCGTCCAAACGCTGTTGCCCGTTTCGTTCGCGTAGCGCAGGCGATGGGCGTTGACACCCGGGGCATGAGCGACGAAGCGGCGAGTATGGCCGCGATTAAGGCGATCCGTGATCTGAGCATCCGCGTCGGCATTCCGTCCGGCTTCAGCCAGCTCGGCGTCACCAAAGCCGATATCGAAGGCTGGCTGGATAAAGCCCTCGCCGATCCGTGCGCACCGTGCAATCCGCGTACCGCCAGCCGCGATGAAGTACGCGAGCTCTATCTGGAGGCATTATGATCCGTAAAGCGTTTGTCATGCAGGTTCACCCGCATACACACGAAGAATATGAACGTCGCCATAACCCGATTTGGCCCGAGCTGGAAGCGGTGCTGAAAGCGCATGGCGCTCACCATTACGCCATTTATCTCGACAAGGCCCGCAACCTGCTGTTTGCGACGGTCGAAATCGAATCGGAAGAGCGCTGGGATGCCGTCGCCAACACCGATGTGTGTCAGCGCTGGTGGAAATTCATGGGTGAAGTCATGCCGTCGAACCCGGACCATAGCCCGGTGAGCGCGGAACTGAAAGAAGTGTTCTGGCTGGAGTAAGTTGTCGAGCCCCAGCCATAAAAAACGCCTGATTGCTCAGGCGTTTTTTTTCGGAGCATTAATCCACTTAGAAGTAGTATTTAAAGCGCACGCGTGCACCGTAGCGGTCATCATCGCTGGAAATCTTCTCATCACTCTGGATTTTAGACCAGTAGGTCCCCAGGTATATATTGAAGTTATTCATATTCATCACGTTTGGAATCAAATAAGAAGCATGGATGGTGTGAATATCATAAGTCCCTTCGTCGGTGATGATACAGTCTTCATCGCAAACCATTTTGTCGAAATCATCAATTTTATTGTGGGCGTAGATATAACCTAATTCGAAGTTTTTCCACAGCGCATTAGCCCCGGCAGTCAAATCCTCTTCATTATCAGCGTCCATATATGCCGTACTGATGTTTAATGTCACACCGTTTTCAGGATCGGTTTTCTTACCGTCCCAGGTCATGGTCAAGCCATACCCGGTACGATCGGACTGATCGACAAACTCACCTTTGTTGTTGGTATAACCATAGGCATTATTAATAACGTTGGATTCCATTGCCGCCGAGAATGCCAGCTCTTTCATCGGAGACCAGGAAACGACCGGACGCATATAGATAACATTCCTCTCTTTATCCATCTCGCGACCATGGTAGGTACGACCATTTGCACTCACGTTATCATTATCAGCAAAAAGTGTTGCACCATCTTCAATCAGTGAGTTTAATTCAAAATACCAGTCATCAATTTGCTTACTCAACAAGAAGTTACCGCCCGCATCGGAACGCCCGCGCCCTTCTTTCATCATGTAAATATAGCCTTGGCCATCGCTATAAAGATCATTGGCTGTATTACCTGAATGCTCAACGAAGGTATCCTGATTAAGCGGGAACATATCAAATGCTTCAAAGCGGCCCACTTTCACTTTCCAGTCATTTTCCTGACCGAAATGGAAATACGCATCATCAAGGTTCATGCTGCCATACATATCAGCCAACGGCTGGATGGAAAAGCCGGCATAACGGCCATCATTCAGTTTGCGCATACCGTCGACACCAAGCAGGATACGACCATCCATATCCCACTGTTCGGTCGTATTATCTTCGTTGAGTTTAGTCAGCGTCCCTCGTTTACTCTCCGCATCCATATTGAATTCGACGTCACCGTATATTTTCAGGTCGCCATAGCCCGAAAGTGATAAGGCAGGGCTTGTCACATTATTCGCGGTCTCCGTTGCCGGGGTTTCATTTTTCACCACCACGCGCTCCTGTACTTCCTTGATCTCCTTGCGGTCTGTGGTTTGCTGCGCTTTCAACACCTCGACTTCTTGTTCCGCTTTCTCAGCACGATGTTCAGCTGAAATAAGTCGGTCTTCCAACAATTGAAGACGTTGCTCAACGGTGAGTGACTGTGATTTTGCCGTAGCCGAATTCGCCACCAATAAGCATCCAATAGCAACTGCGATTGCCGTTTTTTTCATATACATCGTTCCTTGAGGAAATAATAGTGCGGAAATATCTTTCCACCATGAATATATTCTTGCGATGAATAGCTTATAGTTATAATTGATCAACTAAGAGGAATCACTTACGTGTATTCGCCTTGATTTTGAACAGGATTTCACTTAATAAATCCAGACAGGGAATAATATGACTTAGAGAGGGAAGGTGATAATTAAAATAGGCGACAACGTGAGCGAGCTAACACCTCAATTTTTTAATCATATAATAAACAAATCAATCAACCGAAAAACCGCCCTTATTATTGAGGGCGGTTATCATTAATTCTGCTCGGCAATGAGAATGGCCTGCGTATCGTCTTCCAGTGCTTTAAAAACATGCTCCTGGTCGGCGGGATAACAAATGTAATCCCCTTCGCCTAATTCTTCTGGCGCTTCCGTTAAGCCGACCAACGCCCGGCCCTGAGTAACAATAATATGCTCCACGGAACCCGGCGAATGCGGGTGAGAAATGCGGTCCGCGCCCGGTTGTGTCATCAGCAGGTAAATATCCCGACGAGCACCCGGTGGGCAGGTCGCGAGCAAAATCGCCTGATAGTTCGCTTGTTCGGCCACCACTTTGGTGCCCTCACCCCGGCGAATCACCTGCGTCGTGGGTGCCTGTGGCTCCAACAAACGTGCAAACGGAATATCCAGCGCCACGCACAGCGACCACAGCGTTTCCAGGCTAGGATTACCGTTTCCCGCCTCCAGCTGGGACAGCGTGGATTTAGCAATCCCCGCCCGGCGAGCGATCTCTGCCAATGAAAGCCCAGTTCGCTGACGTTCGCGCACCAGACTGCGGGAGATCACGCTGATTGGCTGTGTCATACACGGCTCCATATCAATTTATAAAACGAACAAATCGTTCGACTTGAAAAACGAATCAACACTGTTCATTATAATGGAAACTCGTTCGATATGGCTAAAACTGCATGATCAAACTGTCTCTCTCCAGCCTGAAAGGCGACACCATAAAAGCCATCCTGCTGGTTTGTATCGCGGTGGGCGTGGTCGCCGTCTCGTATGGATCTCTGGCCATGTCATGGGGCTTTCCGTTATGGGTGCCGTTGGCGTTATCGACGCTGGTGCTGGGCGGAGCCTCAGAGTTTATGTTTCTCGGGATTATCGTCAGCGGCGGCAATCCCTTTGCGGCGGCAGCGGCCGGATTGCTGGTTAACGCCCGACACATACCGTTCGGCATCGCAGTGCGAGAACTGGTGGGCACCCGCGCCACAGGCCTGCTGGGCTGCCATATCATGAACGATGAAAGCGTGGTGTTTGGTCTGTCACAACCGACGCCGGAACAACGCAAAGCCGCCTACTGGCTGTGCGGCTGCGGGATAGCCATCCTCTGGCCAGTCGGCGTGCTGCTGGGCAGCGGCGTCGGAAAACTGCTTCCGGCCCCGGAAACCATCGGCCTTGACGCGGTGTTCCCGGCGATTTTGCTGGCGCTGGTAGTTCCGGCGCTAAAGAAGCGCACCACCTTAATCCGGGCGCTCAGCGGCGCAGCGATTTCGCTGGCTTCTGTACCCTTCACACCGGCGGGCGTGCCGGTTCTGCTGTCGCTGTTGGGCATTTTCGCGAGGAAAAAATAATGGCCGATACCCTGTGGATTATTCTCGGCATCGGCATTCTCTCTGCCGGAACCTACCTGATGCGCTTCGGGGGTGCGAAGCTCGGCAATAAACTGGTACTGTCCGATCGATCGCAGGCGATGCTCAATGACGCAGCGACCACCTTACTGTTTGCCGTCGCACTGGCGGCAACGTTCTTCGAAGGCAGCCATTTTGCTGGCAGTGCGCGCGTTCTCGGCGTGGCGGTGGCCGTGTTTCTCGCCTGGCGCAAAATGCCGCTGATCGTGGTGATTGTCGCTGCAGCGGTCGTCACCGCGCTGCTGCGTTACTTCGGTGTGCATTAATCGGCAACGCAATTCCCCACTGTCGGGTACATTTTGCCCTTAATCTGTAGGGAAAACTGGGGTTACGCGAAGAAAATCAGGCCAATACCGGGGAAAATTGCGGGATTAAAAAGTGCGGAAGAGTTTGTGCGGCGACTACGGGAATAAACCTGTCCCGGGCTCATGAGGAGCCAGGGACAGTGGCTATGACTTACTTATTTAACTCAGCGGTCATGTGTACACGGTTACCGGTGAAAGCCTGGGTAATGGTGTAAGAAGATGCGCCAGCTTCCTGAGCCTGTGCGGCGATTTTCGCTTCAGCACCGTCGATGGTGGAAGAAGTGGCGGTGACAGTCTGTGCTGCGAAAGAACCGAATGATGTTGCGAGAGCGATAACTGCGACAAATGTTTTGATGCTTTTCATGATGTATTTCCTTCAGATAATTTGTGTTGGTAAGGCATTTCGCCTTGATGTGATAAATCATAGCCTCACATTCACCCAACGAATAGCGGAAGGTTTTGCTTACATCATTCAAATTTATTGACTAACAGTAAGGGTGAAATTCAGCCTCCTGGATAGATGCCGGAAACATCACCAATGCCGCCTGTCACAGTGCAGATTTTATCACCATAAATGTCTCTGATATTTATGGTTAGATTTGTGTTGTTATTGAATATCGCAGAGATTGAAATACGATCTCTTTTCCCTTTATGACTTTCAAAAAACAGATCATCAAATTCTACATATATTGGTGGCTGATGGACGACAGCCGTTACTGCCGGTGACGTTCTTGTATATTCTTCATGATTTTCCATATAAACACCTTTCCCATTTCTTATGAAATAGAGAGAGAGGCCATAGGACTCAGTAACGTTATCCTCACCAATGCCGGATAAGTTATAGTCCTCATACATAAACTCTGTCGAGAGTCCATATTGGATGTAAACAGTATCCCACTCAAAATCAGTCACTTGGTTAAGTTTTAGCTGTTTCTGCCCACTACTACAGATCTCTGCAACCTTTTCGAGAACTCGTTTATTTTCCGGATAAAAAATGAAAATTGAAACAGCAACCAAAGCACAACAACCAAATAAATAGATATATTTTCCTTTACCCTCTTTCATCTTGTCGCTCTTTGTCGCCATGATTTAACCCACTATCAACATTTCCAATTGATTTATCAAAGGTACTTATATCTATCGTCTGCTGTACAATATGGCAATACTTCACCCCTTTCATCGCTATCGTATAAAGCCCCTTTTCAAGTAGAATGTTAAGTATGATCTTAGCCAACTCACTATTACTTTTACCGGGATTATTTAAACCAACATATCGACCAATGATATTGTTCTTCAAATCTATAATTTCGTCTGCCTCATCCGTCGTTAATAAACTACAAACCACCAGACCTCCCTTTTGGCATGCTTCAATCTGTCTAAGCAGGAGCGGGTGATCTTCATGCGCACTTCCAACTTGGGTAGCATAATCGTTACCATACTCATTACTGATCATTGCCTGCCAGATGGTATGCCGAAACGCATTGGTTAATGTACCTTCGGTGATTTTATCCTGATTCCAGCCCATTCCATTGGCAAACAAAACCGCGATGGTAGATAAGTTGTTACTCCCCGGTGAGTGTGCCCCAATATTCCATGCTTCTATCGGATGTCGCACAGCAAAACCTGCTTCACGCACTTCCTTCGGTAAAGTAATTAATCCCGATCCCGGTATAGCAATAGTCGATATTTGTCCGGAATTAAAAAATGATAAAGGTTCATTACCGTGCGAGCATCTGATCGTTGCGTCATCAAGAAGGCGAACATGGCCATTTGATAGGACATGGGCAGCCTGACCACGTGGATTAATCCATGCCATTAACTTTGGCATACAGGGCTTTAATGTTTTAATACATTCACTATGGTTATTATTTGTAGCTTGCTTATCGTCTTCGGTACAGACAGCTTTGCTCTGTATTTTTACAGTTCGGACATCAGTGGCTTTCAGGGTAATAGGAGAAGAGGTAAAAGGACAATGTAATATCGCACCATCTACGACATATTCTTTAAACGGTCCATGTGACATGTCAGATCCTTGACAAGGAAAGATCCCACATTAGCCTGGATTTTAATGAGAAAAGGTGAGGCAGGTTCATAATTTAACCTGCCGATAAAGAATTACGTGGATATAATCATCATCCATATTTCCGTATAATACAGATTATAATTTGTCTCATTATTGAGAAGAAATTAAACAAGCCGCTGAGGATGGGTATAAATCGTCGCCCTGCCCGGTTTGCAGAAGCCTACCAGCGTCAGGTTGCAGCGCTCAGCCACTTCGACCGCCAGCGTGGTGGCGGCGGAGACAGCGAACAGGATTTCTACGCCGCACATCGCGGCTTTCTGCACCATTTCATAGCTGGCCCGGCTGGAGACCAGCGCCGCTCCCTGCTGCCACGCGTCACCTTCACCCGCGCGTCGACCCAGCAGTTTATCCAGCGCTACGTGACGACCCACGTCTTCCATTCCGCCCACCAGCGCGCCGTTCGGGGTAACCCAGGCGGCCGCGTGAGTACAGCCCGTCAGGCGGCCCACCGGCTGGACATCGTTCAGGTGTTCGAGCGCAAGATCGAGATATTTGAGGCTGAATGTCTGGGTAAATGGCAGCGGTGCAATCGGGCGGCCGACATCGTCGAGCTGTTCCACGCCGCAAACGCCACAGCCTGTGCGCCCGGCCAGCGCACGACGGCGTTCTTTGAGCGCCATAAAACGGCGGCTGGAGAGTTCAATCTGTACTTCAAGCCCATTGCAGACCTTTAGCACTTCCATCCCGTAAATTTCCGATCGGTTTGCAATAATCCCTTCGGAAAGAGAAAAACCGATGGCGAAAAGCATCAGATCTTTCGGCGATGCAATCATCACCACGTGCGAAATACCGTTGTAGACCAGCGCCACGGGAACCTCTTCCGCGAGCTCGTCCTGCTGAGTGTGGTGTAAATCCTGGCGCTTCCAGAGATTCACCTGACGCATTCCAGTGATATCACTCACATTACCAACCTGTTCTGATGATTTCTCGTTCACTTTACATTAACCGTATTGGAACAAACGTACACACATTGTGGTATTCTGAAGGCATATCCCTCCGGGAAAGAGGGAGATTACCCCAATTCTGAACCTTTGTGGCAACGACCGCAAAGGTAAATAACAATCCATCCCCTTAGCGGTTTAGGTATTGAGTGGCGACGGGGAAGCAATGTCGAAACAAGGAGTGACCATGCAGGTCAGCAGAAGGCAGTTCTTTAAGATCTGCGCTGGCGGTATGGCAGGCACAACGGCAGCGGCTTTGGGGTTTGCCCCAGGCGTAGCGCTGGCGGAAACGCGGCAGTATAAACTGCTGCGCACCCGTGAAACCCGTAATACCTGCACATATTGTTCTGTCGGTTGTGGGCTGTTGATGTACAGCCTAGGTGACGGAGCAAAGAACGCCAAAGCATCCATCTTCCATATCGAAGGTGACCCGGATCATCCGGTTAACCGTGGGGCGCTTTGCCCGAAAGGCGCGGGTCTGGTGGATTTCATCCACTCCGAAAGCCGTCTGAAATATCCTGAATACCGTGCACCTGGTTCCGATAAATGGCAGCAAATCAGCTGGGACGACGCGTTCGATCGCATCGCCAAACTGATGAAAGCCGATCGTGACGCCAACTTCATCGCACAAAACGCCGAAGGCACTACCGTCAACCGCTGGCTCTCCACCGGTATGCTGTGTGCGTCTGCGTCCAGTAACGAAACCGGCTATTTAACCCAAAAATTCACCCGCGCGCTCGGTATGCTCGCGGTGGACAACCAGGCACGCGTCTGACACGGACCAACGGTAGCAAGTCTTGCTCCAACATTTGGTCGCGGTGCGATGACCAACCACTGGGTGGATATTAAAAACGCCAACCTGGTCGTGGTGATGGGCGGTAACGCCGCTGAAGCGCATCCGGTAGGATTCCGCTGGGCGATGGAAGCCAAAATTCACAATGGCGCCAAACTTATCGTTATCGATCCGCGCTTTACGCGCACGGCATCGGTCGCCGATTTCTATACGCCTATTCGTTCTGGCACGGACATTACCTTCTTGTCCGGGGTTATTCTGTACCTGCTGAACAACGAAAAAATTAACCGTGAATACACCGAGGCGTACACCAACGCCAGCCTGATCGTGCGCGAAGATTACGCGTTCGACGACGGTCTTTTCTCTGGTTATGACGCCGATGCACGTAAGTACGATAAAACCAGCTGGAACTATGAGCTGGACGAAAACGGCCACGCCAAACGCGACACCACGCTGACTCACCCGCGCTGCGTGTGGAACCTGCTGAAAGAGCACGTTTCCCGCTACACGCCGGAGATGGTTGAGAACATTTGTGGTACGCCGAAAGCAGACTTCCTGAAAGTCTGCGAGTACATCGCCGAAACCTGCGCCCACGATAAAACCGCCTCATTCCTGTATGCCTTGGGCTGGACGCAACACTCCGTTGGCGCGCAAAACATCCGCACCATGGCGATGATCCAGCTGCTGCTCGGCAACATGGGCATGGCGGGGGGCGGCGTGAACGCCCTGCGCGGTCACTCCAACATTCAGGGCCTGACCGACCTTGGCCTGCTGTCACAGAGCCTGCCGGGCTACATGACGCTGCCGAGCGAAAAACAGACTGACCTGCAAACTTACCTCACCGCCAACACGCCAAAACCGCTGCTGGAAGGCCAGGTGAACTACTGGGGCAACTATCCGAAGTTCTTCGTTTCGATGATGAAATCCTTCTACGGCGACAAAGCGACAGCGGAAAATAGCTGGGGCTTTGACTGGCTGCCGAAGTGGGACAAAGGCTACGACGTGCTGCAGTACTTCGAGATGATGTCCAAAGGCCAGGTGAACGGCTATCTCTGCCAGGGCTTTAACCCGGTGGCGTCGTTCCCGAACAAAAACAAGATTGTAGCTTCACTGTCGAAGCTGAAATTCCTCGTCACCATCGACCCGTTGAACACGGAAACGTCGACCTTCTGGCAGAACCACGGCGAGCAAAACGACGTTGATCCGTCAAAAATCCAGACCGAAGTGTTCCGTCTGCCATCGACCTGTTTCGCCGAAGAAAACGGTTCTATCGTTAACTCCGGCCGCTGGCTGCAATGGCACTGGAAAGGTGCGGATGCCCCGGGTATCGCCAAAACAGACGGCGAAATTCTGGCCGGTATTTTCATGCGCATGCGCGAAATGTATGCCAAAGACGGCGGTCCGGCACCGGAGCCTGTGCTGAACATGACGTGGAATTACGCCACGCCGGATGAGCCAGCGTCGGAAGAAGTGGCGATGGAAAGTAACGGTAAAGCACTGGCAGACGTTACCGACCCCGCCACCGGCGCGGTTATCGTCAAGAAAGGCCAGCTGCTTAGCTCGTTTGCGCAGCTACGTGATGACGGCACCACCGCCAGTGGCTGCTGGATTTTCGCCGGCAGCTGGACGCCAGAGGGTAACCAGATGGCGCGTCGCGATAACGCCGACCCGTCAGGCCTGGGCAATACGCTCGGCTGGGCGTGGGCGTGGCCGCTGAACCGTCGCATCCTGTATAACCGTGCTTCCGCAGACCCGCAGGGTAAACCGTGGGATCCGAAGCGCCAGCTGATCAAATGGGATGGCGCGAAATGGGGCGGCGCGGATATTCCGGACTACAGCACCGCAGCACCAGGAACTGACGTTGGGCCTTTCATCATGCAGCCGGAAGGTATGGGACGCCTGTTTGCACTCGATAAGATGGCAGAAGGGCCTTTCCCGGAACACTACGAGCCGTTTGAAACGCCGCTTGGCACCAACCCTCTGCATCCTAACGTCATTTCGAACCCAGCCGCACGCGTGTTCAAAGATGATATGGACGCGATGGGTAAACACGATAAATTCCCGTACGTTGGGACCACGTATCGTCTGACCGAGCACTTCCACTACTGGACCAAGCACGCGTTGCTGAACGCTATCGCGCAGCCGGAACAGTTCATCGAGATTGGTGAGAAGCTGGCGAACAGGCTCGGCATCGGCCATGGCGATACGGTGAAGGTTTCCTCCAACCGCGGCTATATCAAGGCCAAGGCGGTGGTGACCAAACGTATCCGCACGCTGAAAGTGGACGGGAAAGAGGTGGATACCATCGGGATTCCGATCCACTGGGGTTATCAGGGCGTCGCGAAGAAAGGCTTTATCGCGAATACCCTGACGCCGTTTGTTGGCGACGCCAACACCCAGACGCCGGAGTTTAAATCCTTCCTCGTGAACGTGGAAAAGGTCTAGCGGAGACGACTTATGGCTTATCAATCACAAGATATTATTCGCCGTTCCGCAACTAACGGTTTCACGCCCGCGCCTCAGGCGCGGGATCATCAACAGGAAGTGGCGAAACTCATCGACGTGACCACCTGTATCGGCTGCAAAGCCTGTCAGGTGGCCTGTTCGGAGTGGAACGATATCCGTGATGAAATCGGTCACAACGTCGGGGTGTACGACAACCCGGCGGATTTGACCGCAAAATCATGGACCGTGATGCGTTTTTCGGAAGTCGAGCAGAACGACAAACTGGAATGGCTTATCCGTAAGGATGGCTGCATGCACTGCGCCGATCCGGGCTGTCTGAAGGCATGTCCGTCGGAAGGGGCTATCATTCAGTATGCGAACGGCATCGTCGACTTCCAGTCCGAGCAGTGCATCGGCTGTGGCTACTGCATCGCAGGCTGCCCGTTTGATGTGCCGCGCCTGAACCCGGAAGACAACCGCGTCTACAAATGTACGCTGTGCGTAGACCGCGTCACCGTGGGCCAGGAACCGGCATGCGTGAAAACGTGCCCAACCGGCGCTATCCACTTTGGTTCTAAAGAGGATATGAAAGTG
>Ga0160437_1000532_pt1 | contig 19566 bp, 17 predicted proteins | sample HID1975I_E0MG_FD_108227 | JGI IMG/M metagenome (GOLD analysis project Ga0160437, IMG submission 108227) | Enriched soil microbial communities from UW Madison campus, WI, USA - HID1975I_E0 MG | ecosystem: Environmental > Terrestrial > Soil > Unclassified | place: USA: Madison, Wisconsin... | reverse complement strand
CGGCGGTGAAGATGACGTTCGCCAAGGGCGCCGCGCTCGACGATCCGGCGGGGCTCTTCAATGCCAGCCTCGACGGCAACCAGCGCCGGGCCATCGATTTCCATGAAGGCGACACGGTAGACGAGCCTGCGCTGACGGCACTTGTCCGCAGCGCCATACCGCTCAATCTGGCGAAGAAGCCTGCGCGGTCGAAGACACGCCGCTAGGGGCGAGGTGCCTCAGTCGTAGACGCAGGCATCGAGGCCTTGAGTCTTCACCGTGCCGATGCGGGCGGCGATGGTGTTGCCATAGCGCCGGGTGAAGCCGGAGGGACTTTTCACGCTGCGGGTCTTGGGGCTGGGCAGGGCGGCGGCCATGCGGCCGGCCTCCGTGGTCGTGAGGTTCGAGGCGGACTTGCCCCAGTAGCGCTGTGCCCCGGCTTCCACGCCGTAAGTGCCGATGCCCGTTTCCGCGACGTTGAGATAGATCTCCATGATCCGCCGCTTGTCCCACAGGTTCTCGATCAGGAACGTGAACCAGACTTCCAGACCCTTGCGCAGATAGCGCGTCCAGCCATCGCCCTGCCAGAGGAAGACGTTCTTGGCAGTCTGCTGGCTGATCGTCGATCCGCCGCGCAGGCGGCCGCCGGCGGCATTGCGCTCGAAGGCCTTTTCGATGGCGTTGGTATCGAAGCCGTTGTGCGTGCAGAACTTGCCATCCTCGGCGGCGATGGCGCCGGCGACCATGTTGCGGTCGATCCGGCTGAGCGGCTGCCAGTCCTTGGTGATGCCGTTGCCGTCCACCAGCATCGTCACCGTCACGGGCGGCGGAACGAAGCGGTAGAGCACGGTCAGCCCCACGCTGATCGCAACGAACCAGAACACGATCTTGGCAAGGATGCGCAGCAAAGGAAGGGAGCCCCATATGACCGGCGCGCGGGAATGCCGCCGTCCGGGGCCATGCCTAGCGATATCGCGCGCGGCGGAAAAGGTGCCTGCGTTCGGGTTCCCCCGTCGAGATGCGGATCGTGACCGGGAATCAGTCGCGCGCGTCGAAATCGGCGCGGGCGTCGGCCACCGTTTGCAGATTGGCTTCGGCCCAGAGCCAGACGCTGCAGAACGCCTCTCCCAGGCCATGACCCAGCGGGGTCAGCCGGTAATCGACGTGAGGAGGGATGACGGGATGAACCGTGCGATGGACGAAACCGTCCCGCTCCATTTGCCGCAACGTCTGCGTGAGCATCTTCTGGCTGATGCCCGGCACGGCGCGGGCGAGGGCGCTGAAGCGGGTTTCGCCGTTTTCTTCCAGCGCTTCCAGCACCAGGAGCGTCCACTTGTCTGCCACGCGGCCGATCAGCTCATTGACGAGCGCATCGACGCCCGGCACGGTCGAATAGCTGGTGATCGGCGGATTTTCCATTTCTTACCCTTGGGTGGCTACAGCACTTTCAGGTGCCTACTTTCCAAAAGAGAGTATAGATCTACATTCCGCTTCGCAATCTTTCTCACAGGAGCGTTCCCATGAAGACCAGCGGCAACATTATCCTTCTGACAGGCGGCGGCACCGGCATCGGGCGCGAACTGGCGCAGCGGTGGCACGATGCCGGCAACCAGGTGATTGTCACCGGGCGGACGCTCGCCAGCCTGGAAGAGACCGCGAAGGGGCGGCCGGGCATTCATCCCGTGGCGCTCGACGTTACCGATGCGGGCGCGATCGCGGCTTTCGCGAAGGACATTCTCGCGCGGTTTCCGGCACTCAACGTGCTGGTCAACAATGCCGGGGTCATGCCGCTGGAGGACATTTCCGTGCCCCGCGACCTTGCGCGCGCGGAAGCTTGCGTGGTGACCAACCTGCTTGGCCCGATCCGCATGACCGATGCCCTGGTGGCGCATTTGCGCGAGCAGGAGGGCGCGGCGATCATCAATGTCAGCTCCGGTCTCGCTTTCGTTCCGCTGGTCGGCGCGGCGGTCTACTCGGCCACCAAGGCGGCGATCCATTCGTGGACCGATTCGCTGCGCTTTGCCCTGAAGGGTTCGGTCGAGGTGATCGAGCTGGCGCCCCCGGCGGTGCAGACCGAATTGACGCCAGGCCAGTCGACTCGCGAAGGCTACATGCCGCTGGACGCGTTCATCGACGAGGTCATGGGGCTCATCGCGCAGCAGCCGACGCCGGAGCTGATTGGCGTCGAACGCCTCGGTTTTCTGCGCAATGCCGAAGCCGAAGGGCGCTATGCGCAGACATTCGCCGCGCTGAACGCGGCGCCGCACTGACCGTCGCTCCGCCCGGGGCCCTGAAGGTCTCGGGCGGAGCACCGCCGCTGGTCAGGGCGCGGCGCGACTGCTATGGCTTTTGATGTTGCATTGCAGCATGAGTGAGCAGTGACATGGCCCGCAAGGACAATTCACCCCACAGGCTGGACCTCGCGCTCCAGGGCGGAGGCGCGCATGGCGCCTTCACCTGGGGCGTGCTGGACGGTTTGCTGCAGGATCCCCGAATCTCAATAGGCGCGCTCAGCGGTGCCAGCGCGGGGGCCATGAATGCGGCGGTCCTCGTCTCGGGCCTGGTGGCGGGCGGCCGGGAAGGGGCGCGGGAACGCCTCTGCTCGTTCTGGAAGGCGTTGAACCGTTCCGGGCGCGAGGCTGGGCCCTTGATCCCGATGATCGAGGCCTTCCCGGAAACCACCCGCGCGATGAGTTCATGGTGGAGCACCGTGTTCGGCGATCTCGGCATGGCGCATGCGTCGCCGGAAATGGGCCGGGACATGCAGGAAATCCTGCGCAAGGTCATCGAGGACCACGTCGATTTCGCCGCCATCGCCAGCGAGGATGCGCCGCCGCTGTTCATCTCTGCCACCAATGCGCAGAGCGGCGCGGTGCGCATCTTTCGCAAGCATGACCTGACGGCCGACGCCTTGCTCGCCTCGGCCTGTCTGCCGCTCTATTTTCCGCCGGTCACGATCGACGGGAAGGACTATTGGGACGGCGGCTACAGCGCCAATCCCCCGCTCGTGCCCCTGGTGCTGGAAAGTCCGAACGACGATCTGCTGCTCATCACGGTCAATCCGCAGTTGCGAAGCGAAACGCCGCGCAACGCTGCCGGTATTGCGGACCGGATCACCGAGATCGGCTTCAACCAGTCGATGCGCAAGGAAATGCAGGGTCTGTTCCTGCTGCAATCGTCGATCGGGCGGCACCGCGAAACGGAAGGACTGATCGCCCGGGTCGACCGGCTGCGTTTCCACGAGATCCACGACGAGGCTGCGCTTTCCGCCATGCCTGCGCAAAGCAAACTCCTGCCGGTGCGACAGATCCTGCTGACCTTGCGCGACGTGGGAGAGGCGGCGGCGAAGCGCTGGTGCGAGGTTTCGATCGAGAGCCTTGGCCAGGAGAGCACTGTCGACCTGGCGAGCCGGTTCGGACCGGGTTAGGGCTCGAGGTCTCTCGATCGGATCGTCAGAGAATACCCGGCAGGTCCAACCCCTTCTCCCGCGCACAATCCAGCGCGATCTCATAGCCGGCATCGGCATGGCGCATCACGCCGGTCGCCGGGTCGTTCCACAGCACGCGCTCCAACCGCCTGGCCGCCGCTTCGGTGCCGTCGGCGACGATCACCATGCCCGAATGCTGCGAATAGCCCATGCCGACGCCGCCGCCGTGGTGCAGCGAAACCCAGGTCGCGCCGCTCGCGGTGTTGAGCAGGGCATTGAGCAGCGGCCAGTCCGAAACCGCGTCAGATCCGTCGCGCATGGCCTCGGTCTCGCGGTTGGGCGAGGCGACCGAGCCGCTATCGAGGTGGTCGCGGCCGATCACGACCGGGGCCTTGAGTTCGCCCTTCGCCACCATCTCGTTGAAGGCCAGGCCAAGCCGGTGGCGGTCACCCAGGCCGACCCAGCAGATGCGCGCGGGCAGGCCCTGGAACTGGATCTTCTCGCGCGCCATGTCGAGCCAGTTGTGCAGGTGCGTATGGTCGGGCAGCAGTTCCTTCACCTTGGCGTCGGTCTTGTAGATATCCTCGGGATCGCCGGAGAGCGCGGCCCAGCGGAACGGGCCTACACCGCGGCAGAACAGCGGGCGGATATAGGCGGGCACGAAGCCGGGGAAGTCGAACGCGTTTGCGACGCCTTCGTTCTTCGCCATCTGGCGGATGTTGTTGCCGTAGTCGGTGGTGGGCACGCCCGCCGCCTGGAAGTCCAGCATGGCCTGAACGTGGACCGCCATGGAGGCTTTGGCCGCCTTGGCGACCGCTTCGGGCTCCCGCTCACGCTTCTCGATCCATTCGGCGACAGTCCAGCCGGCGGGCAGGTAGCCGTTGACGGGATCGTGGGCGGAAGTCTGGTCGGTCAGCAGGTCCGGGCGAATGCCGCGCGCGAACATCTCGGGCAGCAGTTCCGCCGCGTTGCCGAGCAGGCCGACCGAGACCGGCTTCTTCTCGGCATTGGCCTTCTCGATGATCGTCATGGCTTCCTCGATGGTCGAGGCAGCGACGTCGAGGTAGCCGGTGCGCAGGCGCATTTCGATGCGGCTGGGCTGGCATTCGATGGCAAGGCACGATGCGCCCGCCATCACTGCTGCCAGCGGCTGCGCGCCGCCCATGCCGCCAAGGCCGGCGGTCAGCAGCCACTTGCCCGAAAGGTCGCCGTTGTAGTGCTGGCGGCCCATCTCCACGAACGTCTCGTAGGTGCCCTGAACGATGCCCTGCGTGCCGATGTAGATCCACGAACCCGCGGTCATCTGGCCGTACATGGCAAGGCCGCGCTTATCGAGTTCGTTGAAATGCTCCCAGTTCGCCCATTCCGGCACGAGGTTGGAATTGGCGATCAGCACGCGCGGCGCATCGGCATGGGTGCGGAATACGCCCACCGGCTTGCCCGACTGGACCAGCAGTGTCTCGTCGTCATTCAGGCGGCGCAGGGTCTCGACGATCTTGTCGTAGCTTTCCCAGTCGCGCGCGGCCCGGCCGATGCCGCCGTAGACCACCAGTTCCTCGGGCCGCTCGGCCACGTCGGGGTGAAGGTTGTTCATCAGCATGCGCAGCGGGGCTTCGGTGAGCCACGATTTCGCGGAAAGTTCGGTGCCGGTCGCGGGCTTGATGACGCGGCTGTTGTCGAGGCGGGTCATTGTGTTTCCTCAGGTCAGGATTGCGCGAAGGCGATTGCGGCCTTCAGCACGTCTTGCAGGATCGGGGTAAGGGCGGCGGCGCGCGCGGCCGAGAACGGGACGGGCCAGTTGGCTTCGTCCGGCACTTGGGGCTCATCCATGTAGCCGCGAATGGCGAGTTCCATCTGGATCGCGTGGACGCCGCTTGCGGGCTGGCCGTAGTGGCGCGTGGTCCAACCGCCACGGAAGCGGCCGTCCAGAACGAAGCTCAGCCCGCTCGCGGCGCAGACTTCGATGACAGCAGCGGAAAGCGCCGGATCGCACGTCTGGCCGAGGTTGGTGCCGACGTTGAACTGCGGCAATTCCCCGTCGAACAGGCGCGGCACATGGCTGCGGATCGAGTGGGCGTCGTAGACCACGACTTTGCCGTGAATGGCGCGCAGCCGATCGATCTCGGCGGCGAGGGCGGCGTGGTACGGATCGAACCAGAGTGCGCGGCGGCGGGCGATCTCGGCCGCATCCGGCGCGTCGCCTTGGTAGAGCGGTTCGCCGTCGAAAGTCGTCGTCGGGCAGAGTTCCGTCGTCGCCTGCCCAGGATAGAGCGAGGCGCCCGAAGGATCGCGGTTGAGGTCGATCACGCTGCGCGAGACGCGCCCGGCAATCGTCGTTGCGCCCATATCGCGGGCGAAGGCGTAGAGTTCGTCCACCCACCAGTCCGCATCGCGCCGGGCGAGCCATTCGGAGCGGAACGCGGGCGCGACATCGGCCAGATCCGTGCCGACATGAGGGAAGGCGACGATGAGCGGTTCTTCGCCGCGATGGAGAGTGAAGCTTGGGCTCATGTGCGTTGCTCCAAGTATCGGCCGTTACCCATCACTTCGTCATTGTGAGCGTAGCGAAGCAATCCAGGGCGGTTCTGCGCCGCTCTGGATTGCCACGTCGGCTTCGCCGCCTCGCAATGACGAAAGTGAGGGAGAGTGGCCGCCCTCATGCGATGCCCGGAAGCAGGTCCGCAGCCGTATCGGCCAGCGCGCCCGAGCGGACCAGCAGGTTGGCCGCTTCCATGTCGGGGTGGAAATGGCGGTCGTCGTCCAGTGCGGGAACTTCGGCCCGCAGGACGGCGCGCGCGGCATCGAGCCAGGTGCTGGAGGCCAGCGGCGCGTGGAATTCGATACCCTGCGCAGCGGCGAGCAGTTCGATGCCGATGACGGCAGTGGCGTTCTCGACCATCGACAGCAGGCGGCGCGCGCCGTGAGCGGCCATCGAAACGTGGTCTTCCTGATTGGCGGAGGTCGGGATAGAGTCCACCGAGGCGGGATAGGCCTTCTGCTTGTTCTCGGAAACCAGCGCAGCAGCGGTCACTTGCGGGATCATGAAGCCCGAATTGAGGCCGGGACGCGGCGTCAGGAAGGCGGGAAGGCCGGACAGCGCCGGGTCCACCAGCATGGCGATACGGCGTTCCGAGATCGAGCCGATCTCGCAGACGGCGAGCGCGATCATGTCAGCGGCGAAGGCCACCGGCTCGGCGTGGAAGTTGCCGCCGGACAGCGCCTCGTCGGCCCCGCCCCCATCGGCATCGACGAAGATCAGGGGATTGTCGGAAACGCCGTTCGCCTCGATCTCCAGCGTCGTCGCGGCCTGGCGCAGCACATCGAGCGCGGCGCCCATGACTTGCGGCTGGCAGCGCAGGCAATAAGGATCCTGCACGCGGGCGTCGTTCTCGACGTGGCTGGCGCGGATCGCGGAACCGGCCATCAGCCCGCGCAGGGCGTCAGCCACCTCGATCTGGCCGCGATGGCGGCGCAGGGCGTGGATGCGGTGGTCGAACGGTGTGTCGGAGCCCTTGGCAGCTTCGGTCGAGAGCGCGCCGGTCACCAGGGCGGAGCGGAACAGCAGTTCCGCCTCGAACAGTCCGGCAAGCGCATTGGCGGTGGAGAACTGGGTGCCGTTGAGGAGGGCGAGGCCTTCCTTCGGGCCGAGTTCGAGCGCCGAGAGGCCCGCGCGTGCCAGCGCATCGGCGGCAGGCATGCGCTCGTCGTCCAGGATGATTTCGCCCACGCCGATCATCGTTGCGGCCATGTGCGAAAGCGGTGCCAGGTCGCCGCTGGCGCCGACCGAGCCTTGCGAGGGGACCACCGGCGTCAGGCCCTTGTCCAGCATCGCTTCGAGCAGGGCCACGGTTTCAGGGCGGACGCCGGAAGCGCCTTGCGCAAGGCTGGTGAGTTTGAGCGCCATCATCAGCCGGATGACCGGCACTGGCGAAGGCTCTCCCGTGCCCGCTGCGTGGCTGAGCACGATGTTGCGCTGGAGCGTGGCGAGGTCCTCGTCGCCAATGCGCACGCTGGCGAGCTTACCGAAACCGGTGTTGATGCCGTAGACCGGCTCGCCCCTGGCCAGGATGCGCGCGACGGCAGCGGCACTTTCGGCCACGCGCGGGGCGCAGGCCGGGTCGAGCTTCACATCCGCGCCGCGGTAGATCGCGCGCCACTGGGCCAGGGTTACCTCGCCGGGCGTAAGCGTGTCGCTCACGGGTGTCGGCGTGAGCAGGTTGTCGGTCATTGTCCACTCCAGATGCGTGCATGGAGCGGGTTGAACCCCATGCGGTAAACGAGGTCGGCCGGGCGCTCGATGTCCCAGATCGCAAGGTCGCAAGCCTTGCCCTGTTCGAGCGTGCCGAGCCGATGAGAGAGGCCGAGCGCCTGTGCCGCGTTGCGCGTCACGCCCGCCAGGCATTCGGGCACGGTGAGGCGGAACAGCGCGGCGCCCATGTTCATCGTCAGCAGCAGCGAGGTCAGCGGCGATGTGCCGGGGTTGCAGTCCGTGGCGAGCGCGATGGGCACGCGGGCCAGGCGCAGCGCTTCGATCGGGGGCAGCACCGTCTCGCGGCAGAAATAGTAGGCGCCGGGCAGCAGGGTGGCGACCGTGCCGGAAACGGCCATCGCGGCGATGCCGGCTTCGTCGAGATGTTCGAGGTGATCTGCCGAAAGCGCCCCGTGGCGTGCGGCCAGGGCGGCGCCGTGAAGGTTGGAAAGCTGCTCGGCATGGAGCTTGACCGGCAGGCCCAGCGCCGTGGCGGCGCGGAACAGGCGCTCGGTTTGGTCGGGCGAAAAGCCGATCCCTTCGCAGAAGGCGTCCACGGCATCGGCAAGGCCGGCCTGCGCGGCGGCGGGAAGCATGACGGTGCAGAGATGATCGATATAGGCGTCGGCTTCGCCTGCGAATTCCGGGGGAAGCGCATGGGCGCCGAGGAAGGAAGTGACGATCCGCACGGGCCTAACCTCGCCGAGGCGGCGGGCGGCGCGCAGCATCTTGAGTTCGCTGGCAAGGTCGAGGCCATAGCCCGACTTCACTTCGAGCGTCGTGACGCCCTCGGCCAGCAGGGCGTCGAGACGGGGGAGGGCGGTAGCGACCAGTTCGTCCTCGCCGGCGGCGCGGGTGGCCTTCATGGTGGAGACGATCCCGCCGCCGGCGCGCGCGATCTCCTCGTAGGAAGCGCCTTCCAGCCGCAGTTCGAACTCACGCGAGCGATCGCCGCCGAAAATGAGGTGGGTATGGCAGTCGATCAGCCCCGGCGTGATCCAGCGGCCTTCGCAATCGATCACTTCGGCGGCATCGAATGCGGGAGCATCGGCCTCGGGACCGGCGTACAAGATCATGCCGTCCTGCGCCGCGATCACGCCCTGCTCGACAATGCCCAGCGTCTCCTGGGCCGACCCGGCACTGGCCATCGTGGCCAAACGGGCGTGTTTCCAGAGCCTGTCGCAGCGCATGACGAGTCGATCCTTGTTGCTTGCCCCGGTTATTGCATCGGTCGTTTTTAATGTATAGACAAAATAGCGAAGGAGCCCCGAAAGCGATGTCCGCCATTTCGCCCGAAGCCATGTCCTCCGCGATATTTGCCGACCTTGCCCTGCTGAAGCAGGGCTGGGCCAGCGACGTGCGATTCATACTCCGGGACGGGCGGATCGCCGCCATCGAGCGCGATACGGCGGTGCGCGCGGGCGACGAGCGCCATGGCTGCTTGCTCCCGGCGCTGGGCAACCTGCATAGCCATGCCTTCCAGCGCGGCATGGCCGGCCTGGCCGAGCGCCGCGGGGCGACCGACGACAGCTTCTGGACCTGGCGGGATGTGATGTACCGCTTCCTCGATCGCATGGACCCGGACGACCTCCAGGCCGTGGCCGCCATGGCCTACGTGGAGATGCTGGAGAGCGGCTTCGCGCGGGTGGGCGAGTTTCACTATCTCCACCATGCCCCGGACGGCCGGGCTTACGACGATCCGGCGGAAATGAGCGCCGCCATTGCCCGCGCTTCGGCGGAAACCGGCATCGGGTTGACCTTGCTGCCGGTTTTCTACGCCCATTCCGGCTTCGGCGGGCAGGCTCCGAGCGAAGGACAGCGGCGCTTCCTCCACGACCTCGATGGCTTCGCGCGCCTGCTGGAAGGCGCCCGATCGGCGGTCAAGGGACTGGATGAGCCGGTGGTCGGCCTTGCTCCGCACAGCCTGCGCGCGGTGTCGCCGCAGCAGCTTGGCGCGCTCGAAAGCATGGCAGGCGGCCTTCCTATTCACATCCACATTGCCGAGCAGGTCCGCGAAGTGGAGGACTGCCTTGCCTGGAGCGGGAGCCGTCCGGTCGCCTGGCTTCTGGACAATGCCGCGGTGGACCATCGCTGGTGCCTCGTCCACGCCACGCACATGACCCCGGAGGAAACGCGGCGGATGGCCCGCAGCGGCGCCGTGGCGGGGCTCTGCCCGGTGACCGAGGCCAATCTGGGTGACGGCCTCTTTCCGGCGCGAGAATTCCTTGCCGAGGGCGGATGCTGGGGCGCCGGCAGCGACTCGAACGTGATGATCGATGCGACCGAGGAACTGCGCCTTTTCGAATATGGCCAGCGGCTGCATCATCGCGGGCGCAATATCCTCTCCAGCCCCGCTATGCCCTCCACGGGCGAGGCGCTCTGGGGCCAAGCGCTCCGCGGCGGCGCGCGGGCGCTGGGGGTAAAGGGCGGGCTTTCCATCGGCTTGCCGTTCGATGCCCTGTCGCTGGACCTCGACCACCCCTCGCTCACGGCGCGCGGCGCGGATCGGCTGCTGGACGGGTTGGTCTTCGCGGCCGGGCACGGGGCCGTGGATTGCGTATGGCGCTTCGGCGCGCAGGTGGTAAGCGGTGGCCGGCACCGCGCGCGACGAGAGGTCGTCCGGCGTTACAGGGACAGGTTGGGCAGGCTGATCGGGTGAATAGACCGCTCCACGAACGCATCCGTCAGGATTTCGAGACGCGGATTCTCGCGGGCGCGCTGGCGCCCGGCGAACGGCTGCCGACCGAGCAGGCGCTTATGGCGCATTACGACTGCGCGCGCATGACGGTGAACAAGGCGCTTTCGGCGCTGGCCACGGCTGGCCTGGTGGACCGCCGCAAGAAGGCCGGCACTTTCGTCGCCCGCCCGCGCGTGCATTCCATGGCCATGGATATTCCCGACCTCGGCGCGCAAGTGGCCGAGCGCGGCCAGGCCTATCGCTTCGATTTGGCGCTGCGGCGCGAAATGCACGCGGCAACGGGCCGGGCGCAGGCCCGGATGGAATGGAAGGTCGATGGTTCCGTGCCGCTGCTGGAACTGGAGGGCATTCACTTCGCGGACGGCGCGCCTTTCGCCCTGGAGCATCGCTTCGTGAACCTGACCGCCGTGCCGGAGATCCTCGACGCCGATTTCACGGGTTCCTCGCCCGGAACCTGGCTCCTGGAGCATGTGCCCTGGACCGAGGCCGACGCCCGCATCACCGCGACGGGTGCCGGTGCGACGGAGGCGCGCCTGCTGGCGGTCGAACCCGGCGCGCCGTGTCTTTGCGTGGAGCGCAAGACGTGGCGCGGCTCCGAGCCGATCACTTATGTGCGGCAGCTGTTCGTCGCCGGGGCTTACGAACTGACCGCGCATTTCGGACCCGGCGCGCGCCGCGACACCTGACGCGGCACTCTGACCTTGCCGTGGCGCGACAGGCTTATGCGGCAGGGGTCAGGGTGCGGGCGGAAAGGGTCATGCTGACGGTGGCGGTCTGGCCAGGTTCGAGCCAGGCCAGTGTTTCCGGGGCGCGGTTGATGGCGTCGGTAGCGTGGCTGACGGGCTCCACGCAGAAGTAGTCCTGACCCTCGGGCGTGAAGACCACCGTCGTCGTCAATTCCTCGGAAGGCGCGATCGTCAGGCCGAGGCCGCGTGCCGGCCAGTCGATTTCGAGCATGCCCTCGCGGCCGGTATAGGCGGTGTCGACGGCGCGGGTGTCCACGGGTTCGCCCTGCCACCAGTCGATCGCTTCCTCATGCTCGTCAAGCGAACTCGGCAGGCAGTCAGGCGTGTTGTACCATTCTCCGCGATGCAGTCCGCGATAGACGGTTTCGGCGTCCCGGGGGAAATAGGGGTGGAAGCCGAGGCCCGCCGGCATCGGCGCATCGCCCAGGTTGGTGATGCTGAGCCTGTTGGTCAGCCCTTGCGCACCGAGTTCGAAGGTTTGCCGCGCGCGGTAGGGCCAGGGCCACTCCCCGCCGGGGTAAGTGTGCTCCAGCAAGGCGTGTTTGTCGTCTTGTTCGATCACTGACCAGGCCGTGAGCCAACCGAAGCCGTGTAGCGGATGGGGGTGGTCGGACCCCGGGAAGTTCGGCGCAATCGTGCCCTTGCGCGCGCCGGTGTTGAAGCGGCCTTTGGAGATGCGGTTGGAGAAGGGCACCAGCGGAAAGCTCCCGACATCGAAGATCGTGCTGCCGCAGGCGGGGCGCATCAGGGGTTCGCCATGCCAGTCCAGCCGCAGCACGGCGCCGCCGCGTTCCGGTGCCAGTTCGAGTCGATAGCCTTGCGCTTCGAGGATGATCATCTCTTCCGGTCCACTCCCATGGGACGCGCCTACCTTGTGTTTCGGGCCTGAACGTCCAGGTCTGAACTTACAGGCCCGATCTGCCTGCAAGATCGCGCGGCGGGTTTTCGGCGGGGTGGAGGTAGCGCTAACAAAGGGGACGTGGCAAGACCCTGCCATCATCGGCAGCGATCATTCTCCCGCTACGCAGGCCTTCCGCTGCGAAACCCAGGCCAGGGCGTTCTTCACCATCGTCCGGTATTCCGGGATACTGTACGTTTCCGGCCGGTGCCCGATCGCTGAGTAGAACATCCGGCCCTTGCCCAGGGACTTGCTCCAGGCGATCGGGTGGTCGCCCATGCGCAGGTCCTGCCCGCCCACGCCCTTGGGGGCGTAAGTGTTTTCGTCCAGAGTGGCCAGGACCTTGGCGCCGGCTTTGCGAGGATTGGTGGTGAACGAATACCACTCGTCGTTCATCGTCCATTGCGCGGGAAGCCCCTTAGCGAGCGGCGAGGAAGGCGTTTCCAGCCGGACTTTCGCGTCCTGGAACTGGGGCGACATCGGATGGCCGGCGAAACGCGCGCCGATCAGGGTATCGGCGTACCAGTCCCAGAAATAGGCCGGATCCCCCGCTGAGCCATGAACGGCCAGGAAACCGCCGCCATTTTCGAGATAGGCCTGCAGGGCTTTGCGCTGGGTGAGAGTGAGCACGTCGCCGCTGACGTTGTTCCAGATCACCGCGTCGAAATTGCGCAGGGTCTCGGCGCGGATGGCCCCGCCCTTTTCGGTGGAAGTCACGCTCCAGCCGTTCTCCCGGGCGAGGTCAACGAAGAGGGCATGCGCGGCTTCCACGCCGGGGGTGTCCTTGAAGCCGTTGATCTTTTCGAAGATCAGCAGGCGCGGTGCCCCGGCTGCAGATTTGCCTTCTGCGGATTTGCCGCCTGCGGATTTCCTGGCGGCGGGAATCTCCAGACGGTCGTCGTCGTAGCGCGCGCAGCGGGCCCTGCGATCGGCGTCGGTGACCGCCAGCTTGCGCAATTCGCCGTCGGCGCGGTCCACCGCATCGGCGGGCATGCCGAAGAACCCGGCGGCCTTGCGCAAAGTGAGAATGGCGGCGAAGCTGGGCGTCTGGGTGCCCATGAACCGCGGCGGGGCCCGGTCCAGCGCGGCACCCATGTCACGCGAGACGATGGCTTTGGCCTCCGGGCTGAGCAGCAGGTCAATCAGCGGGGAATCCGCGGAGAACGGAGCATCGCGCAGTGGACAATCGAGCACGGCGGTGCCGGCCATCTTGGCTGGGGCAGCTTGGGCCGGCCCTGCAAATATCGAGACTGTAAATATCGACGCAGCAAAAAAGGAAGCGGCCAGCGCAGCGCAGGCTTTCAGGGTCCGTCTCATCATGGTTTCCAGCTCTCCCGGTCTGGTCCGTCCTGCCTAAAGCAGGGCCATGATTTGGCAAGTGCCACGAAGAGACCGATAGATCCGTTTCCGCCCCTATTCTCCGCGATAGCGCAGGGCGTCCACCACCAGCCGGAACGCCGCCGAAGGCTGGCGGCGGCTGGGGTAATAGAGGTGGTAACCGGAGAAGGGCTGGCACCATTCGTCCAGCAGCGGCACGAGGTGCCCGGATTCGATGTGCGGCCTGGCGTAAGTGTCCATCATCATGGCGATCCCCGCTCCGTCGAGCGCAGCGCGCAGGATCATCGCCATGCTGTCGAAGGTCAGCTGGCCGTCGACGCGAACGGTCAATTCGCGCCCGTCCTTCTCGAACTCCCAGGCATAGAGATTGCCGCGCGAGCGGAAGCGCAAGTTGATGCACTGATGGCCCGCGAGGTCATGCGGCGTTTCAGGGATGCCGTGCCGTGCGACATAGTCCGGGGAGGCGACCGGAACCAGCCGCGCATGCGGGCCGATGCGGACGGCGATCATGTCGCGCGCGATGGATTCGCCCAGCCGTACACCGGCATCGAAGCGCTCGGCGACGATGTCCACGAAGCCTGCGTCGATATTCAGTTCCACGTTGATGTCGGGATAAAGCGGCAGGAATCCCCGTAGCGCCGGCCAGATCACCGAATTGGCCGCGTGTTCCGAGGCTGTCAGGCGGACGGTGCCGGCCGGCTTGTCGCGCAGCTCGCTCACGGTGGCCAGCCCCATCGCGATCTCGTCCATGGCGGGGCGCAGGGTGCCGAGCAGCCGCTCGCCCGCTTCAGTGGGGGATACCGCGCGGGTCGTGCGCGACAGCAGGCGCACGCCCAGTCGCGATTCCAGGCGGCGGATCGTATGGCTCAAGGCCGATTGCGAGGACCCGAGCTTGGCGGCGGCGCGCGTGAAGCTGCCTTCGTCGGCGACGGCGATGAAGGCGGTGAGATCGGCGAGGTGTTCGCGTTGCATTGATGAGCGCTTATCATGACTGTCATGCGCTTGGCGACGGATAACGCACGGGCACCGAGGATGGCGACAGCCGATGAAATTCCGTCGGAAAGCCGCGTCCCGTCGGAACGACGGTCGGGCTGCGGCGCAAGTGCCGATAGTCGGGAACTGCGGGCGATGACAAGACTTTGTAATCGCCGAAGCTTCTTCTTGACCTTTGTTCCCGAAACAGATCATCTTCGCCCTGGTCGAGGGATCACCTGGAGCCCGATGATTTTGCGAGCTGGATTCGATCGTTTCCTAATCGTCCCGCTCGCGGCAAGCCTGCTTGCCTCTTGCGCGGTCGGTCCCGATTACAAGGTCCATGGCGCGCCGGAACTTGGCGTGCCGGACCAATGGTCCGTGACGGCGCCCCCGCAGGCCGAAGACCTGACGCGCTGGTGGCGCAACTTCGACGATCCCATCCTGACGCAACTGGTGGAGCAGGCGGCCGCCGCCAATCTCGATCTCGAACAGGCTGTGGCACGCCTGCGCCAGGCGCGGGAATCGCTGGTGGTGAGCCGGGCCGCGCTGTTTCCATCCGCGAGCGGATCGGCCGGTGTCAGCCGGACCGAGGCGCTGCGCGGCGGCGGCACCGTCATCACCCTGCCGGACGGCACGGTCACGCAGACCGGCGGCGGGGGCAGTTCCAGCTTCTCGCTCGGGCTGGATGCCAGCTATCAGCTCGACCTGTTCGGCGGCAATCGCCGGGCGGTGGAAGCCAGCAAGGCCCAGTTCGAAGCCTCCGGGTTCGACTATGCCACCACTCTGCTGACGGTGGAGAGCGAAGTGGCGCGCAACTATGTGCTGGCGCGTGCCTATCAGGCCCAGCTTGCCAATTCGCGGGCCAGCCTTGCCATTCAGGACGACAATCTGCAGATCGCCGGCTGGCGCGTCATGGCCGGTCTGGTGTCCTCGCTCGACCAGGAACAGGCCCGCGCCAGCCGCGCGCAGACCGCGGCGGGCATTCCGCATATCGAGCAGCAATATAACGCCGCCGTCTCGCGCATCTCGGTGCTGACCGGGCAGGCGCCGGGGGCGGTGAAGCCACTGCTGCAGGCCGTCCAGCCGATCCCCAAGGGCCCCGGCCAGGTCGGCGCCGGCATTCCCGCCAACGTCCTGCGCCAGCGGCCCGACGTTCGCTCGGCGGAGCGCCAGCTTGCTGCCACCACCGCCCAGATCGGCGTCGCTAAGGCGCAGCTGCTGCCCCAGCTCAACATCAGCGGCAGTCTCGACACCAATGCGTCGAGTTTCAGCAACTTGTTCGACACGATCACCGGCGGCCTGTTCGGCGGCATCAGCCAGGCGATCTTCAACGCCGGCCGGTTGAACGCACAAGTCCGCTCCAGCCGGGCGGCGGCGGACGGTGCCTTTGCCGCCTACCGTTCTTCGGTGCTGACGGCGCTGGAGGATATTGAGAACGCCGTGGTCGCCCTGAGATCGGCCGAGGAGCGGGAGCGGCAATTCGCCATCGCGCTCGATGCCTCGACCAATTCCGCCCTGCTGGCCCGTGCCCAGTATCGCAGCGGACTGACCGACTTTACCACGCTCAACACGCAGGAAAGCGCGCTGATCTCCGCCCGCAACGGGTTGGTGCAGGCGCATTCCGACCGGGCGACCGCCCTGATCGCGCTTTACGATGCGCTCGGCGGCGGCTGGGACCCGACATCCGACTACACCGTGCTGGCAACCGAGCCCCGGGGAACCAACTGAGATGGCCGACGAAAAACTCGACGAATTCCTGGGTGCGGAAAAGAAGCCGGTATGGCGCCGCAAATGGGTGTTCTGGACTGGCCTGGTGGTGCTCGTCCTGTTCTCGCTCCTGCTCGTGCGCTGCTTCGGGACGACCGAGAAACAGAACTACGCCACCACCAAGGCCGAGAAGGGCCGTCTCGTCACCAGCGTCTCGGCCACCGGCAAGCTGGCGCCGACCACGCAAGTGACCGTGGGCTCGCAGCTTTCCGGCCTCGTCGTGAAAGTGCTGGTGGACGTCAATGACCGGGTGAAGGCCGGGCAAGTGCTGGCCGAGATCGACCCCGAGCAGATCGAGGACCAGATTCGCCAGGGCCAGGCCCAGTTGAACGCCAATCGCGCGCAAGTGGACCAGGCCAAGGCGACGCTGGCGGAATCGCAGGCCCAGCTGGCGCGGCTCGAGGAAGTCTCGCGCCTGTCCGGCGGGAAAGTGCCGTCGAAGACCGAGCTTCAGGCCGGACGCGCCGACATGCAGCGCGCTGCCGCAGCGGTGAAGACGGCGCAGGCCAATGTCGTGGCGGCCGAGGCTTCGCTGGCGCAGAACCAGACGCAGCGGGCGCGGGCGCGGATCATCTCGCCGGTATCGGGCGTGGTGCTGGCTCGGCAGGTCGATCCCGGCCAGACCGTGGCTTCCTCGTTCAACACGCCGACCCTGTTCGTGATCGCCGAGGACCTCAGCGAGATGAAGCTGGAAGTGGCGATCGACGAGGCCGACGTCGGCACCGTGGCCGAGGGGCAGAGCGCCAATTTCACCGTGGACGCCTTCCCCGGCCAGACGTTCCCGGCGAAGATCACCCGGGTGGAAATCGCCTCCAACCTCACGGCATCTTCGGCCAGTTCCTCCAGCTCTTCCAGCAGTTCCACCACCAGCACGAGCGGCCAGGTGGTGTCCTATGCGGCCGATCTTTCCGTGGCCAACCCGGATTTCAAGCTGCGCCCGGGCATGACCGCCACGGCCGATATCGTCACTTCGGACAAGAAGGACGTCATGCTGATCCCGAACGCGGCTCTGTCCTATAGCCCGCAGGCGACGGGCAATGCCAAGAAGAAGGGCGGCGGCGTGACCGACGCGATCGGGTTCCGCCCGCCCCGCCGCGGCCAGCGCGCGGCCAAGAGCGCCACGCTCGACCGGGGGACGCGCCAGACGATCTACGTGCTGACGGCCGAGGGCAAGCCGCAGGCGATCGAGATCGTCACCGGCAGCACCAATGGCCAGCAGACCGAAGTGGTTTCGGGCGATCTCAAGCCAGGCATGCCGGTCATCACCGGCGAGCTTGCCGGGACCGGGAGCTGAGGGCAGGGCACATGGCCGGCAGCGCTCCCGTCGCCACCCCGATCATCTCGCTGCGCGGGATCACAAAGGTGTTCGGCACCGGGGCCACCGCGTTCCGGGCGTTGAAAGGCGTCGACCTCGACATCGCGGCGGGAGACTTCGTGGCCGTCATGGGGCCGTCCGGTTCGGGCAAGTCTACGATGATGAACATTCTCGGCTGTCTCGACGTATCGACCACCGGCGAATTCCTGTTCCATGGCCATCACGTCGAGAGCCTCGACCGGGACCAGCGCGCCCTGCTGCGGCGCCGCTATCTCGGTTTCGTGTTCCAGGGCTTCAACCTCCTGGCGCGCACTTCCGCACTGGAAAACGTCGAACTGCCGCTGCTCTACCGGGGCGATGTCAAGCAGGACCGCCGCAAGGAGGCCATGGCCGCGCTCGACAAAGTGGGGCTTGCCGACTGGGCGGGGCATACGCCGGGCGAGCTTTCCGGCGGGCAGCAGCAGCGCGTGGCGATCGCGCGCGCCATCGTCACCAATCCCGAGGTCCTGCTGGCCGATGAGCCGACCGGCAACCTCGACAGCCAGCGCTCGGTGGAGATCATGGAGTTCCTTTCGGTGCTCAACCGCGATTCCGGGATCACCGTGCTGATGGTCACCCATGAGCCCGACATGGCCGAATATGCGCGGCGGATCGTCCACTTCAAGGACGGCCTGATCGACCGGATCGAGCAGGGCAACGGAGCGCCGGCGGCCGGGCCATCGGCCGCAACACCCGATGGCGTGCCGGGCTGATGCTGGGCACGATCTTCCTTCTCGCGCTGCGCTCGATCCGGCGGCACATGTTGCGCTCGCTGCTGACCATGCTGGGCATCGTCATCGGCGTGGGTGCGGTGGTCTCGATGGTGACCCTGGGCAAGGCGACGACGGCGGCGGTGACGCAGCAGATCGCCGCGCTGGGCACGAACATCCTCCAGGTGCGTCCCGGCCAGGGCTTCGGCCGCGGCGGCGGCGGCCCGTCCCCGCGCGATTTCGACCCTTCGGATATCGTGGCCATCCGCCAGCAGGTGGGCGGGGTCATGGCCGTGGCGCCGCAGGCTTCCTCCAGCGGAACCGCCATCTACGAGGGCGCGAACTGGTCCACCACGATCAACGGGACGACCTCGGACTATTTCAAGATCCAGCCCTGGCCCTTGCAGGAGGGCCGCCTGTTCAACGAGGACGAGGAAACCGCCGGCAAGTCGGTGTGCATCATCGGCTCGACAGTGAGCACCAACCTGTTTCGGAATGCCGACCCGATCGGCAAGCGCTTCCGCATCGGCAACGTGTCCTGCGACGTGATTGGGCTGCTGACCACCAAGGGACAGGCCGGCTTCGGCGGCGACCAGGATGACATCGTCATCATGCCGATCAAGACGGTGCAGCGCCGTTTTCTGGGCACGACGTCCATCCGCACGATCCTCGTCGGCGTCGATGACAACTATTCCACCGAGCAGGTCCAGCAGACCCTCACCAGGCTGCTGCGCGAGCGCCGCCACCTGACCGAAGGCAAGGACGACGATTTCAACATCTTCGACACCAAGCAGATTTCCGACACGCTGACCCAGACGACGACGATGCTCACCCAGATCGTTGCCGCCGTCGCTGCCATCAGCCTGGTCGTGGGCGGGATCGGCATCATGAACATCATGCTGGTCTCGGTGACCGAGCGCACGCGCGAAATCGGCATTCGCCTCGCGATCGGCGCGGTGGCCAACGAGGTGCTGCTGCAGTTCCTCGTGGAGGCGGTGGTGCTCTCCTGCCTCGGCGGAGTCATCGGTCTGCTGCTGGCACAGCTCGTGGTGGGCGTGGCCACGCCCCTGATGGGCCTGCCCTGGATATTCGATCCGGTCGTCAACCTGGGCGCCTTCGCGGTTTCGGCGGTGATCGGCGTGGTCTTCGGCTATTTCCCGGCGCAGCGCGCGGCCAGCCTCAACCCGATCGACGCACTTCGTCACGAATAAGGAGAGCGGCGCATGGCCGGATTGCCTTTACGCGGACTGATCGTGGGCATGGCGAACGACCAGTCCCTGGCCTGGGGCTGCGCCGAGGCGCTGCGCGCGGACGGTGCGGAGCTGGCCGTGACCTTCCAGGGCGACAAGGCGCGGTCCCATGTCGAGCCGTTGGCACAGGCCCTTGGCGCGCCCATCTTCCTGCCGCTCGACGTGACCGCGCCGG
>Ga0160437_1000531_pt1 | contig 19572 bp, 14 predicted proteins | sample HID1975I_E0MG_FD_108227 | JGI IMG/M metagenome (GOLD analysis project Ga0160437, IMG submission 108227) | Enriched soil microbial communities from UW Madison campus, WI, USA - HID1975I_E0 MG | ecosystem: Environmental > Terrestrial > Soil > Unclassified | place: USA: Madison, Wisconsin... | reverse complement strand
TGAGGGTGAAATCCACCACCGCAAAGGTCTGCGGCGGCAGGCCGGAGGCCTTCAGGGTGAACTGTAAGCCGCTGGGCTTTTTGACCCCTGGCACCGGGGATGTTGTCTTGTTATCTGCAAACACAACTGACTCCTTGTTGGGTGTTTAGCAGGGCTGAATAATACCCTCCCTAATGGAAGGGATTTTACCGAAAAAAACAGGAGGGATTAGGTCAAAAAAGCAGTGTATGCGGTTATAATCATTGCGAAAAAAGAATATTTCTCGGCGTAGTTGAAAATCAAATCCAAATCGATCCTTCACTTTACATAAAACTTTCGTATCAATGCCATTCGGCGTACAGGTCACGATTAGCGAAGACATCAGGGTAGCATTTTCTGGATTACCCCTTTATCTTCGGATCCAGCGCATCGCGCAGGCCATCGCCGAGCAAATTAAACGCTAACACCGTCAGAAATATCGCCAGCGCCGGGAACAGCGCCACATGCGGCGACATCACCATATCGGCCCTCGCCTCATTGAGCATTGCGCCCCACTCCGGGGTCGGCGGCTGCGCACCCAGCCCTAAAAACGACAGGCTGGCGGCGGAGATTATCGACACCCCAATCCGCATCGTGAAATAGACCACAATCGACGACACCGTGCCGGGCAGAATATGCCGGAACAGGATAGTGCTGTCGCTGGCCCCGATACTGCGGGACGATTCGATAAAGGTCTGCTGTTTGAGCACCAGCGTGTTGCCGCGAACCAGACGGGCAAAGGCGGGAACCGAGAAAATCGCCACCGCGATAATCACGTTTGCCATTCCGCTGCCCATCACCGCCACCACCGCAATGGCCAGCAGAATGCCGGGAAACGCAAACAGCACGTCACAGACACGCATGATAATGCGGTCCCACCAGCCTTCGTAATACCCCGCCAGCAGCCCGAGCACCGTCCCGACGACCGCGCCAATCAGCACCGCGAACACGCCCGCGGCGAGCGAAATCTGCGCTCCAACCAGCACTCGGCTGAAAATGTCACGCCCCAGAGAGTCGACCCCGAACCAGTGCATCATCGACGGGCCTTCGTTCAGCCGGTCGTAGTCGAAATAGTTTTCCGCATCAAATGGGGCTATCCAGGGGGCAATGATCGCCACCCCAATCAACAGCAGCACAAACAGCCCGGCGGTCATCGCCACCGGCTGTTTACGGAATTTACGCCAGAACTCATGCCACGGCGTGCGCACCTGCCCAGGAGAAATTCCGGGTAACGCATTGATAACCGCCTGACGTCGCCAGTTTAACAGTCGCACTTATTTGTACCTGATTGCCGGGTTGATGGCGGCATACAGCACGTCCACCACCAGATTGATAAGAATGAACTCCAGCGAGAAGAGCAGAACTTCCGCCTGAATCACCGGGTAATCGCGCATCTCCACCGAATCCACCAGCAGGCGTCCAAGCCCCGGCCAGTTGAAGACTTTCTCTACCACTATCGAGCCGCCGAGCAGGAAACCAAACTGGAGTCCCATCATGGTGACCACCGGGATCATCGCATTGCGCAGGCCATGTTTAAGCACGACCCACTTTTCGCTGACCCCTTTGGCACGCGCGGTGCGCATGTAGTCTTCGTTAAGCACCTCAACGAACGAGGCGCGGGTGAAGCGCGCCATCACCGCCGCGACGGCAGCCCCGAGGGTGATCGACGGCAGAATGTAGTGCCGCCAGCTGTCAGCCCCAACGGTTGGCAGCCATCCCAACTGGACGGAAAAAACCTGCATCAGCAACATCCCCAACGCGAACGCCGGGAAAGAGATGCCGGTCACCGCAATGGCCATCCCGAGACGGTCCGGCCAGCGGTTGCGCCATACCGCAGCAGCCACGCCCATCGCCATGCCAAAAATGACCGCCCAGACCATGCTGCTCAGAGTCAGCCACAGGGTCGGCATAAAGCGGCTGGCAATCTCCTCCGACACCGGGCGACGCGACACCATTGAGATGCCGAAATCACCCTGCAAGACGTTGACAATGTAGTGCCCGAACTGCACGTACAGGGGTTGATCGAGGCCCAGCTGTTGGCGCACCATCGCCACCACCTGGGCGTCGGCTTCCGGCCCGGCAATCAATCGCGCCGGATCGCCGGGCAACAGATGCACGAACAAGAACACCAGCACCGCCACGATGAGCAGCGTCGGGATCAGGCCGAGCAGGCGTTTAATGACGTAATTAAACATTACTTCAGGTCGGCCTGATCAAAGCTAAACCCGGTATCCGGCATGATGTAGAACCCGGTCAGATTCTTGCTGTGGGCGGATACCAGTTTTTCGACCACCAGTGGCACCCAAGGCGACTCTTTCCAGATGGTGTCCTGTGCGTCTTTGTACAGGCGTTCCTTCTCTTTCGGGTCGTTGGTTTTCAACGCTTCGTTCAGGTCTTTATCGACCTGCGGATTGTTGTAGAACGCGGTGTTGAACAGGGTCGGCGGCCAGTTCTGCGAGGCGAACAGCGGCGACAACGCCCAGTCAGCTTCGCCGGTTGAAGCGGTCCATCCGGTGTAGAACATTCTCACCCCGCTCTCTTTCTGCCCTTTGGCTTCCACTTCGGACGCACGCTGCCCGGCATCCATCGCCGTGACCTGCGCCTTAATGCCCACCTGCGCCAGCTGCTGCTGGGTGAACTGCAGCACTTTCTGCGCGGTGCTGTGATTGTGTGACGACCATAGCGTGGTGCTGAAACCGTTCGGGAAACCCGCCTCTTTCAGCAGTTCACGCGCTTTGGCCGGATCGTACGGCCACGGTTTGTAGGTTTGTGCCCAGGCAATCGACGGCGGCACCACCCCGGTCGCCGGGGTAGCGTATCCGGCAAAGGCCACTTTCACCAGCGCCTGACGGTTGATGGCGTAGTTAATCGCTTCGCGCACTTTCGGGTTATCGAACGGCTTTTGGGTGACGTTCATGCTGATATAGCGCTGCATGATTGACGGACTGGCCACCAGCTCCAGCTTGCTGTTTTTTGCCAGTAAAGGCGCTTGCTCATAGGGGATCGGGAAGGCGAACTGCGCTTCGCCGGTTTGCAGCATTGCGGCGCGGGTATTGTTGTCGACCACTGGGCGCCAGGTGATGGAATCCAGCTTGGGCAGGCCCTGCTGCCAGTAACCCGCAAATTTCTTCACCTTCACAAAATCGGTCTGATTCCAGGTATCGAGCTGATACGGCCCGGTGCCGACCGGGTGGAAACCAATCTCTTTGCCGTATTTTTTCAGCGCGGCCGGGGAGATCATCGCCGTCGCCGGATGGGCCAGAATGTTGATGAACGCCGAGAACGGCTGTTTGAGGGTGATTTTCACCGTCTGTGCGTCAACCGCTTCAGTGCTGGCGATATTCTTGTACAGGTTGTAGCGCTTGAGGTGATTGTCCGGATTGCTGGCGCGATCGAGGTTGGCCTTCACCGCCTCGGCGTTAAAGTCGGTGCCATCCTGGAACTTCACGCCGCTGCGTAATTTGAGGGTATACACCAGCCCGTCGTCCGACACGGTGTAGTTTTCTGCCAGCACGTTATGCATTTTCATGTCTTTATCCAGGCCGAACAGGCCCTGATAAAACGACTTTGCCACCGCCTGCGACAGCGTATCGTTGGCGTCATACGGGTCGAGCGTCGTGAAGTTCGAGCCGACGGCCACCACCACGTCCTTTGCCGCAAACGCAGGCGTCGCGGCGAGGGCGGAAACAACACCCAGCGCCAGCAGCCATTTACCTGAAATCTGTTGTGTCATGTTGTTGTTCTCCTGATTGTTATAAGTGCGACAGCGGGCTGGGGGTCTCATCCCGGGCCACAAAATGACCGGGGCTGACCTGCACCAACGGCGCGTGGGCAATCTCTTCGCCCCGCCGATAAATATTGCCGGGCATTTCATCAGACAGCAGCACCCGCTGTGGCCGACGATGCGTCGGGTCGGCCACCGGCACCGCGGCCATCAGCTTGCGGGTGTACGGATGCTGAGGATTTTCAAACACGGCGCGGCGCGGCCCCATTTCGACGATCCGCCCGCGGTACATCACCGCCACGCGATGGCTGATGCGCTCGACCACCGCCATATCGTGGGAAATAAACAGATACGCGATACCCATTTCCCGCTGCAAATCGAGCAGCAGGTTAATGATTTGCGCCCGAATCGAGACGTCCAGCGCCGACACCGCCTCATCGGCAATGACCACTTTCGGGTTCAGCGCCAGCGCGCGGGCAATGCAGATCCGCTGGCGTTGTCCGCCTGAAAATTCGTGCGGATAACGCCAGGCGTGTTCGGGCTGCAAGCCAACGCGTTCAAGCAGCCACGCCACCCGACGCTGCGCCTCGGCTTCCGGCATGATGTTATGCACGCGTAGCGGTTCCAGAATCGAATAGCCAACGGTTTGCCGCGGATCGAGTGAGGCCCACGGGTCCTGAAAAATAAACTGGATATTGCGGCGTAACGGCTGGAGCTGGCTATCGGGGAGGGTATCAATGCGCTGGCCGTTGAACACAATACTGCCGCTTTGCGATTCGACCAACCGCAGCAGCGCGCGCCCGGTGGTCGATTTGCCGGAGCCGGATTCCCCCACCAGCGCCAGCGTTTCACCGGGCCACAGGTCAAAACTGACTTTTTCCACCGCATGCACTTCACGGGTGACGCGATTGAGAATGCCGCTGCGCAGCGGGAAACGGGTGACCAAATCACGCACCTGCAATACTGGATCGCCAGGCACCACGGTGTCCTGTTCTTCCGGCACGGCAGTGGCGTTCAGCAATGGGAAACGGCGCGGGAGTGAGGTGCCGCGCATCGCGCCGAGGGTCGGCACGGCGGCCAGCAGCGCTTTAGTGTAGGGATGCTGGGGCGAGGCAAAAATCTGCTCCACGCTGCCGGTTTCCACCGCTTCGCCCTGATACATCACCAGCACACGGTCGGCGATATCCGCCACCACGCCCATGTCGTGAGTGATAAAAATCACCCCCATTTCCATCTCTTTTTGCAGGACGGCGATCAGTTGCAGGATTTGCGCCTGAATAGTGACGTCGAGGGCGGTTGTCGGCTCATCGGCAATCAGCACCGCCGGGCGGCACGAGAGCGCCATCGCAATCATCACCCGCTGGCGCATCCCGCCGGAAAGCTGATGCGGATAGCGGGCCAGCATGGTTTCCGCTTCCGGGATCCGCACCTGCTCTAACATCTTTTTCGCCGCTTTCAGCGCGTCAGCGTGTCCCAGACCCTGATGCAATCGGATCGATTCGGCAATCTGCTCCCCGACGGTAAACACTGGATTCAGGGAGGTCATCGGCTCCTGGAAAATCATCGCGATGTCCGCCCCGCGTACATGACGCATCTGCGAAGCACTCTGCGCGGTCACCTCAATCACCTCGCGATTACGCCGCCGCAGCAGGATGGATTCACTGTTGACCTCGCCTCCGGACTGTTCCAGCAGGCGCATCAGCGCCAGCGCAGTCACAGATTTTCCCGAACCGGATTCACCGACAATCGCCAGCGTCTCACCGCGTTTCAGGCCAAACGACAGATTTTTTACTGCCTCAACCGGGTGGCCTTCCTGGCGAAAGGAAATCGTTAAATCGCGTACCGCCAGTACCTCGCTGGCGTCGATGGCGTGGCTGCGTCCCGCCTCCCCTCCGCTCACCGGTAAATACCCACGGTCGAGGAGTCGCCCGCAAACGCATAGGCGCGGTACATGCCTTCGCTGTTAAACGGCAGCGCCACGTTGCCGTCGCAGTCGATGGCTATCAGCCCACCGCTGCCGCCGAGCGCCGGAAGTTTTTCCATCACCACTCGCTCGCAGGCATCCTGCAGGCTTAAGCCACTGTATTCCATTAGGGCTGAGATATCGTAGGCCGCCAGGGTGCGCATAAAGACTTCCCCAGTGCCGGTGCACGACACCGCCACGCTGGCGTTATTGGCGTAGCAACCTGCGCCGGGCAGCGGACTGTCGCCCACCCGGCCCGGCAGCTTGTTGGTCATCCCGCCGGTCGAGGTGGCGGCGGCAAGATTGCCCGCCAGGTCACGCGCTACGGCCCCGACGGTGCCCATTTTGCTGCGTTCATCGAGCGGGGCGGGACTGTGATCGAGCCGCGTTTCCCCCGCCTCTTGGGCCTGACGCAGTTGATGCAGGCGTTCCGGAGTGGAGAATAACGAGTTGCTCACTTTTTCCATCCCGTTACCGACGGCAAATATCTCTGCCCCTTCGCCAATCAGCAACACGTGCGGGCTGTGTTCCAGCACCTGACGTGCGGCAAGGATTGGGTTGCGTAAATGTTTAACGCCGGCGACTGCGCCCACGTTAAGCGAGTTGCCGTCCATCACGCAGGCATCAAGTTCATGCGTTTCGTCGGCGGTAAAGACGGAGCCTATCCCGGCATTAAACAGCGGGCACTCTTCCAGCAGGCGCACGGCCTCGGTGACCACGTCCAGCGCACTGGCCCCTTGCTCGAGCATTTTCTGGCCCGCTTCGACAATTGACGCCAGCGCCTGCACATATTCCTGTTCGCGGTCAGGCGTCATTGTGGCGCGGGAAATCGCTCCGGCCCCGCCATGAATGGCGATCACTGCATTACTCATTGCGCCCTTCCCTTCGGCTAGTCGGCTGTCGGCATGCTTTTTCTATAGATATCATTATTGTGCCGATTAATTTATATGATTTTTGAATATAGAAAGTGCCATCGGTGCTGTAAAGCTCTCCTGACCCCTGACGTACAGTCGTCGGCACTTTTCTGCCATAATGGGCGCAATAGACGAATTGTCGCAGGAGTAAACAATGGATTTTAACGCCGGACTGATGCCGCTCGACGTGGCGCTGACCCAGATGCTCGACCGTATTTCCCCGCTGAGCGAAACCGAAATGCTGCCGCTGCTGCAGGCATTTGGCCGCATTACCGCCCGCGATGTGGTGTCGCCACTCGACGTGCCGGGCTTTGATAACTCGGCGATGGACGGTTATGCCGTGCGTCTGGCTGACCTTGCCCACGGGAAAGCTCTGCCGCTGGCCGGGAAAGCCTTTGCCGGTCAACCGTTTGACGGGGAATGGCCCGCCGGAACCTGCGTGCGCATCATGACCGGCGCCCCGGTGCCCCCAGGCTGCGACGCGGTAGTCATGCAGGAAGAAACCGAACAAACCGCTGACGGGGTGCGTTTTACCGCCAGCGTCAGAGCAGGCCAGAATATCCGTCGTCGCGGGGAAGACATCACCGCGGGCAGCGCCGTGTTCCCACGCGGCACGCGCCTTACCGTTGCAGAGCTGCCGGTGCTGGCCTCGCTCGGCATTCCAACCGTGGAGGTGGTGCGCAAAGTGCGCGTGGCGGTGTTCTCCACCGGCGATGAACTGAAATTACCCGGCGAACCCCTGGCGGCTGGGCAGATTTACGACACTAACCGTCTGGCGGTGCATCTGATGCTGGAGCAGCTCGGCTGCGAGGTGATTAATCTCGGGATTATCCCGGACGATCAGGATCAACTGCGTGACGCGTTTCTGCGCGCCGACCAACAGGCCGACGTGGTCATTAGCTCCGGTGGCGTGTCGGTCGGGGAAGCCGATTACACCAAAATTATTCTCGATGAGCTGGGTGAAATCGCCTTCTGGAAACTGGCCATCAAACCCGGCAAACCCTTTGCCTTTGGCAAGCTGAGCCACAGCTGGTTCTGTGGCCTGCCTGGCAACCCGGTATCGGCGGCGCTGACGTTCTATCAGCTGGTGCAGCCGCTGCTGGCAAAACTGAGCGGCAATCCGGCCTCCAGCCTGCCGCCGCGCCTGCGTGTGCGCACGACCACTGGCCTGAAAAAATCGCCGGGGCGTCTCGATTTCCAGCGCGGTATTCTGACCCGCAATGAGGACGGGGAGTTAACCGTCGCCACCACCGGGCATCAGGGTTCACACGTGTTCAGCTCTTTCAGCCAGGGCAACTGCTTTATTGTGCTCGAGCGCGATCGGGGCCATGTCGCGGCGGGCGAATGGGTTGATGTCGAACCGTTCAACGCCCTGTTCGGAGGGCTGTGATGAGCGTGGAACTGAGTGATGCGGAGATGCTGCGTTACAACCGGCAAATCGTGTTGCGCGGTTTCGATTTTGACGGTCAGGAAAAACTGAAAGCCTCGCGGATACTGGTCGTCGGGCTGGGCGGTTTAGGCTGCGCGGCGGCGCAATATCTGGCAGCCGCCGGGATCGGACAGATGACGCTGCTCGATTTCGACACCGTCTCGTTGTCGAACCTTCAGCGCCAGACGCTGCACAGCGATGCGACTATCGGCCAGCCAAAAGTGGAGTCTGCCCGTGACGCGCTGGCGCGCATTAATCCGCACGTTCAGTTCCAGTGTATCAACGCCCAGCTGGATGACGCTGAGCTTTTAGCGCAAATTGCCGCCCACGATGTGGTCCTCGACTGTACCGACAATGTGCAAATCCGTAATCAGCTCAACGCCGGGTGTTTTCAGCATAAAACCCCGCTGGTTTCCGGGGCGGCGATCCGTATGGAAGGCCAAATCAGCGTTTTCACCTATCAGGATGGCGAGCCCTGCTATCGCTGCCTGAGCCGCCTGTTTGGGGAAAACGCCCTTACCTGCGTGGAAGCCGGGGTGATGGCACCGCTGGTTGGGGTGATAGGTTCGTTGCAGGCGATGGAAACCCTTAAGCTACTGGCCGCTTATGGCACGCCCGTCGCGGGGAAAATTGTGATGTATGACGCAATGACCTGCCAGTTCCGCGAAATGAAACTAATGCAGTTTGCCGGGTGTGAAGTGTGCGGAGGTAAAAGTAAAACGGCAATCGTTTGATTGCCGTTTTAGGCCCGGTCAGCGTAGCGCCACCGGGGATCAGGCCGCACAGGTCAGATAGTCGTGCGTCCAAACGCACCCATCCAGTCCTGTTCGAACTTATCGATAGCCGCATCAACCGCCGGGGAAGCGATAAACTGCTGCGCGACGTCCAGCGGCAGCGTAATCGACTGACAGCCCACCAGCAGACAATCCAGCGCCTGACGCGGGGTTTTGAAGCTCGCGGCCAGCACCTTAGACGCAGGCGCATGCAGCTCCAGCAACTGCTGTAACTCTTCCACGCTGCGAATGCCGCTGCCGCCCTGGGCATCAATACGGTTCACGTAAGGCGCAACGTATTCCGCCCCCGCCAGTGCCGCGAGCAGACCCTGCGCCGCGCCGTATACCGCGGTGCCAAGCGTGGGGATGCCTTCGATTTTCAGCATTTTTATTGCCGCCAGCCCTTCTGCCGTTACCGGCACTTTCACCACGACATCAGGAATAATGGCGCGCAGTTTACGCGCATCGCTCACCATCCCTTCAGCGGTATTCGCCATCACCTGCGCGAATAAACGACCCTGGCCACCCAGCGCGTCGTGCAGTTCCGGTAACAGCGTTTCGAGCGGTTTTTTACCTGCGGCCACGATACTTGGGTTGGTGGTCACACCCGCCAGCGGGAAGATGCGGGCCAGTTTTTTCACCGCAGCGACATCGGACGTATCGAGATAGAGTTCCATAACGGTTCCTTAAATTGTGAGATTCTGCATGCTTTAAGACTACCACGCTGCAACCTCTCTTTTTGTTGACGCATGTCAAAATCACTTTCATTCGAAAGTTATTTAATCTTTATACGAAAGCAAAGAGGCGAATTATGATTTTCAACATTCAGCGCTATTCCACCCACGATGGCCCCGGCATCCGCACCGTTGTCTTTATGAAAGGCTGCTCACTGGGCTGCCGCTGGTGCCAGAATCCGGAAAGCCGCGCCCGCACGCAGGATCTCCTGTTCGATGCCCGCCAGTGTCTTGACGGGTGCGAACTTTGCCAGCAGGCGGTCCCCGGGGTTATCGAGCACGCGCTGAATGGCCTGGTTATCCATCGTGAAAAACTCGAGCAGTCGCATCTCGATGCGCTGACCGATTGCTGCCCGACGCAGGCGCTGACCGTTTGCGGCGAAATGAAAAGCGTCGACGAGATTATGGCAACGGTCCTGCGCGATAAACCTTTTTACGATCGCAGCGGCGGCGGGCTGACCCTCTCCGGCGGCGAGCCCTTTATGAACCCGGAACTGGCACTTGAACTGCTGAAAAACAGTCACGAACAGGGCATTCATACCGCGGTGGAAACCTGCCTGCACGTGCCATGGCGCTACCTTGAACCGGCCCTGCCGTATATCGATTTGTTCCTCGCTGATTTGAAGCACGTTGACCCGCAAAAATTTTTGCAATGGACCGACGGCTCAGCCAAACGGGTGATGGATAACCTGAAACGGCTGGCGGCGGCAGGCAAAAAAATGACCATCCGCGTGCCGCTGATCCAGGGTTTCAACGCCGATGAAGCCTCCATCGAGGCGATTACCGACTTTGCCGCCAACGAATTACAGGTGAGCGATATTCACTTTTTACCTTATCACACGCTCGGCATGAACAAATATAGCCTGCTTGGCGTGCCCTATTCTGCCCCAGATAAGCCGCTCGATGCCCCGGAACTGCTGGATTTTGCCCAGCAAATCGCCCGGGAAAAAGGGCTGACTGCGACCCTACGAGGATAATACGATGACTACCCTGAAACTCGACCAACTGACCGACCGCATTCAGGCGCACAAAAATGCGCTGGTTCACATTGTGAAGCCCCCGGTCTGCACCGAGCGCGCCCAGCATTACACCACCCTTTATCAGAACAATATGGATAAGCCGATCCCGGTTCGCCGCGCGCTGGCGCTGGCGCATCATCTGGCGGAACGCACCATCTGGATCAAACACGACGAGCTGATTATCGGCAACCAGGCAAGCGAAGTCCGCGCCGCGCCGATTTTCCCGGAATACACCGTCAGCTGGATTGAAAAAGAGATTGATGATCTCGCCGATCGTCCGGGCGCAGGCTTTGCGGTTAGCGAAGAAAACAAACGCGTCTTGCATGAAATTTGCCCGTGGTGGAACGGCCAGACCGTGCAGGATCGCTGCTACGGCATGTTCACCGATGAACAAAAAGCACTGCTGGCGACCGGCATTATTAAAGCCGAAGGCAACATGACCTCCGGAGATGCGCACCTGGCGGTAAACTTCCCGCTGCTGCTGGAAAAAGGCCTTGATGGCCTGCGTGAAAAAGTCGCCGAGCGCCGCAGCCGTATTAACCTCACGGTGCTGGAAGACCTGCACGGCGATCAGTTCCTGAAAGGGATTGATATTGTGCTGGAAGCCGTTAGCCTGCACATCAAACGCTTCGCCGAACTGGCGCGCAAAATGGCGGGGGAAGAGAGCCGCGAATCCCGTCGCGACGAACTGCTGGCGATGGCCGAAAACTGCGACGTTATCGCCCACGAGCCGCCAAAAACCTTCTGGCAGGCGTTACAGCTGTGCTACTTCATTCAGCTTATCCTGCAGATTGAGTCCAACGGTCACTCGGTGTCGTTCGGTCGCATGGACCAGTATCTGTATCCGTTCTACCGTCGTGACGTGGAGCTGAACGCCACGTTGCAACGTGAGCAGGCGATTGAACTGCTGCACAGCTGCTGGCTGAAGCTGCTGGAAGTGAACAAAATCCGCTCCGGGTCGCACTCTAAAGCCTCCGCAGGTAGCCCGCTGTACCAGAACGTCACCATCGGCGGCCAGAAGCTGGTCAACGACGAGGCGATGGACGCGGTCAACCCGCTCTCTTACGTGATTCTGGAATCCTGCGGGCGTCTGCGCTCCACGCAGCCCAACCTCAGCGTGCGTTATCACGCAGGGATGAGCAACGACTTCCTCGACGCCTGCGTGCAGGTGATCCGCTGTGGCTTCGGGATGCCCGCCTTCAATAACGACGAAATCGTTATCCCGGAATTCATCAAGCTCGGCGTAGAAAAGCAGGACGCCTATGATTACGCCGCCATCGGTTGTATCGAAACCGCTGTCGGCGGCAAATGGGGCTATCGCTGCACCGGCATGAGTTTCATCAACTTCGCCCGCGTGATGCTGGCGGCAATGGAAGGTGGCCGCGATGCCACCAGCGGGGAAGTGTTCCTCCCGCAGACCAAAGCGCTGTCGCAGGGCAATTTCGGCGCATTCGACGAGGTGATGGCGGCATGGGATACGCAGATTCGCTACTACACCCGCAAATCGATTGAAATCGAATACGTGATCGACACCATGCTGGAAGAAAACGTGCCCGATATCCTGTGCTCGGCGCTGGTGGATGACTGTATCGAACGGGCCAAAAGCATCAAACAGGGTGGCGCGAAATACGACTGGGTATCTGGCCTTCAGGTCGGGATCGCCAACCTCGGCAACAGCCTGGCAGCGGTCAAAAAACTGGTGTTTGAACAGGGGGCGATTGGGCAGCAACAGCTGGCCGCCGCGCTGGCCGACGATTTTGAAGGCCTGACCCACGAACAGCTGCGTCAGCGTCTGATTAACGGTGCGCCGAAGTATGGCAACGACGACGATACCGTCGATGCGTTATTGGTTCGCGCTTACCAGACCTATATCGACGAGCTGAAGCAGTATCACAACCCGCGTCACGGTCGGGGACCAATCGGTGGCGATTACTATGCGGGCACCTCGTCCATCTCCGCCAACGTGCCGTTTGGGGCCGCGACCATGGCGACCCCGGACGGACGCAAAGCGCATACTCCGCTGGCGGAAGGTGCCAGCCCGGCGTCCGGTACTGACCACCTCGGCCCGACCGCGGTTATTGGTTCGGTGGGTAAATTGCCTACGGCAGCGATCCTCGGCGGGGTGCTACTGAACCAGAAGCTGAACCCGGCCACGCTCGATAATGACAGCGACCGCCAGAAGCTGATGGTGCTGCTGCGTACCTTCTTCGAGGTGCACAAAGGCTGGCATATTCAGTACAACATCGTGTCGCGCGAAACGCTGCTGGAAGCCAAGAAACACCCGGACCAGTATCGTGACCTGGTTGTGCGTGTGGCAGGTTACTCGGCGTTCTTCACCGCGCTGTCACCGGATGCGCAGGACGATATTATTGCGCGAACCGAGCACACGCTGTAAGGCGATAAATGCCCGGCGGCGCGTGGCTAACCTGGCCTACGGAATCGATTTTGTAGGCCTGGCAAGCCACGCGCCGCCGGGCAAAAAGAGTTTGTGGTTCTCGTCACATTGTACTTAGAATGTTGCTGGTCGCAGTAATATTCAGGAGCTCAATGTATGACCGTTAAAGTTATCGTCACAGATATGGACGGAACTTTTCTTAATGATGCCAAGCAGTACTCTCGTGAACGCTTTTTGGCGCAGTTCCAGCAGCTACAGCAGCGCGGCATTGAGTTCGTCGTTGCCAGCGGTAATCAGTATTACCAGCTCATTTCCTTCTTCCCTGAAATCCGCGATCGAATTTCCTTCGTTGCCGAAAACGGTGCGCTGGTGTACCAGCACGGCCAGGAATTGTTCCACGGCGAACTGACCCGGCATGAATCCCAGGTAGTTATCGGTGAACTGCTGAAAGACCCGCAGCTCAACTTTGTCGCCTGCGGCCTGGAAAGCGCCTACGTCAGTGATAAAGCGCCGGAAGCGTTCGTCCAACTGATGTCGAAACACTACCATCGCCTGAAACCAATTGCTGATTATCAGCAGATTGACGACAAGATTTTCAAGTTCTCGCTGAACCTGCCAGACAGTGAAATCCCGCAGTTGATTGATGCGCTGCACGTCTCGCTCGATGGGATCATGATGCCCGTGACCAGCGGTTTCGGCTTCGTCGATTTGATTATCCCCGGCCTGCATAAAGCCAATGGTATCAGCCGCCTGCTGAAAAACTGGCAGCTTTCGCCGCAGGAATGTGTCGGCATCGGCGACAGCGGCAACGACGCCGAAATGCTGAAACTGGTGAAATACTCCTTCGCCATGGCCAACGCCGCCGACAGCATCAAAGCCATCGCCCGCTATCAGACCGATGACAACAACCACGACGGCGCACTGAATGTCATTCAGGCCGTGCTGGACAACGCCTCCCCGTTCGACGCCTGATACTCCACCGGAGCACCCCGCTCCGGTCTTTCCCTTACCCCACTGAATCAACTTTCCCGGATTGTGGATTGCATCAAGTTTTTTAACTTGCATTAACCTATTTTTAACTTAAAGTATCATTTGTAAGTTAAATCACTTTCGAATGAAAGAATGAGAGGTCAATCATGGCGCATTCCTTTACCCATTCAACCCTGCCCGCCGACCACCCAGCGGCCATCCGTGAAATGAAAAAAGCGCTGCGTGCACAAATAGGTGACGTGCAGGCCGTTTTCGACCGGTTGACGGCGCATATCGAAGCCCGGGTGGCAGAGATTGATGCCCTGAAAGCCAGCGGCAAACCGGTGTGGCCCGTGGTGGCATACGACGATATCGCCCGCGGCAATGTGACCGAGGCCCAACGTGAGCAGATCAAACGTCGCGGCTGCGCGGTGATCAAAGGCCATTTCCCGCGTGAAACGGCGCTGGGCTGGGATCGCTCAATGCTTGATTATCTCGACCGCAATCATTTTGATGAGGTGTACAAAGGCCCGGGGGATAACTTCTTCGGCACCCTGACCGCGTCGCGACCGGAGATCTACCCGATCTACTGGTCGCAGGCGCAAATGCAGGCCCGCCAGAGTCATGAGATGGCCTCGGTGCAGTCGTTCCTCAACCGGCTGTGGCGCTTTGAAAGCGAAGGCAAACAGTGGTTTGACCCGGACGTCAGCGTGATTTACCCCGACCGTATTCGTCGTCGTCCGCCGGGCACCACTTCGAAAGGTCTTGGCGCGCATACCGATTCCGGGGCGCTGGAGCGCTGGCTGCTCCCCGCCTACCAGCAGGTGTTCGCCAATGTGTTCAACGGTGATTTTACCCATTTCGATCCGTGGGATGCGGCGCACCGTACCGACGTCGAGGAGTACACCGTTGCGAAAACCACCAAATGTTCGGTGTTCCGCACTTTCCAGGGCTGGACGGCGCTGTCAGAGATGATCCCGGATCAGGGGTTGCTGCATGTGGTGCCAGTCCCGGAAGCGATGGCCTATATCCTGCTGCGTCCGCTGCTGGACGATGTACCGGAAGACGAACTCTGCGGCGTGGCACCGGGCCGTGTGCTGCCGATTTCCGAACAGTGGCACCCCCTGCTGATCAAAGCCCTGACCTCGATTCCGGCGCTGGAGCCGGGTGACTCGGTGTGGTGGCACTGTGACGTTATCCACTCCGTCGCGCCGGTGACCGACCAGCAGGGCTGGGGCAACGTGATGTATATCCCGGCGGCGCCGATGTGCGCCAAAAACCTCGCCTACGCGCAGAAAGTGAAAGTCGCGTTGGAGAACGGCGCGTCGCCAGGCGACTTCCCGCCGGAAGATTATGAAGCCCGTTGGGAAGACCGCTTTACCCTCGCCGACCTGAACATTCACGGTAAACGTGCGCTGGGGATGGACGTTTAATCGTCGTACAACCCTTCGCGTTCTACGGCGGTACGTCGCGTTCCTGGACGTATCCGCCGCACCGATTCCCGCACCACCAGCGTGCCGTGCAGCAGCAGTGACCCGCCCGGCGCTTCCGGGCGAATCAGGCGCTGTTGCAGCATCTGTACCGCTTCGGTGCCCAGTTCATCTCGCGGCACATGGACAGCCGTCAGCGGTACGTCCTGAATGGCCGCCAGGTTAAAGCCATCGATGCTCATGACCGACACATCCTGTGGCACCCGCAGCCCGCGCTGTTGCAACGCTTTGATGGTACCCGCCGCCATGAAATCCCCCCCGACCAAAAACGCCGTCGGCAGGGGCTTTTCTCCTTGTGCGTCCAGCCACCCGCCGACTTTTTCTTCTGTTTCTTTGGCGCTAAAGCTCGGGACGGTAATCAAATCACGCGCATCCTGAAAACGCAGGTTGCCATTCTTCCACGCCTCACGAATGCCCATCAGGCGCAGATCCATGGTGTAGCGGCGCAGACACATCACGTTGACCACCGCCCGATGGCCCATGTCGAACAGATAGCGGGCGGCAAACTGGCCGATCAGCCGGTGATCGGGGGCGATCGACGGCAAGCGCATCCGTTCGTCGCGGCAATTAATCAACACGCACGGTTTAGCAAAATCAGCCGCCAGGTCATGAATGTGCGGATCGTCTATCCCGAGCAAAATGGCCGCCTGGGTTTCGCCTTCATTCATCCGGGCCATAAACAGGTTGGCGTCACTGTCATTTTCTTCCAGGGCGCAGTAACGCAGCCGCACCTCATGGGACGACAGCGCTTTGTTGATGCTCTGAATGACGCGGTAATAAAAGATGTCGGACCGCTCGTCGAACGCACGCTGCGGGGCAAACACAATCAGGCTATTGAGCAGCATTCTTCCGGCGGCCATACCGTCCATCACGCCCAGCTCGCGGGCGCAGGTCAGCACCCGTTCACGCGCCTTTTCACTGGTATTGGCTTTGCCCGCCAGCACACGTGAAACGGTGCTGGCCGACAGCCCGGTCCGCGTCGCGATTTCGGCAATTTTCAGCTTTTTATCCAATTTGTGATCTACCTCCACTTTGCAAATGAAAGAATTTTCACGAGCTATTTCCCCGCTGTTCAAGGGGGTAAAATTAATTAAAAGGGAGTATACCGCTGGCTCATGAAAAAACTTGCACAAAATGCACTGTTACGGCTGATTTTTGTGCCCTACCCTTAATTGGCCTGACAACTTCCATACTAGTTATCCGGAAGCTTACTAAAAGAAAACCATTAGGTTTCAATAAAATATAAAAACCGGTATGACAACTCGCGCCTTGCGAGCGTCATCTTCCCCCTACAAACCGTCTTGTGGAGATTTCTATGAGCCAAGGTGTTAATAACGAGCTGACGGTCAGCAAAACGCGCCGCGTGGTGAAAAACCTGCGCTGGTGGGTGCTGGTCCTTTTCCTTCTGGGCGTGACCGTTAACTACATTACACGTAACTCTCTGGGCATCCTTGCCCCGGAGCTGAAAACTGAACTCGGCATTACCACGGAACAATATTCCTGGATTGTCGGTGCCTTCCAGATTGCCTACACCATTTTCCAGCCTCTCTGCGGCTGGCTGATTGATGTTATCGGCCTCAAGCTCGGGTTTATGATCTGCGCCTGCTTGTGGGCTGTGGCCTGTATCGCCCATGCCGGGGCCGGGAGCTGGTTGCACATCGCCCTGCTGCGCTTTGGTATGGGGGCATCGGAAGCGGCAGCAACGCCAGCTAACGCCAAAACCATCGGCGAGTGGTTCCCGAAATCGGAGCGCCCTGTCGCCGCCGGTTGGGCGGGTGTGGGCTTCTCCATCGGCGCGATGCTGGCCCCGCCTATCATCTATTTCGCCCACGCCTCCTTCGGCTGGCAGGGTGCCTTTATGTTTACCGGTTTCCTGGCGCTGATTTGGGTGGTGCTGTGGTGGCTGTTCTATCACAACCCGGAACAGCACCCGAACCTGAGCAAGGAAGAGTTGGCCTACATCCAGCAGGATAACGAACCGCCAGCGGTGAAACTGCCGTTCCTCAAAGCCCTGAGCAATATCAGTAAAAACAAACGCTTCTACGGGATTGCCATTCCAGCCTTTATGGCGGAACCGGCCTGGGCGGTGATGAGTTTCTGGGTACCGCTGTATCTGGCCAAAACCTACGGCATGGATTTGAAACAGATTGCGCTGTTTGCCTGGCTGCCGTTTCTGGCCGCCGATCTCGGTAGCGTTGCCAGCGGTTATTTGACCAAACTGTACGTGCGCTTCTTCGGCTTCACCCGCGTGAATGCGGTCGTCGCCTCATCGGTATCCGGCGCGTTCCTGATGCTCTCCCTGGCAATGATGGCCTTCACCAGCAACCCGTACGTGGCGATTGCCCTGATCTCCATCGGTGGCTTCGGTCACCAGATAATCTCCTGCATGCTGAGCGCGCTGGTGGTGGAGTCGTTCGACCGGGGCCAGATGGCCACCGTCAACGGGATGCGTGGCTCCGCGGCGTGGATCGCGAGCTTCATCTTCTCTCTGATTATCGGGGTGACCGCCGACAAGATTGGCTTCAACCCACTGTTTATCGCCATGGGCTTCTTTGACCTGATTGGCGCTGTATTCCTGATTGCCTTTATTGCTGAACGTCGCGCCAAGCGCGCCTGATAACAGGTTTGATTATTTATGAAAACGCTTAAACACTGGACCTTCGAAAAACAATCCGCGCATCACGTCGAACTGACCGTCGATGGCCAGCACACGCTGTGCCTGTACATGCTGGAAGAAAACCTGTTCCGCGTGCTGCTCAAACGTCAGGGCAAGCTGGCGCTCGACAAAACCTGGAGCATTGCCCCCGGCCAGGATGTGCCGTGGGAAGGCCGCTCGCGCGATGACGTGTCCGGTTTCGGTCTGCCCGCCTGGACGCTGGAGAAGCAGGACGACCAACTGACCATCAGCACGTCGCAGCTGCGCGTTACCGTCCACCAGCCGCTGTGGCTGGAATGGCATTACCGCAACGACGCAGGCGACTGGCAGTACCTGACCGGCGACCGTCCGACCAGTGCTTATCTGGTGAATGCGCACGGCGACGGCGTGGCCCACTATCTGAAGCGGCAGAAAGACGAACGCTTCTATGGCCTCGGCGAAAAAGCGGGCGATTTGCAGCGTACCGGGAAGCGTTTCGAAATGCGTAACCTCGATGCGATGGGCTATAACGCCGCCAGCACCGACCCGCTGTACAAGCATATTCCGTTCACCATTACCCGCCGCGATGACGTGAGCGTCGGCCTGTTCTATGACAACCTGAGCAGCAGCTGGCTTGATTTGGGTAACGAACTCGACAACTACCACACCGCCTATCGCCGCTGGCAGGCCGAAGCGGGTGATATCGACTACTACCTGTTCACCGGCAAATGGGTGCTGGATATCACCAAATCCTTCGTGCGCCTGACCGGTAAAACGCTGTTTGGCCCGAAATGGAGCCTCGGCTACAGCGGCTCGACCATGCATTACACCGATGCCCCGGACGCGCAAAACCAGCTGATGAACTTTATCCGCCTGAGCGACGAGCACGCGATCCCCTGCGATTCGTTCCAGCTCTCGTCGGGCTATACCTCGATCAACGGCAAGCGCTACGTGTTCAACTGGAACTACGACAAGGTGCCGCAGCCAAAAGTCATGAGTCAGGCCTTCCACGACGCGGGCCTGAAGCTGGCGGCGAATATCAAGCCATGCCTGTTGCAGGATCATCCGCGTTATAACGAAGTGGCGGAGAAAGGCTTGTTCGTGCGCGATTCAGAAGCTGACGCGCCAGAGCGTTCTGTGTTCTGGGATGACGAAGGCTCGCACCTCGACTTCACCAACCCGGCGACCGTCGACTGGTGGCAGGAAGGCGTCACCACCCAGCTGCTGGAAATGGGCATCGATTCGACCTGGAACGACAATAACGAATACGAAGTATGGGACGGCGAAGCCCGCTGCCACGGCTTCGGTCAGGAAATCGCGATCAAGCATGTGCGTCCGGTGATGCCGCTGCTGATGATGCGCGCCTCGATGGAAGCGCAACAGCGCTTTGCCCCGGAAAAACGTCCGTACCTGATCTCCCGTTCCGGCTGCGCCGGGATGCAGCGCTATGTGCAGACCTGGAGCGGCGATAACCGCACCAACTGGCAGACGCTGCGCTACAACACTCGC
>Ga0160437_1000527_pt1 | contig 19686 bp, 18 predicted proteins | sample HID1975I_E0MG_FD_108227 | JGI IMG/M metagenome (GOLD analysis project Ga0160437, IMG submission 108227) | Enriched soil microbial communities from UW Madison campus, WI, USA - HID1975I_E0 MG | ecosystem: Environmental > Terrestrial > Soil > Unclassified | place: USA: Madison, Wisconsin... | reverse complement strand
GGGTCCGTGGCGCACCTTCCAGGCGTCGCGTCCGCGGTCGTGCTGGATGAGCCGGGACAGGGCCGTGTCCTCGCAGGCCAGGCCGGCCAGGTCCTCGGGTTCGATGGGCGAAACGAAGCCGGGGAAGGCATTGCGGATCAGCAGCGGCTTCTTCTGCCAGTAATCGCGCAGGAAATCGGCCGCGGGCATGCCCAGCGGCTGCGTTGCGGAGCCTTCGACTTCGATGGGGAGCTGGGCGCGGGAGCGTGCCATGGGCGGGTCCGGTGGTCGTCTGCCGCCATTGTCGCGCCAACCGGATGAATGTCGCTTCGGCGGCGTGCCTTGCGCCGAGCGGCGGCGAGGGTCAGCCGTCGTCCAGACTGCGCCCGAGTTCGGCCTCGCGGTCGCGGATTTCGGCGTCGATGTCGCGCGGTGGCCCGGATTGCCCGCCATCGCTGCCCTGGGATGCGCGCAGGCGCGCCAGGTGGGACGGTTCGGCAGGCGCCGGGAAGCCGCGTGCGGCCAACAGCGCCTGGCAGCGTTGCTGCGCCTGCGCCAGCTGCGGGTAGCGGCCGGCCTGCACCGGCCACCAGTAGATGTTCTCGACGACGGGTTGCGCGCCGATACGTTCGGCGACGGGCGCGGCTTCGATCGTGTAGCCGGGGTCGGCGCCGTGCTCCAGCAGCCACAGCGCCTTGTCGAAGCGGCCGGCGCTGTAATGGCCGAGGAGGGTGTCGCCGGGCATGCCGTGCGCGGTCGCGTTGACGTCAGCACCGCGTTCGACCAGCAGCTTGACGTTGTCCCACCGTCCGGCGAGCGCGGCGACCATCGCCAGCGGCTCGCCGTCGGCGTTGCTGCCGTCGACCTTGCCGCCGTGGTCGAGGAAGGCCTGCAGCAGGCGCGGGTCGGGTGCCTTCGCAGCCCAGACGATGGCGTGGCCGGCGGCGGGCACTTCGCGGTCGGGATCGGCGCCGTTGTCGAGCAGGGCGGCCACGCCGTCGACGTTGTCCTGCAGCACGGGCCAGGCGACCAGCGGCAGGCCACCGGGCGACACCGCATTCGGATCGGCGTGCTCCTCGCGGACGAGCCGCCGGACTTCAGCCGCGTCCCCCGCAGCCGCGGCGCGTGCCAGGGCTAGTTCGGGTCCGCTGAAATGCCGTTCGATGTCGAGTGTCTGGGACACCTTGGATCCTTGGGTGGAGGGAGCGGGTGCGGCGGCGTCCGGCCCGCGGCAGGCCGCGAGTGCGCACAGGGCAAGGACCAGCCACATCGTCTTCATCATAAGCGCGCGCGGACGGCATGCGGGTGTCCGTCCGGAGGATACGCCAGCCCCTGCGTCACGTGGCCGGAGTACCGGCGCGGGATGCACGCAGCGGTGGCAGGGTGACGGCAGCGCGTCAGCCCAGTTCGGCCTCCAGGGCGTCCTCGCGGCTGCCGACCTCGGTGCCCAGCGAGGCGTCGAGCACGCCGAAGCTGTGGCGATCGATCATCTCGCCGAAGGTGTCGCGCACGTCGCCGGACAGGCCCTGCTTGCCGGCGGCGATCACCACCGCCAGGTCGCGGTTGACCTCCTCGATGCTCTTGCCGCTGGCGCGCGCGAATTCGCCGATGTTGTCGACCACGTCGCCGACGGTCTTGATGCCGCCGCCCATGTTCTTCAGCACGTCGCCGGGCAGGTACTTGTCCGCGTCCGCGAGGCGGTCGCCGATCCAGTCCGTCGCGCCATCGACGATGTCGCCGAGCTTGCCGAAGAAGCCGCCGGTCTTCTCGGCCGCCACGCCGGGCAGGCTGAGCTTGTCGGCGGTGCTGTTGATGTCGGCGAGGATGTCCTCGAGCGGGATCACGTCAGGCCGCGCGCTGCCATCCTTGTTGGTGGCGTCGAGGGTGACGACGGTGCCGGCGGCATCGGGCAGGTCGCGCAGCTGGTCGCCGCTGGCGTTGGTCGGCAGCGAGTTGCCGGTGTAGTGGTTGTAGATGGCCACGCCGAGGTTGAGGTCGGTGGCCAGCGCGTCGGCGTTGCGTTGCGTCAGCCCCTGCGTGTCGCGCTGCAGCGTGGTCAGCAGGTCGCCGTCGACCGCGTAGGTGGTGATGCCGGCGTCGGCATCGGCCGGAGGCGTCAATCCGCGTTCGGAAAGGAAGCGGGCGGTGGTGTCGGAATGCACGCCGGCCGGGTTGGAGACGATCCCCTGTCCGCCGGTGACCTGCGCCGCGGCGGTGGCGAGGCCGCCGCCCAGCGAGTGGCCGCTGTAGATGACGTTGCCATCGCTGTGCTCGCTGACCGTGGTGGCCAGGCTCATCGCGCGCTCGTAGTACTCCTCCGGGTTGCCCATCGCCTGCGCGACGTCGGCGTTGACGTCCTGGACGTCGCCGAAGTCGGTGCCTTCGAACGCCAGCACCGGCTGCGCATCCTTGCCGTAGACGGCCGGATCGGGGATGAACAGCTCGGCATTGAAGCCCGATCCCTGCGGATGCAGCTGCGAGGAGGTGATGCCGTATTGCTTAAGCTCGGCCGCGCTGGCCTTGTGCCAGCCATCGGGCGCGGCGTCGTTGGCGCCGAGCGAGCGGCTGAGCTGCAGGACCTCGCGGTCGTGGTAGAGCGTGCCCAGGTCTTCGGTCTGTTTCCAGAGCGCGCCGTCGCCTTTTTCCTGTGCCTGGGTGTAACCCCTGGTCAGCAGCTCGCGCTGCTTGGGGTCGGAAGTGGAGGCGTCGACCTTGGCCTGGATCTCCTCGGGCGACTGCCGTGGCGGCGGTGGCGGCGGCGGTGCGACCGCCTGCATCACCGCCTGGGCAGATTGCCTGATGCTGTCGAGGATGGTGGACATGGCCGCACTCCGGCTGGCTTTGGATGCCCCCTTTGATAACGGAGTGCCGGCCGGAGCGCCATTGGGGCTGACCCTAGGCGGGGTTGCCCGCGCGATGCGCCAGTTTCGCGAGGGAAGCTGGAGTCAGGCCGTAGCCTGGGCGAAGCGGATCTCGAATCCGGACGGATCGGACAGTTTGAAGTCGCGCAGCCCGTAAAAGCGGTCGCCAATGGCATCGACGGTGGCGATGCCCAGCTTCTGAACGTGCTTCCAGAGGGAGTCCACGTCGTCCACCATGATTCGGAGATTGGTCCAGCGTGGACCCGGCGGGGCCTTCGGATCTTCCGCCAGGAACAACCGCTGGCCTTGCCAGTGGATCACCGCGAAGCCACCGGTCCGCCGAAGCAATTCGAATCCGAGCGACAGGTAAAGCGCGAGCGAGCGATCGAGGTTCGGGCAGACGATCTCGACGACGCCTTGCGCAAAACCTTCGCCCCCAGGCACTTCGGCAGCGTCGCCATCCCCGTTCATCAGACCTTGGCCGCCAGAATTTCCGCTAGGCCGGTATAACCACCCGGCGTCAGCGCCAGCAGCCGCTGTTTTTCTTCGTCCGGCAACTCCAGCGCGGCGATGAATCCGCGCATCGAGGCCTCGTTGATGCCCTGGCCGCGGGTCAGGGCTTTGAGCTGTTCGTAGGGGTTGGGCAGGCCGTGGCGGCGCATGACGGTCTGCACGGCCTCGGCCAGCACTTCCCAGGCGGCGTCGAGATCGGCGGCCAGGCGCGCGGGGTTGGTCGAGAGCTTGCCCAGCCCGCGGAGCAGGGCGTCGTAGCCGATCAGGGCGTGGCCGAAGGCGGTGCCCAGGGCGCGCAGCACGGTGGAGTCGGTGAGGTCGCGCTGCCAGCGGCTGACCGGCAGCTTGGTCGAAAAATGGTCCAGCAGCGCGCTGGCGATGCCGAAGTTGCCCTCGGCGTTCTCGAAGTCGATCGGGTTGACCTTGTGCGGCATGGTCGAGCTGCCGACTTCGCCGGCCTTGACCGCCTGTTTGAAGTAGCCGAGCGAGATGTAGCCCCAGATATCGCGGCACAGGTCGATGCAGATGGTATCGATGCGGCGCTGCGCGTCGCAGGTCTCGGCGACGCAGTCGTGCGGCTCGATCTGGGTCGTGTACGGATTGAAGTCCAGGTCCAGGGACTCCACGAAGCGGCGCGCGAACGCCGGCCAGTCCACGTCCGGATACGCGGCGACGTGGGCGTTGTAGTTGCCGACCGCGCCGTTGATCTTGCCGGTGAGCGACACCGCCGCCAGCTGTTCGCCCTGGCGCCGGAGGCGGGCGACGACGTTGGCGATCTCCTTGCCGACCGTGGTGGGCGAGGCGGTCTGGCCGTGGGTCCGCGAAAGCATCGGCAGCGCGGCGTGTTCGTGCGCCATCGCGCGCAGGGCTTCGATGACCTCGTCGAGCTTCGGCAGCAGCACCTCGCGCCGGGCCTGGTTGAGCATCAGCGCGTAGGACAGGTTGTTGATGTCCTCGCTGGTGCAGGCGAAGTGGACGAATTCCAGCGCCGGGCCGAGCTCGGCGTCGTCTTTCAGCCGCTCCTTGATGAAGTACTCGACCGCCTTGACGTCGTGGTTGGTGGTGCGCTCGATCTCCTTGACCCGGGCGGCGTCGGCGACGGAGAAACCCTCGGCCAGCGCACGCAGGCGCGCGGCGGCGGCGTCGCCGAAGGGCGCGAGTTCGGCGATGCCGGGCTCGGCGGCCAGCGCCAGCAGCCATTCCACCTCGACCCGGACCCGGGCCCTGAGCAGGCCGTACTCGGAGAAGATCGGCCGCAGGGCATCCACCTTGCCGGCGTAGCGGCCGTCGAGCGGGGACAGGGCGAGCAGTTGCGATTCGGTGGACATGGCGGGGGCGCGGTGCGGGAAGCCGGGCATTCTACTGTGGCCGCCGGCCATCGGCCCTGCGCAGGAGTGCGGAAGCCGCGAGCCTGGCCCTCGGCGAGGCGTTCGGAGTGGCGGCGTATCCTGAAGGCCTCACACAGGAGGACATCATGGCCACGCAGCGCTACCGGACCGAACACGACAGCATGGGCGAACTGCAGGTGCCCGCCGAGGCGCTGTGGGGCGCGCAGACGCAGCGCGCGGTGCAGAATTTCCCGGTGTCGGGGCGGCCGATGCCGCGCGGCTTCATCCGCGCGCTGGGGCTGGTGAAGGCGGCCGCAGCCACGGTCAACGCCGAGCTGGGCCTGCTGCCCAAGGGCGTGTCGCGCGCGATCCGTGCCGCGGCGCTGGAGGTGTCCGCGGGCGAGCACGACGCGCAGTTCCCGATCGACATCTACCAGACCGGGTCCGGTACATCGTCGAACATGAATGCCAACGAGGTGATCGCGACGCTCGCCTCGCGCAGCCCGCAGTCCGGGAAGAAGCCGGTCCACCCGAACGACCACGTCAACCTCGGCCAGAGTTCCAACGACGTCATTCCGACCACGCTTCGCGTCAGTGCGCAGCTGGCCGTGGTCGAGGACCTGCTGCCGGCCCTGAAGCACCTGCGCAGGACCATCGACGGCCGCGCCCGCGCCTTCGGCAAGGTGGTCAAGACCGGGCGCACGCACCTGATGGACGCGATGCCGATGACCTTCGCGCAGGAGCTTGGCGCGTGGTCGTCGCAGCTGGCCTCGGCGCAGGGGCGGATCGAGGATGCGCTCAAGCGCCTGCGCCGGCTGCCGATCGGCGGCACCGCGATCGGCACCGGCATCAACGCCGACCCGCGCTTCGGCAAGGCGATGGCGAAAACGCTGTCGACGCTGGCGAAGACGAAGTTCGAATCGGCCGCCGACAAGTTCGAGGGCCTGGCCTCGCAGGACGACGCGGTGGAGCTGTCGGGCCAGCTGAGCGCGCTGGCGGTGGCCCTGATGAAGATCGCCAACGACCTGCGCTGGATGAATTCCGGGCCGCTGGCGGGGCTTGGCGAACTGGAGCTGCCGGCGCTGCAGCCGGGCAGCTCGATCATGCCCGGCAAGGTCAACCCGGTGGTGCCGGAGGCGACGGTGATGGTCTGCGCCCAGGTGATGGGCCACCACACGGCGATCACGGTCGCCGGCCAGACCGGCAACTTCCAGCTCAACGTGACTTTGCCGCTGATCGCGTCGAACCTGCTCGATTCGATCGGACTGCTGGCCAACGTCTCGCGCCTGCTGGCCGACGCCACCATCGCCGGGATGAAGGTGCGCCGCGACAACGTTGCCGCCGCGCTGGACCGCAACCCGATCCTGGTCACCGCGCTCAACCCGATCATCGGTTACGAGAAAGCCGCGGCGATCGCCAAGCGTGCTTACAAGGAAGGGCGGCCGGTGCTCGACGTGGCGCTGGAGGACAGCGGCCTGCCGGCGGCGGAGCTGCGCAGGCTGCTCGACCCCAAGGCGCTTACCCGCGGCGGCATCCAGGGCGGTTGAAGCCGGGGCGGCCTGGGCAATCGGGTCCTGCGCGTGGTTCCCGCTTCGGCGGGAATGGCGGGCGGTCCTAGCCGGCCGCGACCGTGGCCGCGGCTTCCTCCGCGTCGTCGCGGCAATCGTCGATGTCCGACTGGTCCATCTTTGCGTAGGGCGCGAACTCGGGCAGCTGTGCCACCAGCTGCTCCTGCGCTTCAAGCAGCGCCGGGAAGTGGTCGCAGATCCGGAGCGCCTGCGCCTCGAACTGGCGTGCTTCGGCCTCGATATCCTCTTCGACCTTGTCGCCCTTGCCCGACAGCACGCCGCGCAGCGCCTTGCCGGCGGCGCGCATGCCGAAGTCGGCGCCCTGCATGCCGATATCGGTGCCGGTCACGGCAAGGTCGATGAGGCCGGCCCGGTACCGCAGCAACAGCTCGCGCTGTGCATCGTTGATGGCGACCTTGTTGTTGCCGATGACCAGGTCGCCCTGTGGCGTGATCTTCGCCCCGGCGTGCCCGTCGACGGAATTGAGCTTGATGTCCTGGCTTTCCAGCTTCGAACGCACCTTGGCCGCGACCTTGCCAAGGGTGCGGTTCGCGACACGGTCAGCGGATCCGGCGCCCTGTGGTGCGTGCGCGGTCGATGGTGCGTCGCGGCCGCAGCCGGCGGCGAGCGCCAGGCAGGCGAGCAGGGCGAGGGTGGTTGCCTTGGTCATGGTCGATCCCCTGGTCATGGACGGTGAAGGCGTCAGCGCTTGCGCGGCAGGTCGACGCGGCCGGTGACGCCGCGGTGGTCCACGTCGCCGCTGCCGGCCGAGCGCACGGTCAGGTCGCCGCGGGCGCCGTCGACCTCGATGTCGCCCGAGCCGATCGAACCAACCGTGATGCTGCCGCCGATGTCCTCGAGGTCGAGGTCGCCGGAGCCGACCGAGCCGACGTCGACCGGGCCGCGGGTGGAGCGGATCGACACGTCGCCCGAGCCGATGCTGCCGATCTTCGAGGGACCGCCGACGCTGCGGATGACGGCGTCGCCCGAGCCGACCGAAGCCAGGTCCAGAGAGCCGATGTCATCGGCCTTGAGGTCGCCGGAGCCCAGCGACGCGGCCAGTTCGCCGCGGATGCGGCTGGCCCGCACGTCGCCCGAGCCGGTGGCGATGCGGGCGCTGCGCGCGCCTTCGACGCTGGCGTCGCCCGAGCCGACCTTGAGTTCCACCGCGATGTCGTCGGGCACGCTGGCCTGGAGCTTCATGTAGGCGTATTGGCTGCCGGTGAAAAGGCCTCCGAACCTACCCTCGCGCTTCGCGGTGACGACGAGGCGGTCGCCGGACCGCTGCTGCGACAGCACCAGCCGCGACAGGTCGTCTTCGCGCGATGCACAGGCGCGGCCTTCGACGCGGTTGCCCGGCTTTGCCGCCGCGCGCACGTCCAGGTCGTTGGCGCCGATGTCGAACACGACCGTTTTCACGCCGGCCATGTCCAGCTGCAGGTCGCGCGGCTGGCTGTGTTCGCACTTCGGCGCCGCGGCGGCGGCCAGCGGCAGCAGGAGCAGGGCGCCGAGGATGAGGGCTTGCTTGCGCATGGGAAACTCCTTGTGGTGTCCGGGGGCGGCGCCGGGCAGGGCGCCGCCGGAAGTCGCGGGTCAGTCGGCCAGTTCGCGGCGGCGGCGCAGCTGGATCGCGGCGTAGATCATCACCGCGCCTGCCACCACGCCGATCCAGAGCTGCGGCATTGCCAGGCTGGTCAGCTGGCTGGCCGGCGACAGGGTCTGGAGGACCTGCTCCAGCCCCTCGCTGCTGTTATCGAAGGCGCCACCGCGATGCAGCAGGTCCATGGCCGGCACCGTGCCCAGCAGCAGGCGGCCGACGACGTTGCTCCAGAACCAGGAGCTATCGAGGCGGAACATCTCCATCAGGTCGAACCAGCTCACGAAGATGCCGGCGAACAGCGGCACCATGATCGCCCACAGGAACGGCTTGCTGCGCGACCATGCCGAGCACAGCAGCAGCCAGCCGACGGTCGGCAGCGACCACAGTGCGTAGACCGGGATCCAGGCCAGGGTGCCGCCGATGATGTTCAGCGGGCTGGCCGGACCCCACAGCAGCGTCCACGGATTGCCGCCGTGCACGAGCACCACGACGCTGAGCATGAGCATGAAGCCGAGCATCGTGAGCAGCGAGGCGACCACGGCCAGTACCGGCGCGACCACGATCGCGCTGGCGACCTTCGACAGCACCGTCTGCGCGTCGGAGACCGGCAGCGACTTCCAGAACAGTACGCTGCGGTCCTTGCGCTCGTCGTACAGCGCGCCGAGGCAATAGAAGAACACCACGAACGCCAGCACCAGGAACGGCCAGGACGAGCTCAGGAACAGGGTCAGGTCGATGCCGCGGGCGAGTTCCGCCATGTCGGCGGCGTCCATGCGGCTGGTGAGCTGGCCGATGTCCAGGCCGTTGACGGTGATCCCGTCGAACTGGAGATCGCCGCTGCCGGCCGCGCGGCGCGCGGCGACCAGGCCGAACACCATCATCATGCCGGTGAGCAGCAGCGAGATGCCGCCGGCGATCAGCGGCGCCCACAGGAATCCGCCCTTGTGCTCCCAGTATTCGCGCTGCAGCAGCAGCTTGAACTTGTGGGTGGGATGGACCGGCGCGGCGGCGCGCGGCACGGCGACGTCGTGGTCGGTGGCGTTCATGCGTAGGTTCCCTTCATGGTGGCGACGAACAGGTCGGCCAGGCCCGGCGTGCGGGTCTCGCCGAGGGGGGCCAGCTGCGCCTGCGGCACGCCGTCGAACAGCATCACGGTCTTGCCGAAGGGCAGGGCGCGCTCGTCCACGGGGCCGAGGCTGCGCGCTTGCTCCGCGCGATCGGCGTCGACCATCAGCTCGACGAAGCGTTCGCCGACGGCGTCCATCGGCGCGTCCAGCACGATCTTGCCGGCGCGGATGAACATCACGTCGGTGAGGATGTGCTCGACCTCCTCGACTTGGTGGGTGGTGATGACGATGGTCTTCTGCTCGTCGAAGTAGTCCTCCAGCAGGCGCTGGTAGAACTGCTTGCGGTAGAGGATGTCCAGGCCCAGCGTGGGCTCGTCGAGCACCAGCAGGCGCGCGTCGATCGCCATCACCAGGGCCAGGTGCAGCTGCACGATCATGCCCTTGGACAGCTCGCGTACGCGCTGGCGCGGCTTGAGCTGGGTGTTGGCGAGGAAGCGCTCGCAACGGGCGCGGTCGAAGCGCGGGTGCACGCCGGCGACGAAGTCGATCGCTTCCTTGACCCGGATCCAGCGCGGCAGCACCGCGACGTCGGCGATGAAGCACACATCGTTCATCAACTCGTCGCGCCGGGTGCGCGGATCCTTGCCCAGCACCCGCAGCTCGCCGTCGAACGGCGTCAGGCCGAGCATGGCCTTGAGCGCGGTCGTCTTGCCGGCGCCGTTGGGCCCGATCAGGCCGACGATGCGGCCGGCGCCGATGTCGAAGCGCGCGCCGTCGAGGGCGACGGTGCTGCGATAGGCCTTGCGCAGGTCGCGCGCGGTGACGACGTGGTCGTCCATGGCGATGGCCGTGTTCATGCCTTGCCTCCATTGCGTACCGGGGCGAGCAGGTCTTCCATCGACAGGCCAAGCCGCTGGATGCGTTCGAGCACCAGCGGCCATTCCTCGTTGAGGAAGCGTTCGCGTTCGTTCGACAGCAGTTTCTTCGATGCCTCTTCGGTGACGTACATGCCCAGGCCTCTGCGTTTTTCGACGAGTGCTTCGTCCGCGAGCTCCTGATAGGCGCGCGAGACGGTGATGGGGTTGAGCTGGTATTCGGCGGCGACCTGGCGCACGGAGGGGAGTGCGTCGCCGGGCTTGAGCACGCCATCGAGCATCATCGCGATGACGCGCTCCTTGAGCTGGCGATAGATGGGTGCGCCATCGTTCCACTGGATTCCGCTCATGGCTCAGCTCCGGCTGCCGCGGCGCAGGCCCTGCGCGAAGGAGAAGTAGGGGACGGCCAGCGCGCCGCGGACCTGGCGCGCATGGCGGCGTTTTTCCCGCGCGGCCTCGCGCCTGGCGTCGGCCTGGTCGGAGGTGGCGTCGATCGCCGCGCCCAGTGCGGCTTCGGTGGATACCGTCGCGGCGAAACTGACGACGCTGGCGATGGTGTCGCCCAGCGACGCGCTCTGGTCGAGGTCTTCTTCCAGTTGCCGGGCGCGGGCCTCGATGTTCAATTCGAGGGCGTCGGCGTCGATGTCGGGAGCATGGACGACGACCGCGGCCAGCGAGGCCGGTGCGTCCTGGCCGGATGGCGCCGGGCCGGAGGCCATCAGCGTGAGCGCGAGCATCACGCCGGCGGCGGAGAAGGCGAGCATCGAGTTGTGGAGCTTGCGGTTCATGGCGAACGTCCTGCTCTGGGTGATCGGTGTTGTATGTAACTATAACACCATGACACGCAGGGTCAACAGGTTTTTGAGTCAAAACGACCCAACTGAAGTCATGGTCGCCACTCCATGGGGCTGGGCGCTTGATTTTTTCTTTAAAAACAGCGGGTTGTCTTGATTTCTCTCCCGTTCCTGGCCCTTGCGCCCATCAATGGATGAGGACGGGGTCATGGGCATGGCTGGTTCCGGGCAGGAATTCCCGGCGCCCGTTCCGCGCCGGAAGGTCAATCGGCACGGGGCATGTCCGCGGTCAGTCGGGCGACGATTGGCGGAACCGCTGGCACGTCGTGCCTGCCCGGGAACAGGCGCCGCCGGGCCGCCATCGCGGGCGATGTGGCGCGGGCCGCGCGCATCCGGCGGTGCGCACACGACAGCGATTGCCGGGGCAGGCCATGGCCGCGACAATAGGCGACTTCGCGCCGCATTCCCGCGGGCGCCCACAGGAGTCGTTCCGGTATGAAGTCCCTGCTGCGCGCAATCGCCGCGCTGTCGATCATTGCGGCCGTGATCCCGGCCGCGGCTGCTCTGGCCCAGGACAAGCAGGCGCTGTCCGGCGAGCGTGACAAGGCCAGTTACATGGTGGGCATGGACGTGGCCAAGTCGCTGGCGCCGGCCGCCGAGGACATGGACCTGGCGACCTTCGAGCGCGCGGTACGCAACAGCTTCGACGGCGGCGAGCCGCTGATTTCGGAACAGGACGCCGCCGAAACCGGACAGGCCCTGATGCAGCGCGTGGCCGCGCGCAGCGGCCGCCCGGTGCCGGGCCAGCCGCCGGGATCGCAACCGCCCGCGGTCGACAAGGGCAAGGTGGGCCTGCTGGTGGGCGCGGACATCGGCCGCTCGCTGGCGCCGGTCAAGGAAGAGATCGACCTGCCGGTGGTGATGCAGGCGCTGAAGACGACGCTGGCCGGCGGCAAGACGCTGCTCAGCGACGCCGAGGCCGACGCCATCCGCACCGCCTTCGGCCAGCGCGTCCAGGCCAGCGCGAAGGCCCGGGCCGAGCAGGCTGGCATCCGCAACGCCGCCGAGGGCGAAAAATTCCTCGCCGCCAACAGGTCCGTCAAGGGCGTGTTCGTCACGCCGTCGGGCCTGCAGTACATGGTGCTGCGGCAGGGCTCCGGCCCGCGTCCGCATCCCAGCGACCGGGTCCGCGTGAACTACCGCGGGACGCTGCTGGACGGCAGCGTGTTCGACAGTTCCGAGCAGCACGGCGGCCCCGCCGAGTTCGGCCTCAACCAGGTGATCCCCGGCTGGACCGAGGGCGTGTCGATGATGCCGGTCGGCGCCAAGTACCGCTTCTGGATCCCGGGTGACCTGGCCTACGGCGCGAAGGGCAACGATTCGATCGAACCGAACTCGACCCTAGTCTTCGATGTCGAACTGCTCGATATCCTCTGATCCCGGCCATCTGATTTCCAATCCCCCTGCCGGCACGTTGCCGGCCCGCCGTACAACCGGAGTTGCCACCACATGACGCCCCGAAACCGTTTTGCCACCGCCGGCCTGCTCGCCGCTTCCCTGGCCCTGGGCCTCGCCGCCTGCAAGCCGATCGACCCGGATGCGACGGGCAAGGACAAGGCGGATGCTTCCGCCACCGACGCCGGCAACGGCGACATCGCCAAGAGCAGCGGCCTGAAGACCGAGAAGGAGCAGGCCAGCTACATGGTCGGCATGTCGCTGGGCAAGTCGCTGGAGCCGATCAAGGACGACATCGACATGGACACCGTGTTCAAGGCGATGAAGACCGTGGCGTCCGGCGGCAAGGCCGTGCTCACCGACGAGCAGGCGCAGCAGGTGGCGCAGGCCTTCGACCAGCGCCTGCAGGCCAAGCGCGTGGCCGAGGCCGACGCGGCCGCGAAGAAGAATGCCAGCGAGGGAGAGGCCTTCCTTGCCGCCAACGCGAAGAAGCCGGACGTCAAGACCACCGAGTCGGGGCTGCAGTACCAGGTACTGGTCGAGGGCAAGGGTCCGAAGCCGACCGCCGACGACATGGTCAAGGTGCACTACAAGGGTGAGCTGCTCGACGGCACCGAGTTCGACAACTCGCATGACCGCGGCGAGCCGGCGGTGTTCTCGCTGCAGCAGGTCGCGCCCGGCTGGGCCGAGGGCGTGCAGCTGATGCCGGTCGGCAGCAAGTACAAGCTGTGGATCCCCAGCGACCTTGGCTACGGCGAGACCGGCACCCCGGGCGGCCCGATCCCGCCGAACGCCACGCTGGTGTTCGAGGTCGAGCTGCTGGACATCGTCAAGCCGGAAGGCGACGCACAGTAAGGGAACGGCACGCATGCGCGTCGCGATTTTCGGCACCGGCTACGTTGGCCTGGTCACCGGGACCTGCCTGGCCGAGGTCGGCCACGAGGTGGTCTGCGTCGATATCGACCGGGCCAAGGTCGACGGCCTGGAGCGGGGCGTCGTCCCGATCTACGAGCCGGGCCTGGAGCCGATGGTCAAGGCCAACCACGCGGCGGGGCGGCTGCGCTTCACCACCGACGCGGCGGAGGCGATCGCGCACGGCGAAGTGGTGTTCATCGCCGTCGGCACGCCTCCCGACGAGGACGGCAGCGCCGACCTGCAGTACGTGCTCGCCGTGGCCGGGACCATCGGCACGCACCTGCAGAAGCCCGCGGTGGTGGTGGACAAGTCGACGGTGCCGGTCGGCACCGCCGACAAGGTGAAGGCGAAGATCGCCGAAACGCTTGCCGCCCGCGGCGCGGACATCGCCTTCGAGGTGGTCTCCAACCCCGAGTTCCTGAAGGAGGGTGCGGCGGTCGAGGACTGCATGCGTCCGGACCGGATCGTGATCGGCGCCGACAGCGCGGAGGCGGTGGAGACGCTGCGCCGGCTGTATGCGCCGTTCAACCGCAACCACGAGCGGATCGTCAGCATGGATGTGCGCTCGGCGGAGCTCACCAAGTACGCGGCGAACGCGATGCTGGCCACCAAGATCAGCTTCATGAACGAGATCGCCAGCATCGCCGAGAAGGTCGGCGCGGACGTGGAGATGGTGCGCAAGGGCATCGGCTCGGATCCGCGCATCGGCTGGCACTTCATCTATCCGGGCGCCGGCTACGGCGGCTCGTGCTTCCCCAAGGACGTGCAGGCGCTGGCCCGCACCGCGCAGCAGCACGGGCACGAGCCGACGCTGCTCGATGCGGTGGAGTCGGTCAACGAACGGCAGAAGGGCCACCTGTTCGAGCTGATGCTGCGCCACTACGGCGACGCGGCCGCGCTGCGCGGCAAGACCGTCGCGCTGTGGGGACTGGCATTCAAGCCCAATACCGACGACATGCGCGAAGCGTCCAGCCGCAGGCTGCTGCAGCAGCTCTGGGACGCGGGCGTGCATGTGCGCGCCTACGATCCCGAGGCCATGGACGAAACGCGCCGGATCTTCGGAGAGCGCTCCGACCTGGTCCTGTGCGAAAGCGCCGATGCCGCCATCGAGGGCGCGGACGCACTGGTCGTGATCACCGAATGGAAGCAGTTCCGCAGCCCGGACTTCGATGACCTGGAGGCGCGGCTGGCGGACGCGGCGATCTTCGATGGCCGCAACCTTTACGAGCCAGGCGACGTCGAGGCCGCAGGCCTGGCGTACTACGGCATCGGCCGCGGCCGCTCCATCCGCATCGACTGACGATGACCGACGGACTCGAACAACGCATCGTCGAGCTGGAAACGAGGCTCGCATTCCAGGAGCAGGCGCTGTCCGAGCTCAGCGACGCGCTGGCCGCGGCGCGCATCGAAGCGGGCGAGAATGCCGAAATGCTGCGCCGCGCGCTGGAAATGATGAAGCAGTCGCGCGGCGAGTTCTTCGCCGATCCGTCCGAGGAACCGCCGCCGCCGCATTACTGAGGGCGCTGGCTGCGACTCGTGGTGGGTGATTCGAGACGCCCGCCGTCGACCGGATCCATTCATCCCCGCGCCCTGCATGCTGGCAAACTTCCCCGGCACTCCTTGACCAACCACTTGTCCCCCCATGAGCGACACACTCCGCGACCAACTCCTGGGCCTGGGTTTCAAGCCCGCGCCGAAGACCCCCAAGGCGCCGCAGCGCGACAAGGGGAAGCCCGGCAAGCGTGGTCCGGGTGCCCCGGCGCGTCCGCAGGCCGGCAAGCCGGGGCAGGGCGCGCCGCAGAAGAAGCGGCGGCCGCAGTCGCGCGAGGACATCGACCTCGCGAAGGCCTACGCGATCCGTGCACAGCGCGAGAAGGACGAGCGCATCGAGGCCGAACGCCGCAGGCAGGAGGAAGCGCGCCAGCGCCGCGAGGCCAAGACGAAGCTCGCGACGATGCTCGAGGACAAGGCGCTCAACGACGAGGCCGCCGAACACGTGCGTCACTTCGAGTATGGCGGCAAGATCAAGCGCATCCACGTCACCGTCGACCAGCTCAAGGCGCTCAATGCCGGCGAGCTGGGCGTGGTGCAGCTCAACGGCCGCTACCTGCTGGTGACCGCGGCGGTGCTGGCGGATGCCGAAGCGATCTTCGCGCCGGCGGTTGCGCTCAAGGTCGATCCGGGAGCGCCCGCCGAAGACGACCCGTATGCAGACCCGCGTTACCAGGTGCCTGACGACCTGGTGTGGTGAAACCGCCGGCAGGCTATTGCCGCCGGTGATCAGGACTGGTGGCTCGCAGAAGCGGTTTCAGCCGCGAACTTTCATTCATCCGTCAACCCAAAAGCGCGCGGCTGAAGCCGCCCCTGCAGGCGCAGCGCGCTATTCCGGGTCGTAGTCGAGGTTCGACGCCAGCCAGCGCTCGGCCTGCTGCAGCTCCACGCCCTTGCGCCTGGCGTAGTCGGCGACCTGTTCCTTCGACACCCGGCCGACGACGAAGTACTGGCTCTTCGGGTGGCTGAAGTAGTAGCCGGACACGGCCGCCGTGGGCAGCATCGCGAAGCCTTCGGTCAGTTCCATGCCCGCGTTGCGTTCGGCGTCGAGCAGGGCGAACAGCTTGCGTTTTTCGCTGTGCTCGGGGCAGGCGGGATAGCCCGGCGCGGGGCGGATGCCGCGGTACTTCTCGGCGATCAGGGCCTCGTTGTCGAGCGTCTCGTCGGCGGCGTAGCCCCAGAACTCGCGGCGCACGCGCATGTGCAGGTGCTCGGCCAATGCTTCGGCCAGGCGGTCGGCCAGGGCCTTGAGCAGGATCACGTTGTAATCGTCGTGGTCGGCGCGGAAGCGGTCGATGTGTTCCTCGATGCCGATCCCGGCGGTGACCGCAAACGCGCCGATCCAGTCCTGGCGGCCGCTGCCTTCGGGCGCGATGAAATCGGCCAGGCAGAAATCGGGGCGCTCGACCGGCTTGTCGACCTGCTGGCGCAGGAAGTTGAAGGTGGTGGGAGCCGCCGCGCCGGGCAGGGCGACATCGACGACGACGTCGTCGCCGATGGCGCGTGCCGGCCAGATCCCGAACACGGCCTTCGCGGTCAGCCACTTTTCCGACACGATCCGCTCCAGCATCGCGCGCGCGTCGCGGTACAGCTCGCTCGCGCTCTGGCCGACCACCTCGTCCTCGAGGATCGCCGGGAACTTGCCCGCCAGCTCCCAGGCCTGGAAGAACGGCGTCCAGTCGATGGCCTCGACCAGCGCCTGCAGCGGATAGTCGTCGAACACGGTGAGGCCGGTGGTGTTCGGTGCCGGCGGCGCGTAGTCGTCCCAGCCACCGTCGAAGCGCTGCGCGCGCGCCTTGTCCAGCGGCACCAGCCGCTTGGCGCCGCCGCGATTGCGATGGCGTTCGCGGATTTCGGCGTAGTCGCTGTCGTTGGCGGCGACGAAGGCATCGCGCAGTTCGCGCGAGATCAGCGACTGTGCCACGCCCACCGCGCGCGAAGCGTCCTTCACCCACACCGTGGGCGACTTGTAGTGCGGATCGATCTTCAGCGCGGTGTGCGCGCGCGACGTCGTTGCGCCGCCGATCAGCAGCGGGATGGTGAAGCCCTGCCGCTGCATCTCGCGCGCCACGTTGCCCATTTCCTCCAGCGACGGGGTGATCAGGCCGGAAACGCCGATGATGTCGGCATTCTCGGCCCTGGCGGTGTCGAGGATCTTCTGCGCCGGCACCATCACGCCCAGGTCGACCACGTCGAAGTTGTTGCAGGCCAGGACCACGCCGACGATATTCTTGCCGATGTCGTGCACGTCGCCCTTGACGGTCGCCATGATGATCTTGCCGTTGGACTTGCCGGTGTCGCCCGTCCTTTCCTTTTCCGCCTCGATGAAGGGCAGCAGGTAGGCCACGGCCTTTTTCATCACGCGCGCCGACTTGACCACCTGCGGCAGGAACATCTTGCCGGCGCCGAACAGGTCGCCGACCACGTTCATGCCGTCCATCAGCGGGCCTTCGATCACGTCCAGCGGGCGCTTGGCCTGCAGTCGGGCTTCCTCGGTGTCCTCGACCACGTACTGGTCGATGCCGTGCACCAGCGCGTGGCTCAGCCGCGCGCGCACGGGTTTTTCGCGCCAGGACAGGTCCTCGGCCTTGGCCTTGCCCTTGCTGCCCTTGTAGCGCTCGGCCAGTGCGAGCAGGCGCTCGGTGGCGTCGGGGCGGCGGTTGAGGACCACGTCCTCGACGTGCTCGCGCAGTTCGGGGTCGAGTTCGTCGTAGATCGGCATCGCGCCGGCGTTGACGATGCCCATGTCCATGCCCGCCCTGATGGCGTGGTACAGGAACACCGAGTGGATCGCCTGGCGCACCACCTCGTTGCCGCGGAATGAAAACGAAACATTCGAGACGCCACCGGAGATGTGGCAGTGCGGCAGCGTCTCGCGGATGATCCGCGCGGCCTCGATGAAATCGACCGCGTAGTTGTTGTGCTCCTCCATGCCGGTGGCGATGGCGAAGATGTTGGGGTCGAAGATGATGTCCTCGGGCGGGAAGCCGACCTGCTCGGTCAGGATCCGGTAGGCGCGCGTGCAGATTTCGACCTTGCGTTCGGCGGTGTCGGCCTGGCCCTGTTCGTCGAAGGCCATCACCACCGTCGCGGCGCCATAGCGCAGCACCGTGCGCGCCTGCTCGATGAAGGCTTCCTCGCCTTCCTTCATCGAGATCGAGTTGACCACGCCCTTGCCCTGCAGGCACTTGAGACCGGCCTCGATCACGCTCCACTTCGACGAGTCGACCATCACCGGGATGCGGGCGATGTCCGGCTCCGAGGCGATCAGGGTCAGGAAGCGCACCATCGCCTTCTCGGAATCGATCATCCCCTCGTCCATGTTGACGTCGAGGATCTGGGCGCCGTTGGCGACCTGCTGCCGCGCGACCTCGACCGCTTCGTCGAAGCGGTCTTCCTTGATCAGCTTCTTGAACTTGGCGCTGCCGGTGACGTTGGTGCGCTCGCCGACGTTGACGAACAGCAGCTCCGGCGTGATGACCAGCGGCTCGAGGCCGGACAGGCGGGTGTGGCGGACTTTCGTCATGGGTTGGAACTCATGTGCTTGTCATTGCTTTGCTTGTCGCCCGCTTTGGCTTGTCATCCCGAGCGCAGCGAGGGATCTGCTTTGTCCGTGAGCAATGAAGCAGATCCCTCGCTGCGCTCGGGATGACAAGAAGCTTTGGGATGACAGGGAGCTTTGGGATGACAGGGGGCTTTGGAATGACAGGAGCTTTGGGATGACAGGAAATTCGGGATCAGAGGAACAGGGCGCATGTCAGGCAGGGACGTCAGGCGGCTTCGGCCAGCGCGGCTGATGGCGGTTTGCGCGGCGCGACGCCGGCGACCGCCTCGGCGATCGCGCGGATGTGGTCGGGCGTGGTGCCGCAGCAGCCGCCGACGAAGTTGAGCAGGCCCGACTCGGCGAACTCTTTCAGCGTCGCGGCCATTTCCTCCGGCGTCTCGTCGTACTCGGCGAAGGCGTTCGGCAGGCCGGCGTTGGGATGCGCACTGACGTATCCCTCGGCGATCCGCGACAGCGTCTCGACGTGCGGGCGCAGGTCCTTCGCGCCCAGAGCGCAGTTCAGGCCGATCGACAGCGGCTTGCCGTGCGCGACCGAAGCGTAGAAGGCCTCTGCCGTCTGCCCGGACAGCGTGCGTCCTGAGGCGTCGGTGATCGTGCCGGAAATCATCACCGGCAGCCGCGCGCCGCGGGCATCGAAGACTTCCTCGATCGCGAACAGCGCGGCCTTGGCGTTGAGGGTGTCGAAGATGGTTTCGACCATCAGCACGTCGGCGCCGCCGTCGATCAGGCCGTCGGCGGCCTCGCGGTAGGTCCCGCGCAATTCGTCGAAGCTGGTGTTGCGGAAGCCGGGGTCGTTGACGTCGGGGCTGATCGACGCGGTGCGGCTGGTCGGGCCGAGCACGCCGATCACGAAGCGGGGTTTTTCCGGCGTCGACGCTTCGGCGGCGTCGCAGCATTCGCGGGCGATGCGCGCGCCTTCCCGGTTCAGCTCCCGGACCAGGTGCTGCAGGTGGTAGTCGGCCTGGCTGATGGCGGTGGCGTTGAAGGTGTTGGTTTCGACCAGGTCGGCGCCTGCGTCCAGGTATTCGGCGTGGATCGCCGCGATCACGTCCGGCCGGCTCAGCGTCAACAGGTCGTTGTTGCCCTTCAGGTCGTGGCCCTGGCGATCCGCATCCCCGGCCTGCCGGCTGTCGAAGCCGTCGGCGAAACGCTCGCCGCGGTAGTCGGCTTCTTCTAGATGGTGGCGCTGGATCATGGTGCCCATCGCGCCGTCGATCACGAGGATGCGTCGGGCGAGTGCGGCTTCGAGCGCGGCAACGCGGTCCGGGTGCAGCCAGGGGAGGGTGGTCATGTGCCTGATTCCTGCAGGAAAGCGGCTTGGCCACGGGTCAGGTCCGATGAGCGCGGATGAAGCTGCTTCATTTGTTCGCTTGATCCGCGCCCATCCGATTCGATCCGTGGCAAAAGAATGCTCATGGTTTCTTGGCGATCAGCGAGATCACTTCGAAGTGCGGCGGCCGCTTCTCGCGGGTGACGGTTTCGGAGTTCTGCACCGACAGGCCGGCCTTGTCGACGAACTTGCGCAGTTCCTTCTCGGTGAAGCCGAGGTTGGCGTGGCCGTAGGCCTCGACCACGCTGCGGTGTTCGTGGCGGGCCAGGCTCGACAGCAGCAGGC
>Ga0160437_1000526_pt1 | contig 19722 bp, 12 predicted proteins | sample HID1975I_E0MG_FD_108227 | JGI IMG/M metagenome (GOLD analysis project Ga0160437, IMG submission 108227) | Enriched soil microbial communities from UW Madison campus, WI, USA - HID1975I_E0 MG | ecosystem: Environmental > Terrestrial > Soil > Unclassified | place: USA: Madison, Wisconsin... | reverse complement strand
TCGCCAACCACGTGGCCGTAAGTATCATTAACCGGTTTGAAATTATCTAAATCGATGAGCAACAGATTGAAAATGCGGCCCTCGGTTCTCAATTTTATCAGCCGCTCGTCGATAGAATTTCGATAAGAAACCCTGTTAGGCAGCAGCGTCAAAGAGTCATGATGCGCCATGTACTCCATTTTTTGCGCCATTTCCTGCATCCGTTGCAGATAACCCCGGTCAACCATAGCCACACGAAGTTTTTCAATGGCTTTCGCCAGTTCACCGATTTCATCATCCTGGGTCTGGAAAGGAGTGACCTGATCGGTTTTTTCATCGGCGATAAGTGAGACGGCTTGAATCAGACGTGGAACGGGGCGAAAGAGGTTACGCACCAGCCAATTGACCACCACAACCGTAATGCCGAGGATTAAAATCAGCATCAGTAGCGTATTTTTCAGCAGTGCATTGTGGGTGGCAAATAGCGCGTCTCGTTCTCCGATACTGCTTACTACGGCACCGAGTAACTTTCCTGAGGGGTCTACGATAGGAATCGAACCGACGAAATACTCTTTGCCGCCAATATTCGCGAAGCCGCGATAATAGGCCGTTAACGCTGATCTATTGGCGGTATCCGTAGCGGTGGTGATTTTTTGCGAGATGTTGTCCGTGTTATTGAGGTCGGTAAAACCGTGCTTCTTGTCATACAACAATAACCAGGTTGGATTATGAGTTTGTGTTGATACCAGGGTGAGCATATCGGCCGGGTTAAATCCGGTCTGGATAATGGTTTCATCATCACTGAGCGGTCGTTCGGATTCAATAGAAACCACTTGTCCTTCGTGGTTGGATTTAACCGTGGTGGAGGTATAAATATTACGAATAATATAACTGGTGATTTGAGAATTGGTGGCGGCTTGTTTGTACCATTGTTCGTGCGAAATACGGTTTACTTCAAAAACTCCAGCGCCTGAACCAATGCCATAGGCAATTAAAACCCCTAGCATCAGATAGATAGCAACTTTCCCGGTAATTGAATGATACCAATGATAACCCCCACGCAGCTGGGGTTCCTGTTCGCAGACAGGCACAACTTCATGTTGAATGAGTTCTTTAACAACCATTTTTTCTATTCGTACTCTTTTATAAGCGATTAAAGAAGGCTCGAAAGGAATTCTCAATGAGATAAATTATCGTTTTTATTTGTTGTTTGTATACTGCTGTACTTTAATATGTTGTTTAACTGATGTTAGCGCAATGTAGGTTTTTATCGACTTGTTCGATTTATGAGAAATGCGCTTTCATTTAATTAACAGGATTATAAAGTTGGCTAATTAAAGCGTCAACGATAAATATTAACGCAACCGTGTTGCTGTTCGTGTATTTTTACTCAACTATTTTATTAGGGCTGGACAATCCACTCCTGTGTTTTATGCATAAAATAGGCGCCATGTCCGGCTAAGTATTTGTTTCTAAAAGTTCGCATAATTGGTTTAAAGGTTGTGGACGGTGAAACAGGAAACCTTGTGCTAAATGGATTCCACAATTTTGTACAATTTGATGTTCTTCTTCGGTTTCCACCCCTTCAATCAACACAATGCTGCCGGAGGTTTTGCATAACTGCACAACATGATGGAGAAACGCTTCGCCTCCTTCTCGGGCCAGGCCCAGCACCAAAGTACGATCCAGCTTAATTTTATCCAGTTCATATTGTGTCAAATAGGATAAGGTTGAATAACCCGAACCAAAATCATCCAGTGCTATTTTGATACCAAACTGGCGTAACACTGCCAGAACCTCAATCACTTGCTGGGGTTCTTTCACTTTTTGTGATTCGGTAATTTCCATTTCCAACTGCCAGCCAGAAGGCAACGGGTTACGGAGCAATTTACTCACCACGCTCAGGAAATTAGGTTCAAGCAACGTTTGCGGTGAAATATTTACCGAAAGTGTCATGCCAGGAAAGCGAGAAAATTCGTGATGAATCACTTCAACAGCATTTTCCAGTACCCAAAAATCAACTTCGGGCATCATACCAATACGTTCATAATATTTTAGAAAATACGGTGGGGTAATTTTACCATCATCACTTTGATGACGAAGTAAAACTTCCATTGCCACTATTTTCCGCTCATCGAGTGTAATTTGAGGTTGAAACCACAAAACAAAATTACCGCTATTTTGCAGAGCGTTAATATGACGTCTTGCTTCTATATATTCATTTACTTCAGAAAGGTAATGATGCGGCGATTCTGCCTCTCGATGACCCGGCACCGTCAATTGGAACTGATTACCTTTTAGCGGAACAAATCGCTTTTTGCCGCACGGCAAGGCGATTTCTTTATAGTCACGCTTTTCCATATAGCGCAGGAAAGGCCAGTAAATACCAATTCCCGCGCAAATGAGCAATACCTGGAAGAAGACCGCGCTGAATGCGCCATTGGTGGCCAGCCATGAATTAATGATGGCCGGTGTTGCCCAACCCACCAGTTGCTGCGCGGGCGGGATGATGTGCCACAGCGTAGCATAGTAAGCGAGGATGTAATCTACCGCTGGAGTCATCAGAAAAGGGACGAACATCACAGGATTGAGCACCACGGGCACGCCAAAAATCAGCGGTTCATTGATGTTAAATATCGCCAGTGGCAGTGAGACATTAATAAGATGACGGTTAGACGGGTTGCGACTGATTAATAAGCAGATTAACAGGCTTAACGTACCGCCGCATCCGCCGGACGCACACCACATCTCATAAAAAGTGATGCTCAGGATATTTAAAGACCCATGACCGGCTTTCCAGGCGTCCATGTTAGATATCGTATTGTTCATGAATCTGAACCCGATATCCTGGAAAATATAAAACCCGTGGATACCAAAGAACCAGGTAAATTCACGGATCATTTCATACAGCAAACCATGAAAAAAACCATCAGGGTAAATGGCAATTGAAATATCTTTTGTTAACCAACTGCAGGCACTTAATATAATATGCCCAACAACAATTAGCGAAGTTAGCCTGGCAATGAAAAAAGATAATATTTTTGCCGACTTCCAGTTTAATTGAATCTTATTGGTTCTAAATAAGGTGATGTTTTTTTTCAAGTATTAAATTTGTGAAAATAGCGGAGAGTAAGGCGACGGGCAGGCTCACGCCAAAAAGAAAATTAGCTTCATGATTGTTTTCAAGGCCAGCAATTCCAAACAGTACCGTCAGGCTAAGAGAAATACTGAGCATGATTGAAAGGCGATATCTGACGGCCCATTGTAATGAAAAGATAATATTTAACAAAACAGGCAAGAAAATAAGCATATTTTGTTGCAAATCACCTAACCATTGTGAAATTTTTACCCAATGAAAATTCAGGGATAACGTACCTGCAACAATAACGACTCCGCGTAAAACTGAAAATGGCATAATAGCCATGGTGCAACTCAGAACCGCTTGCGAAATACGATTGTTAATAAAAGCTATTTTTAATTGATGAATGATGCTTTTCGTGTTTCTTATGATTATATTGTGATTCATTCGTTGCTTAGTTGTGGGTTGAGTTGTAATCGGTGTGGCAAGAACAAACTCTACTATATCACTATAATTAATGCGGAGGTAATGCTAATCAGTTTGTTTTATAATAGCGCCGCCAACCAATATCCATTTTTACACATTATTTGTGGCTGCTAATGTCCATATATTTATAGCTGATTAATGAGCAATTTCAGCTGCGCCACAATATCTGTCGGTGTCTCATTGTGTGGAAAGGGATAAGTTGACTCGCGAATGATAAGACGGGTAGGAAGGAGTTTCAGTATTTTTTGTGGTGACGACGATTGTGCCATCAGCGATGTCACGATTTCCACCGCACGTTTGCCGAGCAAATCGAAATCCTGCGCAACCGTTGTTAACGCGGGCTGGAAGAAGAGGCTGTCTGCGGTATCGTCATAACCCGTCACTGAAACCGCATTTGCGCCGCTGCGTTTAAGTTGCGCCAACGCGCTTAATACACCTAAGGCCATCTGATCGTTGGCGACGATAATGGCGCTGATGCGAGGATTGGCATGAATCAACTCGAAGGTTTTTGCCCAGCCGCTGCTGGCACTCCAGTCTCCCCAGGCTGTTATGGCATTGCTGACGCCAAATCGATGAAGTGTTTCACGCCAGCAACCCAGGCGCAGACGAGCAGAAATCGACTCTGCCGGGCCTGCTAACAAACCAAATTGTCGGTGTCCCAGTTCCCACAAATGCTTTACGCAAGCGCCAGAACCGTCCTGGTGATCGAAGCGCACACAAGAAACGTCAGTCTCTGGCGGAACATCCAGAAATAAACAAGCCAGATCGTCATTTTCCCGCGCCAGTTGTTCAGCGAGCGTGCTCTCGAGCGGCAGATTCGCAATCACGCCGCGAATGTTTTGCGCCCGAAATTCGTTAAGCACTGCCTGCAATGCTTCGTACTCCGCCCCTTTTGGCATCGCGACAGAAACCTGCAATTGCTGTTCTTCGGCGTGACTTTTTATGGCCGCGGCAATTTGTGACGGCGCGTGGTATGTGAGAGAAGAGGTGATGAGCCCGAGCGCAGGCATCGTTTTACCCGCCAGTAACTGAGCGGAACGGTTCGGCACATAGTGCAGCACGTTCATCGCATGCAGCACTTTTTCACGGGTACGGGACGACACCAAATCCGGGCTATTCAACACCCGTGAAACCGTCTGCTGCGACACGCCCGCTTCACGTGCTACATCATTTAATGTTGCCTGCCGAGTGCTCATAGCGTACCCCTTTTTTGTTCGCATAATGCGGGGCAGATTTGGCTGCGTCAAGCCAGCATGCATGAAATGTATAGCGCTAACATTTATTGTCATGCTCACGACAGAAATGCTGATTAATCGACCGCTTTTGCGATCGTGCTTAGAATTGATAAAACCTGTGTTTGCCAGTGATGCTGATTCTCTGCCTAAATTTGCTCAATTGTATTGCGCATAACATTTTAACGACTACAGGTGAATCAGCATGACGCAAAGTTCGGGCGTTTTCTGCCCAGAAGCAGAGTTTGCAGCAATTCTTAACCGCCGTGACTGGCAGCAACAGGCGGTGACGCAGATTAACCGTTTACCGGCGCACCCGCAGTTCAGGGCCTGGCGGGATATTGCGGCAGCGCGTGACGAGCATGTGTCGCCACAGCATCGAACGCTTGATGGTGACTGGCAATTTAGCTGGCGGGCTCAACCGCAGGCTGTTGACGCCAGTTGGTTGCAGCGCGATTTGGCGGATGCACGTCCCGTTACCGTGCCATCGAACTGGCAAATGACCGGCGACGATGCGCCGATTTACACCAACGTGCGCTATCCCATCGAAACCACGCCGCCGTTTGTGCCGGAGGAAAATGCCACCGGATGTTACACCCGCACGGTGGATATTTCCGACCAGTGGCTGGCATCCGGGCAGACACGCATTATTTTTGACGGTGTGAATTCCGCTTTTCATTTGTGGTGTAACGGCAAATGGGTGGGGTATTCGGTCGATAGCCGTTTGCCAGCCGAGTTCGATTTGACTCCGTTTTTACACGGCGGGGAAAATCGCCTTTGTGTAATGGTGTTGCGCTGGAGTGCCGGGACCTGGCTTGAAGATCAGGATATGTGGCGCATGAGCGGTATTTTCCGCTCGGTTTCACTGATGAATTTGCCCGAAATTCATCTGACCGATATGCAGATCACCCCCGAACTGGATGCGTTGTATCGCGATGCGGAGCTAAATATCCACATCGCGGTTGCGGCTCCCACAGCCTGTTTATCCGAACTGGAAGTGGAAACGACTCTCTGGCAGGGAAACCAGCAAATTGCCGCCATTCGCCAGCCCCTTGGCACGCCGATGATCGACGACCGGGGCAATTACGCCGAGCGTGCCTATCTCAGGTTGCCAGTTGAGCGCCCACTGTTGTGGAGCGCGGAAACGCCGCACTGTTATCGCGCCGTTGTGGCGGTGTGGAAGGGTGATGAGCTGATTCAGGCCGAAGCGTGCGACGTGGGTTTCCGCCAGGTCGAGATCAAAAACGGGCTGCTGCGGGTGAATGGCAAGCCGTTGTTGATTCGCGGCGTTAATCGCCATGAACACCATCATCTTCGCGGCCAGGTCGTGACCGAAGCCGATATGGTGCAAGACATTTTGCTGATGAAGCAGAATAACTTTAATGCCGTCCGCTGCTCTCATTATCCGAACACCGCGCTCTGGTATCAGCTTTGTAACCGCTATGGTTTGTATGTGGTTGATGAGGCAAACATCGAAACCCACGGCATGGTGCCGATGAACCGTCTTTCTGATGATGCCAGTTGGCTGCCTGCCTACAGTGCACGCGTCACGCGCATGGTTCAGACTAACCGCAACCATCCGTGCATTATTATCTGGTCTTTGGGCAATGAGTCCGGCTACGGCGCAAATCACGATGCGGTTTACCACTGGCTGAAAAAAAATGATCCATCGCGCCCGGTGCAATATGAAGGCGGCGGCGGGGATACGGCAGTCACCGATATTATTTGCCCGATGTATTCCCGCGTTGAAACGGATTTGATTATTCCGGCGGTGCCGAAATGGGCGATTAAAAAGTGGATCAGCCTGCCCGGTGAGCAGCGTCCGCTCATTTTGTGTGAATATTCCCACGCGATGGGCAACAGCCTGGGTAACTTCTCTGATTACTGGCAGGCATTCCGTGAATATCCTAGTTTGCAGGGCGGATTCATTTGGGACTGGGCGGATCAGGCCATCATGAAAACTTTCGACGATGGTTCACAAGGCTGGGCCTATGGCGGAGATTTTGGCGACACGCCGAATGACCGCCAGTTCTGTATGAATGGCCTGGTTTTCCCTGACCGGACGCCACATCCGGCACTGTTTGAAGCCAAACAAGCGCAGCAATACTTCCAGTTTGAGTTGATTAGCCAGCAGCCGCTCAGAGTGCGAGTTCACAGTGAGTATTTGTTCCGCGATACCGATAACGAAACGCTGCAATGGCGTATCGAGGCGGCGGGGTTGCCGGTGCTAAACGGGCGTGAAACGCTGACTCTGGCAGCCGAAGGCAGTGTTGAGCTGACATTGACCGAAAACCTGATTCTCCCGGCCGATGCAAAAGACGTCTGGCTGACGCTTGAAGTGATTCAGCCTCATGAAACGCCGTGGTCAGCCGCCGGGCATCGCGTGGCATGGCAGCAGTTTTCCATCGCCGCACCGCTGGTTTTAACAACCAAACCTACGGCGGCTAACCCGCCGGTTCTCACCACCTCAGCAAGCCGATTTACCGTGCAGGCCGCAGGCCAGCAGTGGCAAGTCGATCGCGCCAACGGCTTACTTTGCAGCTGGTTGAAGGGCAGCGATGAGCAGTTGCTGCAACCGCTGCGTGACAACTTTGTCCGCGCCCCTATCGACAACGATATCGGCGTCAGCGAAGTGACGCGCATCGATCCTAATGCGTGGGCGGAACGCTGGAAAAGTGCAGGGCTTTATCAACTGGAAAGGGAGTGCGTGCGTTGCGAAGCGACACAATTTGGCGACGATATTGTGGTGGTCAGCGAATGGCGATATCACAATCATCAAGGTGTGGCGATCGTGAGTTGCTGGCAGATGCGCTTTGATGGCCTTGGGCAATTGCATCTTACCGTGACCGGCGAACGCGCAGAAACCCTGCCGCCGCTGCCTCGTGTCGGCGTGGTTTTCAAAGTGAAACCGCAGAACGAAGAGGTTAGCTGGCTGGGACTCGGGCCGCATGAAAACTACCCTGACCGCCGTAATAGCGCGATTTTCTCGCGTTGGGCATTACCGCTAGATGAGATGAGCACGCCGTATATCTTCCCGACGGAAAATGGTTTACGTGGCGGAACAAAATCGCTCGACTGGGGAATCTGGCAGGCGCGCGGGAATTTCCATTTCTCTGTTCAACCCTGGAGCATCGAACAACTGATGACGGTTACGCACTGGCACAAAATGGTGCCAGAAGACGGGGTCACTATTTCGCTTGATGCCCAGCATATGGGCGTTGGAGGTGATGATTCCTGGACGCCGTCCGTGCTGAAGAAATGGTTGTTACTGGATACACAATGGCATTACCAACTGACTCTTAGACTTATGTAGGTCGTACAGCAGCGTCATCCGACACCACTGATGCAAATGGTGGATGACGCTAAGGCTTGTCCCTCTACAAAAAACGTTTATCAGCCTTTGCCCCTCAATCCATAAATAATAATAAGTGGAAATACCCTATGAAACTGTCAGCGTTGAGTCGTCGGGAACAACATAATTTCATCTATTTTATGCTGTTCTTCTTTTTCTACTATTTCATTATGTCTGCCTACTTTCCGTTCTTTCCGGTATGGCTTGCAGATGTAAACCATCTGACCAAAACCGAAACCGGCGTGGTGTTCTCGTCTATCTCGTTATTCGCCATTATCTTTCAGATTGCTTTTGGCTTAATTTCCGACAAGCTAGGATTGCGGAAGCATTTACTGTGGTTCATCGTCGTGCTGTTGGTTCTGTTTGCGCCGTTCTTTATCTACGTGTTATCGCCGCTGTTACAATTCAATATTTATCTGGGGGCGATGGCGGGCGGGATCTATCTCGGATGTGTTTTTTCCGGCGGTTCCGGTGCTGTGGAAGCGTATATAGAACGTGTGAGCCGTAATAACCGTTTCGAATACGGCCAGGTGCGCGTATCAGGCTGTGTGGGCTGGGCCATTTGCGCCTCGTTGACCGGCATCTTATTTAGCATTAACCCGAATATTACCTTCTGGATAGCCTCCGGTTTCGCTCTGGTGCTGGCGGTACTTTTACTGCTCTCGAAGCCCGATCCTAAAACGGAATCTGAACTTGCCGAGACGGGCGTAAACAAAAAGCAGGAATTCTCACTGCATATGGTGGTGGAATTGCTTAAGATGCCGCGCTTCTGGGCATTCTTGTTGTATGTGATTGGCGTGGCCAGTATTTACGATGTGTTCGATCAGCAGTTTGCCAACTTCTTTAAAGGCTTTTTCTCATCGCCGCAGCGAGGGACTGAAATATTTGGTTTTGTCACCACCGGCGGAGAATTACTGAACGCCACGATTATGTTCTTTGCACCTTTCATTATTAATCGCATAGGGGCTAAAAATGCTTTGTTGGTGGCGGGCGTGATTATGTCTGTGCGGATAATCGGCTCCTCGTTTGCCACGACCGGCGTTGAAGTCATTATTCTGAAAATGCTGCATATGTTTGAGCTGCCATTCTTGCTGGTGGGAACGTTCAAATATATCTCTTCGGTATTTGATCCTCGCCTGTCGGCGACGCTCTTCCTGATTGGTTTTAACTTATCCAAACAGCTTTCTGGCGTTGTGCTCTCTACGTGGGCGGGGTCAATGTATGACTCGGTGGGCTTTAGCCAGGCTTATCTGACGTTAGGATTGATCACTGCCTGCTTCACGGCTATCTCATTCTTTACATTGCGTAATTCGCCGCGCAGCCAGTTTTTGACGCCGGAAGTGAGTAAAGCCTGATAGCGGTTTTATTTCCCCGCACTCGGGTGTGCGGGGAAAGCGTTTAAACGGGGAGGTTACTCCAGTGCCAACATGGCAAAACTGGCTAACCAGTGTCCGCCGCTGTAATGGCTGCCGACCACATGATCAAGACTGGCGTCAAGATGGCGGGTTATCGCCTGTTGTAAGGCTTGCTGGGCAGGGTGTTCAGCCGGTAGTGCCGCCGCAATACGTTTAAAGCACCATGTGCGGCTGAGATTCAGGCCATCGAGATGCGCGATTTTTGGGTCGGTGCGGTCACTGACAACGGCCGGATGCATCAGCGCATTGATACTGGCGACCTCTGGCAGATAACGGTCAAACCAGCCTGGGAAATCCGCGCTGACCTGGCTCATCAGCAACGCTTCGCAGAGCGCACCTGAAACGTACTCGTCGCCGCCCGGTTCATAGTGAGCGGGATAATTGACATCGTGCTGATAGAAGCGATTTGCTCCATCAATGATAGCCGTCTCGAGTTCCGCATCGTGGCGCGAACGGGCGTAGTCCAGCCCTAACGCCAGGGCAAAAGCGGTGTTGTAATGCGTACCGACGCGAATCGGGTAGGTGAGTTTTTCCAGGTAGCCTATCAGGCGCGCACGAATATCCTGTGTCAGCGGCTCAAGCAGAGCAGACCAACGTTTTGCCTGCGGCAGAGTCGATTCCGCCAGTTCTTGCGCCAGCGCAAGCAGCCAACCGTATCCGTAAGGGCGCTCGAACGACGCGCGGAACGGGGCAGTAAAATAGGCCAGTTCGCGGGTTACATTGGCTTCGGTAAAGTGTTCATCAAACAGGCTAATGATCGCCTCGCGGGAAGGCAGTTCCGGGAAACGGCGCAAACAACGCAGCAGCAACCAGTAACCGTGAACCGCTGAGTGCCAGTCAAAACAGCCGTAAAAAATCGGGTGTAATTCCCGGGGTGGCAACACGTCACCATCATCATTGAGCAAATGCATGATGTGATTTGGATATTCCTGGCGTAAAAACGTCAGCGGCATGTTGGCAAATGCTTCAGCCTGAATCGGGCTTAATGACATAAAAACTCCTTTGAGATTCATCGTTTTTCAGTGCTTTAGCGGAATGACAGGAAGTACATCAAGAACACGTTCGCCAGCAATATGGCCAGGGCGCTCGGGATCTGAATCTTGATGACCTGGTATTTATCTTTAAGCTCGAGCAACGCGGCCGGGACAATGTTGAAGTTCGCGGCCATCGGCGTCATTAACGTGCCGCAATAGCCTGCGTACATCCCAATCGCCAGCAACGGCGCGGGGTCAGCGTTATGGTGAATGACAAGAAACGGCATCGCGATACCTGCCGTTAAAACAGGGAATGCAGCAAAAGCGTTACCCATAATCATGGTAAATACCGCCATGCCCACGCAGTAAATAACGACCAGCATGAAGCGGTTTTCCGGGTCAACAAACAACTCGACCACTTTGCGTACCGACTCACCGGTGTTGGCGACGATAAACACCCCGCCAAGCATCGCTAACATTTGAGGTAAAATAATTGCCCAGCCCACGGTGTCAACAATTCGGCGCGACTGCGCAATGGCCTGCACCGGTGAACCTTTGGTTATCCACCATCCCGTTAAGATTGCCGCGACACTTGCCACACACAAGGAGGCCAACGTGAGTTGCTTCTGGTCTAGCAGGTAAACGCCGCCAATCGACACGTTTTTCATGAATAGGGTGCAGATGACGGTGATGACGGGAATCAGTAGCGCGGGCAGAAATAACCAGTTTTTGATGCGCGAGGCAGAGGCTTCTCGTTGCTCGTCTGTCGCCATGGCGTAATGCCCTTTGCCCACTAATCCAAAGCCTGCCAGGAGCGCAATGACAATCACGCTTCCGCCTATTATTCGGTAAGCCAGTGATTTTCCGAGGGTGTCTACCATTAGATCGCCAAACAGGAAAATCGCGCCGAATAAGAACCAGAAGAGAGCCGTGGTCAGGCGTTTAGGGTTGCCGCGATCGCGCAGTGTCATCACCACCAGAATCATGACGATGATGCCAATCAGGTAATAAACACGGTTAATGGTTAGCAGAGTGCTCATTTTGTCACCTCTTTCATTTCAGGTTCTTGTTGAGCACGCCAGGCCATCACATCGCGGTGGAGGCTCGCATCAAGTCGCGTGAGGCGGAACATATGGATGATCAGCGCGGCAATCGCTGTGGGAATAGCCCAAAGGCCGATATGCAGCGGTTCAATATTCGTAATGCCGTTTTCTTTCAAAAACGCATCAATTAGCAGAACCGCACCGAAGGCAATGAAAATGTCTTCGCCAAAAAAGACGGCGATGTTGTCGCAGGCTGCGGCGTGGGCTTTTATTTTATCGCGAATGTGCAGAGGAAGTTCGCCGTACTTGTTCAGGGCCGCACCTTCCGCCATTGGCGCTAACAGCGGGCGAACAGTTTGCGCGTGGCCGCCAAGAGACATCAGCCCAAGTGCGGCGGTTCCTTCGCGGCCAATAAAGTAAATCATCAGTATGCGTGCGGACGTGGCGCTGGCTATTTTGGCAATCCAGGCCTGAGCGCGTTCTTTCAAACCGTAATATTCCAACAGGCCAATCACGGGCAGAATCAGAATAAAGGTGGCGAGCGAGCGGCTATTGAAAAATTTCTCGCCAAAGGTTTCCAGTAGCATTCCGAAATCCATTCCTACGGCGAGTCCAGTTGTTAATCCTGCAATAACGACAACAATCAGCGGATTGAATCGGAGTGCAAAACCAATAACAACAACGGGTATTCCGATGAGCGGTAAAAGGGTGGCACTATCCATTATTTTTACCCTGTCTATGTGTGTTGTGTTTTTTTAGAATGACGAAGAGGTAAAAACATATAGCAAAACGAAGACAAAATGAAAATAAATTATCATTAATTTATTGGTGTTTTATTCGAATTCAATTATGTTTTATGGATATCATATTAAGGGGCAGCCAATGGCGTATGAGAAAGAAAGACTCGATTCAGCAGTAGGAACAATCGCTAATAGCGCAGGGTTAAAAGATCCCATTGTCTCTTCTCACCATCTGGTTTCTGAAAGATGTGCGGAATTGTCGGAGCTGGAATACGCATTAATCATGACCAGCAATGCGTTTAACAAATGGATGGTACGTTGCATGACGGCAGCCGGAGAGCCAGATATGGGGCCGCTCGACGTATCGTTACTGCATCATATCAATCACCGCGATCGGCAAAAAAAACTGGCGGATATTTGTTTTGTTCTGAACGTCGAAGACACCCATATCGTTGCCTATGCATTAAAGAAAATGGTTAAGTCGGGTTACGTTAAAAGTGAAAAGCAGGGCAAGGAACTTTACTTTTCCGCTACTGAAAAAGGTAAAGTGCTGTGTGCTAAATATCGTGAGGTCCGCGAGACATGTCTTATTGGTTTGCAGGTTGAGACAGGCATTTCTGCTAAATCTATTGGAGAAAATGCACAATTATTACGTGCCATTTCGGCGCTCTATGATAATGCGGCCCGAACCGCTGCATCACTATAATTAAATCTTATGGAAGAACATTTAAGTTAACTCGCGATATTAACCTTTCGAATGGTCTGGATATTGGTTTGTTGAATGACTCGTTCACTAATTAAAACGGTTAATAAGTAAATAGTGACCGGGGACGCTTTCTGAAAGCGTTGTAATATGAACAAAAAAGCCACGCAATTGCGTGGCTTTTTAGATTATACCAGGGTCAGATGTTCGGTTTGGCAGGATACCTCACCATCAATCGGATTTAGATTTTTGAATATCATTATCCCCCGGAGCAATCCGGGCGGAATCCTCTTAGCGCAACTCCATTTTCACCGTCACATTTCCCTCAAACTTACCGGCCTCTGGCCTTTTAGAGGTTGTGCTGACCGGCGCTGCGGTCATCATAATACTGCCATTTCCTTGTTCATCCAGCGTCACTGGTAAATCCAGCGATCCATCCAGCACGACGTTATTGTTGTCTTGATCATACATACGTACTCCAATGTCATCCCGACCGATCATGCTGGCAATGAGATTGTTGCTCCCCGGTACAACCCCTTGATCGGCACTGAGGCTGAATTTAATTTTTCCAGCGTTACCCGCAGCCGGATCGTCACAATGGTAGCTGATATCAACGTCTTTGAGCGTATAGCTCGCCGGGGGTTGGCCTTGCGTGACAAACTGAGAGGTGACGATATTCCCAAGTTCAACCTCAATGGTGCTGCCTGCGTTTATCGTGCAAGTAAGCGGGGCGGTGATCCTGCCACTGAGAAATATTTCTGACACCAGGGTGCTATCTGACGTTTGGCTACAGTAGTTATTGGTCGACAGGCATGAATAGTTTTGTACGATGGCTGTCGAGGGAATGATTTCTTCGCCCAGGATCGATTTCTTCACATACAACTTGAAACGAGACATATTCCACTTGAACTGGCGTTTAGGGGTCTGGTCAGTAATCCCAGAAGGATAAAAATTTTCGCCGCAGACATTGTTGGTTCCTATTGAGAGCTTAGATAATTCATTATATTTGGTCAAACTCCCCATGGGAGTGGGATAGGTGTCAATCATCAATTCATTAAGATTGTCGCCGGTAGGAGAGTTGATGGCATCAGCATAACCACTCACATCAATATCCAAGTTCTCAGTCAGGTAGGCATACCCGCTTGTCCCCGCCGGAAGTGGGCTACCGGCGGCAGTCATTTCATAGATATTGGTGCTGGCGGTAAGGTTTTTCGGGCAATCGCAGTTCGCCGTAACAATAGGTCCATCTCCTGCCAGCAGTGTCCCGGTTTCAACGGCATGCCCATCTTTATTATCCCCGGAGGGGAGCTCAGCATCCACCGTACTCATATATGTGGTCATTCCAGAGAAACAATTTTGTAGCACCACGTTTGTTGCGCAGTGACCAGTGAGCGGCAAAATTAAGAGCCCAACCAGAAGTATCCTGTTAAAGAATTGAGTCTTTGCTGAATGCACGGCGGTATTATTTCGCATAATTGATCTCGGGGTTACACAAAGCGGTTGCCTGGCGAATACCGCCGGCGGCGAGACTTTCGGTTGAGGGGGAAAGTGTTACGACAGCATTGCAGCGCTGCGTAGCCGAGTTACCCCACTTGACTGTAAGAGGGATGTTTTCGCTGACCCCAGCGAGATAAAGCACGCCTTCGTCATTCACAATTCCACTGATGGCTGTACTGTCCACGGTGCCCATAGCCCCGAAAGGTACCTTTTGACCATTGGGGCGGGTCAGTGTGATGAGCACGCGATACCCAACGTGCGCAGAGAAATGGGTACTCACGGCGGCGTTACGGCTTGGGATCACGGTCATTGCTGTCTCGTCGGTATCGACATCATTCGGCAGGCTGGTCGTGTCGATGCGAATGACGTTTTCCTGATAGGGGCTCAGGGACGGGATAACGGCATTGCCGAATATATCAGTCTGCACCCCGCGCTGATTGCTGAAATGTATCCCGGATGCTCCCTTTGCCGTCACGATAGCAAACTGATCGCCCAAGGGTTGCGATAGCGTGACACCAGCAGGATGGGCAACAACGCCACCGCTCATGCCATAGGTTATTTGTTTTGAACCATCAGATGACGAATAGTAGCCCGCATTGAGATTGGCATACTGCGAACGATACGTACCATAAAGGCTGCTACTGTCTTCGCCATCATGGTTGGCCATACTCTGTTGCAGCGAGTAGCTCATGCGATCATCCTGGAACAGAGTGCCGCCCAACCCGATATCCTGGTTGGTATAACCATTTTTGCTATTGCTAACGTTGTAGTTGGCCCAGCTTTTCGGAAGCCAGCGTGATAAAGGGATGCTGAAGCCGAAGGACATCGACTGATCGCTCTGTTCTTCATCTGTTTTACTGTAGGTGTAGGCCAGATGATAACTGATGCCGCTAATCACACTGTTGATACCCGATGAAATGCTGGTCTCTTTGCGATTGGTGTTCCAGTAATCTTGCTGATAACCCGTGAGATATAAACTACTACCCAACAACGTTTGATTGATGCTGGCCTGAAGACGGCTACGTTTGTTGTATTCATAGGACCAGTCGTCATCAGGATCGTATTTTTGGTTTGCATCGGCAAAACTGTAATAGCCGCTTGTGGAATAACGGTAGCTAGCCAGCGTCAGGTTGGTGTCTGTTGCTTCTATATTCTTGGTATACATCGCCCGTAAGGACTGTCCGTCGTACTGTTCGCCATTATCCAAATGGGCCCGAGCGGCGGTTATATCCGTGGAGAGGGCACCGATTTCACCCAGCGCCATTCCGATACCAATATCTACTGACTGATAATTGGAAGAGGATGTTATTCCACCGAACAGCGTCAGATAATTATTCAGGCCAAAGATGGCACTGCCCTGAGCGAATAGAGGCTCATTGGCCTGCTGATTGTTATCTGCCCGGTAGCGGGCCAGAGTGGCCTCATAGCGCAAATTGCCCGGACGTTGCATCACCGCGACGCTCGAAAAGGGCTGAACAGAATGAAACTCAGTGCCGTCGGCTTCTTTTATGGTGATATCCAGATCGGCACTGTTGGTGGTGGAGTAGATATCGGTAATTTCAAAGGCGCCGGGGGCAACAGTGGCTTGATAGATAATATAACCATTCTGCCGGATGGTAACTTCGGCATTAGAATGGGCGATACCCCGGATGACGGGGGCGAAACCGCGCTGACTGTATGGAAGCATTTGTTCATCAGAGGTGATGTTGACGCCATTGTATTGAATGCTGTCAAAAACCTCACCGCGAGTACTGTTTTCCCCAGCGGTAAGCTGTGCCTTCAGGAAATCAATATCATGCTGTATCCACGTGTTAATCGTGTCCCATGACTGTGTTTCGGCGGTTTTATTCCAGACGGAATAACTGCGCAGCCGCCAGCCGCCCAGATTGGCGCCACTGCGAAGATTAAGATACTGGCTGCTGTCGTTGTTATGATCTCCATTTTCCCGCTGTGAGCCGGAGAAAGAATAGTCAGCAAACAACACGGGGACGCCATCATTCCAGCGCGACGGATCAATGAAATTCCTGCTGTGTGCGTCAATAGCAGCCTGCGGCATGCTTATATGCAGCGTCATGGAATTGAAATCAAACCTAGCGGTGGCAAAGGGAATATAGTGCCCCAATGGATCGCTGAGGGGATTGTTGGCGGGCTGTTTTGCCAGTTCGGGATACGCATCGACGCGGATACCCCATTTGCGCAATAACTGAGGCGTTAATAGGGGATGCAGTTCGCCCTTTTCGTCATTGACGTAGCCAATGGATTCGTCATCCAGAGTCTGCTTATTGAGACGAACGTTTGTTTTATATACACCGGGTAACTGACCATTTTCCTTTGAAAATAACGATAAATCGATATTTTGCTGCGACAGGCCAACGCCCTCAAGTGTGGAAGGGGCAAAGTAAAATTCACGGGCATGGGTGCTGCTGGCGAGAACCAGCAATAAACTACCAAAACCATACCATATAGGCTGTAGACGCCCGAAGAGGCCGCAGGGATACTGGCTCAGTCCATTAGCCATTAGGCACCATTATTCTCAGGTTAAACTAGCAGTGAATTTTTCTGTGGCACTGCCGTAATCTGAGATGCAATGCCAACTGACCTGTTGTCCGCTGACGCCTGCGGGCAAGTTAAACTGAGCTGTCTGCTGCGGGGCAACCATATCTGCTTGAGGTAAGGCTTTGCCCCCCAGGCGCAAGCTGTCGAATACGCTGTAAAACGCGCCATTGTTAGTGATCAATAGTTGGTCAGCATGGCGGCTGAAGTGCAGATTTTTACACGCTTCTAAAGGGCTACCTTGTAACCCACTCGGGCGCCAGAACAGTTTCAAACGCGTTTTGTATATAAGCCGCAACACATTTTGATTCTCTTGTTCCTTTGCCTGGGCTGGAATGGTGCGGATATTCAGATAAAACAGCGATTCTCGATCTTGCGGCAGTGCTTGCCCGGACCAGGTAATACGCAAGTTCTGTTCTTTTTGCGGGTCTAACCGGAACAGGGGAGGCGTAATAATAAATGGCCCGCGGGTTTTACCATCGCCGGTATCTGTCCATGACTGAATGAGCCACGGGAGTTCTGTTTCTTTATTGGTTAGCGGCAGTGCTACTTCTTTCTTATTTGCATCATAAATTACGCGTGTTCGCCCTACCTGAATACCCGAAGCCAGGTTAAATTCGGAATAAAGAACTGTAATGCCAATTAGTATTAGCACAGAAATACGCATGAGAATTAACTCCAGAAGCTATTGGCAAACGCGGTAAACCCATTATGTTATCGGGTTTACCGATAGATATACTTGCCGTGTGGTGTATGTGTTTCAAATACATTAATCTGTTATAAATACAGCATCACCGATATAAAATATTGATGGTTAAATCTGCATCGGCTGGCCCGGCGGTGACAGTATCAGCAAACGATACATAACGAGCAGTAAAATTAACTGGAATAGAAGTTGTTGTTATTGTGGTTGGTAACGGGACGTACACCAAACCATCTGAACCATCGAATTTAATAACAGTGTCATCAGAATCGGCTGTGACTTTAATCCCTATACCTGTAGCTGCAGTTGTACCGGCTGTTTCTGTCGATATATAGCTTACATCCAGGAGTTCTACCGATTTGGTGAGAGCTGTTGCGCCAGTAAAGGTTAACTGAACATTTTCCAGCCCTTCACTGGATAGAGGGCAATCCTTTAGACTGATTGAAAAATTAGCCGGATCCCCCTCTACGCCTGATTCGGTAAAATGAGACGCGGGATACGAGCCTAAATTAACGGTATAATCGGTGCTACCACCCTCTCCATCAATGATGCAACTTGGTGTAATGATTTCGCCGGTGAAGTGGACTGTTCCGGCATTGTCTTCCGCCGCCCACGCACTTGCGGTTGACAAGGCAATAAGCAAGCAAACAAAACTATTCCTTTTCATATATTCTCCAAGTGAATGAATACTGGGTAACTAATTAGTTAAATAGTGTCTTCTATATTATAATTGCAGAGGTGCGGCAATTATACACACAAAATGGGTATTAGAAAGTGCGTATACATTTTAGTTAAATGAGTAATAAGATGACAGAATTAAAGGTGAGTTTTCTGATGTGTGTGCCAACATCAAATTGATAGCTTTTATGTTTCCTTTTTTTGTTGTTTAAGATTGTATTATTTTGTATCGACCATTCTTTGAAGCAAATCAAATTCACTCAATTGCATGTGCAAGTATATTATTTTTTTTGAATGTTTTAATAATACATATTGATTTGAATGATCATTCTGCTTCAGGATATGTATCGCAAAAATTAATCTATTAAATTATATTTCCCGTACACCGGTTGGTTGGGTGATGTTATTTTTCCCGGACTCAGCACTGATAGCGAAAGCGCTGTCCCAGGCATGGAAAGCGCGAGTAAAGCCCGCTAGTTTGATGCATTCTTGGATCAAGGTGGCCATAATACCAGCAGATATTTCACACAATTATTGTGGAGATATCAGATAAAGCAAAGCCTGAGTCGCCGTGGCCCCCTGGATTGCGATCAAATAGCTGTACTCACTTTCATGTGCGCAGCGATGAGACTATTTGAATGCTACAGATAAAAAAATCCACGCAACTGCGTGGATTTTAAGTTTATTTCGTATTCGCCGAGACAGTGAGGGCCCCTGCGAAACAAAGGTTTTCGTTTATTTAGACGTTAAACAGGAAGTTCATTACATCGCCATCTTTAACGATGTAGTCTTTACCTTCTGCACGCATCTTACCGGCTTCTTTCGCGCCTTGCTCACCCTTGTAAGTGATGAAATCTTCATACGCGATAGTCTGAGCGCGGATAAAGCCTTTTTCGAAGTCGGTGTGGATTTTACCCGCTGCTTGCGGAGCCGTCGCGCCAACAGGGATAGTCCATGCCCGCACTTCTTTCACACCAGCGGTGAAATAAGTTTGCAGATTCAAAAGCTCATAACCTGCGCGGATAACGCGGTTCAGACCAGGTTCTTCCAGGCCCATTTCTGCCATGAACTCGTCACGGTCAGCATCGTCAAGTTCAGCAATATCTGACTCAACGGCGGCACACACAGCAACAACCACAGAACCTTCGGCAGCGGCGATTTCGCGCACTTTGTCGAGGTATGGGTTGTTTTCATAACCGTCTTCATTGACGTTCGCGATGTACATCGTTGGTTTCAGCGTCAGGAAGCTCAGGTATTTGATAGCCGCTTTGTCTTCGTCTGTCAGAGG
>Ga0160437_1000525_pt1 | contig 19725 bp, 14 predicted proteins | sample HID1975I_E0MG_FD_108227 | JGI IMG/M metagenome (GOLD analysis project Ga0160437, IMG submission 108227) | Enriched soil microbial communities from UW Madison campus, WI, USA - HID1975I_E0 MG | ecosystem: Environmental > Terrestrial > Soil > Unclassified | place: USA: Madison, Wisconsin... | reverse complement strand
CAGCTTCATCAATTCCACGACCACGGCAGACGGGGTCAAGCTGGAGCTGACGTTGCAACTGGTGGACGTGAACAACGGCTGCGCCGCCATCGAGGGCGCGGCGATCTACGTCTGGCACTGCGATGCCGCGGGCAAGTACTCGCTCTATTCCAGCGGGGTCACCACGGAGAGCTACTTGCGCGGCGTGCAGGTGACCGATGCCGAGGGCAAGGTGACTTTCACCACGATCTATCCGGCCTGCTATTCCGGGCGCTGGCCGCATATCCACTTCGAGATCTTCACGGGCGGCCTGACTTCGGCCAGCACGGGCCGCACGGCCAGCCTGATCTCGCAGCTGGCCATGCCGGCGGCCACCAACACCGCGGTCTTCACCGGCGACACGCGCTACACCGCCAGCATCGCCAACTACAACGCGATCTCGATCTCCTCGGACAATGTCTTCGGCGACAACAGTTCGGCACAGATCGCCCAGATGACCCCCACGCTGAGTGGCAGCGCCACGGCCGGATATACCGGCACCGCGCTCATCGGCATCGCCACCTGACCAGCGCTCTATCGTAATCGCCGCCCCGAAAGGGGCGGCTCATCGAGACTCCTCGCCGCCTGGCGAGCGACAACCTGCCTGAGGGCGATGGCGATGCGGCGCAGGATCGTTCCTGCGCCGCGCCGGCAGCCTTACGCTCACGAAGAGATCCGAACATCATGACCTCGCTGCACACGTCTTCCAGCATCGGCGCGCTCGTTCTCGCACTTTGCGCCGCGCCTTCGCTCGCCGCCACGACCGTTTCCACCTCCACCACCAAGGCACTCGTCACCTCCAGCGCGGGTGACGTGACCGTGACCGAGGACGGCACCATCACCCTGCCCAGCGGCAGCGCGATAACGGTGGACAGCAACAATGCCGTCGATCTCGAAGGCGCTCTGGTTCTCGACGATGCCGACGGCGCCAGCGGCATCACCGTCAATGCCGGCACCACCGCGACGATCACCGTGGGCGAGGACGCTACCCTCACCGTCACCGAGGACTTCGTGCCGGCGGACACCGATTCGAACGGCATTGCCGACGGCTCGATCGCTTCGGCCAGCAACCGCTACGGCATCCACGTCCTGTCAGGCGCGACCACCAGCGGATCGATCCTCAACGAAGGCACGATCAAGGTGGAGGGCCTGAACTCCGGCGGCATCGTCGTCGATTCGGACTATGTCGGCAGTGTGACCAATACCGGCACCATCAACGTGATCGGCGACAACTCGGTCGGCATCTCCACCAGGAGCGTGGACGGGGACGTGACGGTGGAAGGCACTGTCTACGCCACCGGCGCGGGCGCCCAGGCCCTGGTGGTGGACGGCGACGTCAGCGGCACCGTGACCATCCAGGGCACCGTCTCGCAGCGCGCCTCCTACACGGACGACGACAGCGACACGATCGTGCTTTCGCGTGCCGCCCTCCGCTCGGGCGCGGCGGCGGTGGAGATCACCGGCAATGTCGCTGGCGGCATCTACGTGGCGGCGCCCCCGGTCGACAACGACAGTTCGAACGACGACGAGGACGGCGACGGTGTCGACGATGACGATGAAGGCACCGGAGCGGTCATCGCCTACGGCAACGGCCCGGCGATCCAGGTCGGCGGCACCAGCGACATCACCGTGGGCGGCGTGTCGAGCAATTCCGGCACGTACTCGATCGCCATCGACGGCTCGGTCAGCGCCAACGCCTATTACAGCAATACCGATGCCTATGGCCTGGTGATCGGCGGGCAGGGCGGCAACGTCACCCTGACCGACGGGATCGGGGTGACCGGCTCGCTGAACGCCACGACTTACGATTCGGCCGCGACGGCGCTGCTCATCAATGCCGGGAGTACAGTGACCAGCCTCTATAACAGCGGCTCGATCACGGCCTCCATCACTTCGCAGGGCGAAGGCTCCACAACGGCGATCCAGGATCTCTCGGGCACCCTGACCACGATCGACAACACCGGCTTCATCGCGGCCAGCGGATCGAGCACCGACACCCGCACCGCGATCGACCTCTCCGCCAACACCACCGGCGTCACGATCAACCAGTACCTCAACGCCGCCGATATCGAGACCAGCGCCGACTACCTGGACGACAACGATACGGACACCGATCCCACCATCTACACCGCGATCACCGGCAATATCCTGCTGGGATCGGGCGATGACACCATCAATGCCTCGTCGGGCACGATCACCGGCAACACCACTTTCGGCGACGGCGACGATACGCTGAACCTGTCCGGCAACACGGTCTACACCGGCGACGTCTATTTCGGCAGCGGCACCGGCACGGCCACCATGGCCGGAACCTCCAGCTTCGTCGGCACGATGGACTTCGACGGTGAGAGCGGCACCCTCACCTTGTCCGACAGCGCGGTCTATTCGGGCAACTTCAGCAATGCCGACAACCTGACGGTCACCGTGGGCAGCGGGGCAAAGCTGACCGCCAGCGATTCGGACACCATCGGCTTCGGCAGCCTGATCGTGAAATCGGGCGGCTCGCTGGGTGTCTATATCGACACTTCGGAAGGCAGCAGTTCGCTCTACACCGTGGCCAATGCCACGCTGGAGGACGGGGCCAAGATCACGGCGACAGTCACCGATCTTGGCGATGCGGAAGGGACCTACACGGTGCTCACCGCAAGCAGCCTCGACGTGCAGGGCACGCTCAATTCGACCGACACCGACCTGCCCTTCATCTACAACGGCGATGTCACGACCGACGCGAACAGCATCTATCTCACCATCGCGCGCAAGACGACCGACGAACTGGGCCTCACCCGCAGCGAGGCATCGGCCTGGGATGCGATCTACGCCACTGCCCAGAACGACGACAGCCTGACCTCCAGCCTGCTCCAGGTCGAGGATTCGGCCACGCTCCAGAGCCAGGTCGCCGGGCTTCTGCCGGACCATTCGGGCGGCGTCTTCGATGCCGTGACTCATGGCGACCGCATGGCTTCGCGCCACCTTTCGGACGAAACCTCGCTCTTCACGATCTCCGATGTCGGCGGCTGGTTCGAACCCGTCTACTGGCGCACCGCCAAGGATGCCGGTTCGACAGCGGGTTACAAGGCGAGCGGCTGGGGCCTTTCCGCCGGTGCCGAGCGCCGGACGAACCTGGGCTACTTCGGCGTTTCTTATGCCTGGCTCCACGGCACGGTGAAGGATAATGGCGGCACGGGCGATCTCGGCGTGGGCCAGCACGACTTCGGCCTGTTCTGGCGCACCGGGAAGGGGCCGTTCATGGCCTGGGCACGCATCGGGGCCTCGAAGATCTCGGTGGATTCCACCCGCACCTTCACCGGCACCATCGACGATACCGACTTCACGTATTCCGCCGATGGCAAGTGGAACGGCTGGCTGATCTCGGGCCTGGCCGGTGCGTCCTATCGCTTCCAGATGTCGCGCCGCTTCAACCTCAAGCCCAAGCTGGAGCTGGAGCAGTTCTGGCTGAAGGAGAACGGCTACAGCGAAACGGCCGACAGCGATGCGGTGGCGCTGACCGTGGCAGACCGAACCAGCAAGATGACCACCGTGACGCCGACCGTGACGGCGTCCTATTCGCTCGGGACCATTTCGCCCGACTGGCGCCCGCTGACGTTCCAGTTCGAAGGCGGTCGCCGCGAAGTGGTGTCGGGCAAGCTCGGCAGCACCACGGCCTATTTCAACGGCGGCGATACGTACGACGCCGGGGAGGCCTTCACCATCACGCCCGAAAGCCTGAAGGGTGCCTGGGTCAGCGAAGTCTCGATGCTGGCCGGTGGCTACGACTTCACCTGGAAGCTGTCTGCCCGCGCCGAACGGACCCAGGACGCCACCGATCTCTCCGCCCGCGCTTCACTAAGCGTAGCGTTCTAACGCGTAGCGACCCGCTAAGGGCCGGTGCGTAGCGTTCTAACGCGTAGCGACCCGCTAAAGGCCGATGCGTAGCGTTTTAACGCGCAGCGACGCGCCGAAGGCCGGGGATCGTGGATCCTCGGCCGCACGTCGTCCCGGACTTGCTCCGGGACGACGCCGTTCTGCCGGCGGCTCTACGCTCCGCGCAGCTCGGTCAGGCGGCGCTCCCAGGCGAGTGCGTGTTCGACGATCGTGCCCAGGTCGGCATATTTCGGCTGCCAGGGCAGGGTGGCCTTGATCCGACGGTTGTCCGAGATGAGCGAATCGGGATCGCCCGCGCGCCGGCCCTGCATGCGGCGGTCGATCGTGCGGTTGGTGACGCGGTCGACCGCGTCGAGCACTTCCAGCACCGAGAAGCCCTGGCCGTAACCGCAGTTCATCGTCAGCGATTCTCCCGGCGCCGCGATCAGCTGTTCGAGCGCGAGGACGTGCGCATTGGCGAGGTCGGAGACGTGGATGTAGTCGCGCACGCCGGTGCCGTCCGGCGTGTCGAAATCCGTGCCGAACACGGCGACATGCTCGCGCTTGCCCAGCGCCGCTTCCACCGCGACCTTGATGAGATGGGTGGCACCCGCCGTCGACTGTCCGGTGCGGGCCTGCGGATCGGCACCGGCGACATTGAAATAGCGCAGCGCGCAGTAATTGAAGTCATGCGCGCGGGAGACGTCGGCCAGCATGGTCTCCGTCATCAGCTTCGACATGCCGTAAGGGTTGATCGGCAGCTTCGGGCTGTCCTCGGTGACCGGGGAGACTTCCGGGATGCCGTAAGTGGCGGCCGTGGAGCTGAAGATGAAGTGCGGCACGCCCGCCTTCACTGCCGCGTCGATCAGGGCGCGGCTCTTGGCGGTGTTGTTGTGGTAGTACTTCAGCGGGTTCTCGACCGATTCCGGCACGATGATCGAGCCGGCGAAATGCATCACCGCCTGGATACCCTCTTCCCGGAAGATCCGGGCGAGCAGCGCGGCATCCTCGATGTCGCCTTCGTAGAGCGGGACGCCTTCCGGCAGGGCGAAGCGAAAGCCCGTGGTGAGGTTGTCGATCACGACCACCGGCCAACCGGCGTCCTTGAGGGCGAGAACGGCGTGGCTGCCGATATAGCCGGCGCCGCCGGTGACAAGAACGGGGATCTTGGAGGTCATGGTCTCGCTCTGATGGACGGCAGGAAGTGGGATGGAGAAATCGATTGGAACGGGTTGCTACGGCGGCTTTGTTGAACGGCCCATTCGCGCTGCGCAAGTGGGCATGAAAGCAGCGCGCGCGAACCGGGTTCAAGGACGACCCCAGGATTATGCGCTGCGCTGCGGTGCGTCAAAGCCAACTGCGTCCAAAGCCGCACCATCCTTGCACCTCCGGTAACCAATCCGCAGCAGTCTGCAGGTCCCGGCGAATACTGTACCTGAACTGAACACGCCCTATAAAGTGCAGTTCAGGGAGATTCCGACATCTGTCATGCCGATTGCTATCCATTGCATAGTTATCCGGGATTCGCTGCCGGATCGGTTCGAACGCAGGTCTGCCGGCCGTGTGATTTCGCACTTGCGGAAGAGATTTGCGACGTGCCGTTTTAGGAGTGGGCTTTGCCGTTTTCGAGCGCCGTCCAGGCACTTGCACCCCAATGCGCTCCTGATTACCCGAATAGGCACCCGGTCACCCCATCGGGGGCATTGACTTAAGCCTTATGGAGAAAACCGTAAGTGCGCTGCACAAAGACGCTTCTTGTTGGGCTCGCTGTCCTATTTTCAGGTACCATCCTGACAGGATGTACCTCCACCATGACGTCGAACCCGGATGTTCCGGTCGGCGAAGCTGCCTATCAGACGATTCCCGCCACGGTTCCGGCGCCCACTGTCTATGCGATCTCGCCGAAGGACGTCCTTCAGGTGCGGGTCTTCGGAGAGCCCGATCTCTCCGTGGAGAAGGCGCGCGTGGACGAGGCGGGCTTCATCCAGCTTCCCCTGGCCGGGCAGATCAAGGCCGCCGGCCGCAGCGCGCCCGAAGTGTCGAGCGACGTGACGGCCGTGCTTGGGCGCAAGTATCTGAAAAACCCGCAAGTCGCCATCTCGGTAGACGAAGCCGCGCCGCGCTTCGTATCGGTGGAAGGCGAAGTGAAGGTTCCCGGCGTCTATGAACTGACCAGCAATACCACCCTCCTGGGCGCGCTGGCGCGGGCGCAGAGCCCGCTGGTCACCGCCAAGCTGGACCAGGTGGTGATCTTCCGCACGATCAACGGACAGCGCATGGCCGCGCGCTTCGACCTGAAGGACATTCGCGGTGGCGTCAGCCCCGATCCGATCGTCATGGACGGCGATGTGGTGGTGGTTGGTTTCTCGAAAATTAAGGGGCTTTGGCAGGACTTCCTGAGAACCGCGCCAATATTCAATGCCTTCGCAGTCTTCGCCCGCTGACCGTTCCGGCAGCGGGCCGTGGCGGCCAAGGACAGTGACTTCGAGCGCAGGGCCCGTCCAACGGCCCTCGCAGAGCCTTTCGAATGCGATCCTTCTGCCATCCTCGCAGCGACCATTGCGCCGGTGCGAGCCAGACAGGCCGGGCCGCGGCTGCGGCTTGTCGGGCTGGAAGGTCGCTCCGACCTGAATTCAGTGCCTCCGGTACTGCGAACACAACGCCCAGTGAAAGGATAAGCTATGTTGAATCCTGAAAGCGGCGGGACCGATCCTATGAATTATCGCGTGGCCTTCTTGTCCCCTGTCTCCTTTTTTAAAGGAGGAGCGGAGCGATCGCTGTTCGACCTGATGGCGAACCCGCATGTCGACCCGCTGCTGGTGGTGCCTGCCGAAGGCCCGGTGTCCGAGCAGGCGGCGAGCCGGGGCATTCCCGTGGAAGTCGTCGATTTCGGCCAGGTCGCCGCGATCCGCCGCCCGGTGCGCCCCTCCAGCGTGGGCGCGGCCTTCGGGGACTGGTTCGGCGCCGCGCGCAAGCTCATGGCCGTGACGAAGCGCCACGGCGCCGACATCGTCCATAGCAACGGACTGAAGGCCCACTGCATTGCCGGCCTGGCGCGCAAGCTGGGCGGAGAAGCCTGCGTGTTCCACGTTCGCGACATCGCCGTGCGCGGTTCGGAGCGCCTGATCTGGAAGGGCCTCGCCCGCAGTTCCGACCATACCGTGCTCGTCAGCCGCGCCTGCTGGCCGGGCGAGATGCTGCCGGGCAATGTCTCGGTGGTGTTCAACGGCGTGAAGCAGGACGGGGCAGCCCAACCGCTCCAGGCCGTCCAGGCTCCGTTCGCCGCCGCGCTGCAGGTGCCACACACCAATGCCCCGCTGGTCGTGGGCATTTGCGGGCGCATCCATCCCTTCAAGGGGCACCACGTCGCCATCGACTGGATGGGCGCCGCCCGTCGCCGCGGGATCGACATCACCCTGCTGGTGCGCGGTGAAGCGGAAGCGGAAGATCGTCCCTACCTCGAAAGCCTGAAGCGCCAGGCCGAAGCCCTGGGCCTCGCCGATTCGGTCCGCTTCGAAGGCCGCTTCGAAGGGTTGGCGGCGATCTACAACGGCCTCGATGCCGTGCTCGTGCCTTCCGAGACGCCCGATCCGCTGCCGCGTTCGGTGATGGAGGCGATGTCGATGGGGCTGCCCGTGGTCGGCTACCCGGCCGGCGGCATCGTCGAAATGATCGACCACCGCGAGAACGGCTGGCTGGCCGGCGATGCGGAAGCCTTCAGCGCGGCCATGGAGGAGATCTCCAGCCTCGGTCCCATGCTCGTCGAATTGCAGAAATCCGCCGCGCGCACGGTGGCGGAACGGTTCGGCATGGAGCGCATGCACCGGCAGGTGAACCAGGTCTATTCGACGGTGCTCGGCCGGTGATCCGCTGGGGCCAGGGCCCGAACCGGCCCGGAGAAGGGCTGGGGCGCGCGCTTGGTGCGGGACGCCGCCGTGCGCGGCGCGCCCGCCTGCGCACCGGTCTGTTCGGCGCCGCGCTCTTGCTCTGCCCGGGGGCGCTGCTGGCAGCGGCTTTGTTGCTGCAGCCCGGCACCGTCCGGTCCGACCGGCACGTCTCCGCGCCCGTGGCGCAAGTGGTGGGCATTGCCGGCAACGACCTGACCCCCGCCGATCTCGACCGCGTTTCCGGGCTGGGGCTCCATTTCGTGCGCAGCGATTTCAGCTGGGCCCGCACCGAGCGCAAGCCGGGCGTCTACGACTTCGGCCCCTACCTGGAGTTTGCCCGCGAAGTTCATGCGCGCGGCATGCGCCCGCTGTTCATCCTGGACTACGGCAACCCGGTCCATACGCCTTTCACCAGGATCCAGTGGCGTGGCCGCGACGAGCGGCGCACCTCGCCGCCGGTCGCGCCGGACCAGATCGCGGCCTACAGCAAGTGGGCCGCCGCCGCCGCCAAGGCCTTCGCGGCTTACGACCCGATCTGGGAAGTCTGGAACGAGCCCGATCACCCGCGCTTCTGGCCGCCCAAGCCCGATGCCGCCGCTTATGGCCGCATGGCACTGGCGGCCTGCCAAGCCATCCATTCGGCGGGCCGGGCCGAAGTCTACGGTCCCGCCGCCTCCAAGTGGGTGGACGGTCCGTTCCTGACGGCGCTGGCAGGGTCCAGGGCCATCACCTGTTTCGACCGGATCAGCGTCCATCCCTATCAGATGACCGGCGATGCCGCGCGCGATGGCGCATTGTGGGACGGACTGTGGCACCGCATTGCGGCGGGGGGGCAGGTGAAAACGCCCCGGATCGCCAATTCCGAATGGGGCCGCCCCGTCGTCGGCCGCGTCGACGATCAGGCCCAGGCGCGCTACCTGGTCCGCACGCTGGTTTCGGCGCTGGCGGCGGGCGTAGCGCCCAACATCTGGTATTCCTGGAAGGACGCCGGCACCGATCCGGCCAACGACCAGCATCATTTCGGCCTGCTCCTGCCCGACGGTTCGCCCAAGCCGGCGTTCCTGGCGCTGCAGACCATGCTCCGGCAGGTCGGTGCCCTGCGCTATGCCTGCCCGGTCCAGCGTGCCGGCGTGGAAGGTGCGATCTTCGCGGCCGACCCGCAAGCCGGCGGCAGCAGCGTGAAGGCGCTGGTCTGGGCCAAGACCGGCGTGGCGCGGCTGGAGCCCGGCAAGATCGCGCCGACCGGCTGGAAGGTCTCGGGCCTGGCCGACATGACCGGAAAGCCCCTCGAAGGCGGCGAACAGAAGCTTGGCAATGCGCCCGTCTACTTGCGGCTCGTGCCGGAAAAGACCGGCGCGCAACCCACCCTGAACTGCCCCGAACGCACATGAGCGCGAGCGATATGAACATGACTGGCCGCAACGGAGACAGTACGTCCATGACGTCCCGACGAATTCTCTTCATCATCCGCTCCTACCGGCCCGACCAGGTCGGCGGCGGCGCCAAGTCCGTGCAGACCCTGGCCGAGGGCCTGGTCGAGCGGGGGCACGACGTGCACATCCTGCGCCTGGCCCCGCGCGGGGAGGAAGCCGCCACCTTGCGCGCCGGCATGGAGGCCGGAGTGACCGGGCCGGGCAAGCCGACGCTGCACGTCCTGCCGATCCGCAACATCTACTGGCCTTACGACAAGCGCCGCCGCTCCCCGGCGATGAAGGCGGTGTGGCACGCGCTGGACCTCTGGAACTTCCGCGCCGCGCGGGACGTGCGCCAGATGCTGGACATCATCCGCCCCGACGTGGTCAACACCAGCATCATCGACGGCTTTTCCACCGCGATCCTGCGCGAGGCCAAGCGCAGCGGCGCGCGGCTGATCCACACCATGCGCGACTACTATCTGATCTGCAGCCGCTCGGGCATGTACCGCGCGGGCGAGAACTGCACGTCGCTCTGTTCGGGCTGCAAGGTGGTGCGGGGAGTCAACCGCCGCCAGACCCGCAATGTCGACATGTTCCTGTCCAACAGTGCCTTCGTGGCGGATACCCACCGCCGCCACGGCGCGTTCGGGGAAGACAAGCCCTGTGCGGTGCAGTGGAACGTCAACGACCGCCCGCTGGTGCCCGAGGCGAAGCGGCTGGCCGACGGCGCGCCGATGGTCTTCGGCTATATCGGCCGGCTCGCTCCCACCAAGGGCGTGGAGAAGCTGATCGAGGCCGTGCGCCGCCTGCCGCAGGGCGGCCGGCCGTGGTCGCTGGTGATCGCCGGTGACGGGGAGCCCGAATATGTGGCCGGGTTGAAGGCCCAGGCTGCGGGCGATCCGCGCGTGCAGTTCCTCGGCTGGCAGGCCGCGGAAGACTTCTATGGCGCGGTCGACGTGGTGGTCTGCCCCTCGGTCTACAACGAGCCGCTGCCCCGCGTGATCTACGAGGCTTACGGCTTCGCGCTGCCGGTCGTCGCCTCACGCGTGGGCGGCAATCCGGAAGTCGTCACTCCTGCCGAGACCGGCGAGCTTTACGACGGCGAGGATGCCGGCGAGCTGGCCGAGAAGATCCAGCATTTCCGCACGCTCTCCGCCGACAGCTATGCCCGCTACAGTGCCGGCGCGCTCGACATGGGCGCGGTGTTCACATCGGGTGCGGTGATCGATCGCTACGAGAGCCATCTGGACCGGCTGTTCGATGCGGCCTGAGCGCGAAATGGCTGTGACCGACGGCACTTTCGCCCCGGCCGACCTCCACGCCGCTCCCGGCACCCTGCCGGCGCGCGGCCTGCCGGTGGGACGGTTCAGCCCGAGCAGCGGCATCCTGCGCGCCTGGCAGCGCATGAGCGGGCTCTGGGCCTCGGGACCGGCGGGGCGGGTGCTTGCGCGGGTGATCCGGGGGCACATCCGCCGCGCCTATGGCTGCTACATCGCGCCGACCACTCATGTCGGCGAGGCCGTCTACCTGCCGCATCCGGTGGGCGTGGTGATCGGTGACAATGCCGTGATCGGAGACGGGGTGACGATCTACCAGCACGTCACCATCGGCCAGGACGGCGCCGCCGGGCGCTGCCCGCGCATCGGCGCCGGGGCCACGATCTTCGCGGGCGCGACGGTGATCGGCGGCATCGAGATCGGCGCGGGCGCAGTGATCGGCGCCAATGCCGTGGTCAAGACATCGGTTCCTGCGGGGCACATCGCCGTCGGCGTACCGGCGCGGATCCTGCCGCCGCGTCCGTTTGCCCATGAAGCCCTGCAAACGGAGGCTTTGCGCACGGAGGCCCGGCGATGAGCGGGGCACGGGCCATGGAAGGCGCGGGCCTCGTCTCGCTCTGGCGGCGCATGTGCCGGCTCTACCCGCGCGGACGCATGGGGCGCGCCATGGCGACGGTGATCCGGCGCTACATCCACTGGCGCTATGCCTGCCACATCTCCCCGCTTTCGCGCCCGGCGGGGTGGATCAACCTGCCGCATCCGATGGGCATCGTGGTGGGCCACGATGTCGAGATCGGTGAGAACGCCACGATCTACCAGCACGTCACCATCGGCCAGTCGGGCCGGGAGGAAGGCTATCCGGTCGTGGGACCGGGTGCGGTGATCTACGCCGGCGCGGTCGTCGTCGGCCCGGTCCGCATCGGCCGCGAGGCGCGGATCGGCGCGAATTCCGTGGTCCTCCAGGACGTGCCGGACGGCGCCACCTCGGTCGGCGCCCCGGCCCGGATCGTCACGCAGAAGCGCAAGGACCTCCTGGCCGTATGAAGCTCGGGCGCATGAAACTCTCCAAGGGCGCGATCACCACCGCGGCACTGGGCATATCGAGCGGGCTCAACTTCCTCTCGCTGATCGTCTGGACTCACCTGCTCAGCCCGGCCGAGTTCGGCACTTATGCGCTCGTCTCGGCGACGGTGCTGTTCCTCAACGCCACGATCTTCGAGTGGCTGCGCCTTACCGCCTCGCGCCTGCTCTACGACCCCGCGGCCGAGCATCAGCTCAACCCGGACATCGCCAATGCCCTCGCCACCGTCGGACTGGGCCTGATCCTGCTGCTGCTTCCAGTGGCGCTGTCGCTGCGCGGCTTCCAGGTCCACTTCATGGGTGTCGCGCCCGACTGGTGGCCGGCGATGTGGCTCTGGCTCTTTTCCGAGATGCTCTTTGCGATCAGCACTGTCGGCGCCCGCCTTCGCCTGCTCAGCTGGCGCTTCTTCGCGATGATGACGCTGCGCTCCTCGCTCTCCCTGGCGGTGGGTGCGGTGCTGGTCTGGTTCTTCGACATGGGCGCGCTGGGCGTGGCCATCGGCATTCTCGGCGCCCAGATCGGCTGCGCGGTCCTTGCCAACGTCACGGACGCGGCCTGGCGCAATTTGCGGCCGCTGCAGGCGCGGGCGGCGGACCTGAAGGAAATCCTGCGCTACGGCGCGCCGCTGATCGTCAGTTCGGGGCTCGGCTATGCCAGCGCCGTGGCGGATCGCTACATCGTCTCCTCCACGCTGGGGAAGGCGGCGGTCGGCCAGTATTCGGTCTCCGTGGACCTCATGCAGAAGACCGTGATCTTCCTGATGCTGGCGGTCAACCTCTCGGCCTATCCGGCCATCGTCCGCGCGTTCGAGAACGAGGGACGCGAGGCGGGCGAGAAGATCCTGGCGGAGAACTTCATCGTCTACCTGATGATCGGCGCGCCGGCCGCGGCCGTGCTGGCGGCGCTTTCGCCGGGGGTGGCGCATCTTTTCGTCGGTCCCTCGTTCCGCGACACCGTGGCCATGCTGCTGCCTTATGTGGCGATCGCCGCCATCCTCAAGGCGCTGACCACGTTCCACCTCTCGGTGGCACTGCAACTGGTGAAGAAGACGCGGCTGCTGATCATCTCGCCGGCGGTCAACCTGGCATTGCTGGTTCCCAGCGGCATCATAGGGGTGAAGCTGGCGGGCCTCACCGGCATGGCGATCGGCATAGCGGTCTCGCAGATCGGCAGTTTCGCGCTGTTCTACGCGGTGGTGAGCCGCCATGTTCGCACACCGCTGCTGACGCGCGCCTCCGCCTTCGTGGTCGTGCTCTCGCTGGCGCTCGGCGCTGCACTGGTGCCGCTGCGCGGCTTCAGCGAGCCGGTCGCCTGCCTGGCCCTGCTCGGCGCGGCGGGTGCCTTCTATTGCCTGGTGGTCTGGCGCGGGCACGGCTGGATCATGCGCAACAGCCAGGGCTGGGGCGCGGCATGAGTGCCGGCGCGCTCCCTTACGGCCCGCGCCCCGCAAGGAAGCGGAGCCAGAACTTCGCCGCCCTGTTGACCACGCTGACCGGCGCGGCGGTGCTGCTCATCATGGCGCGCGAAGTCTTCGGCGGCGCGGCGCGCTACTATTTCGACCGCTTCGGCCTGGGGCCGCTCTGGTTCATTCCCGATCTTGCCGTGATCGCGGTGGTGCTGGCACGCCTGCTCCTGGCGGCAGTGACGCTGCGGCTGCCGACGCCGCTGATCTGGCTCTTCGCGGCGACGGCGGTGCAGATGGCTGTCGGCATCGTGGTCTACCAGAATGCCGTGGCCGTGTTCTCCGGCTTCAAGCTGCTCTGCCCGCTGATCGCGGTGCTCATGCTGCCCCCCACGTATCTCAACGCCAAAGTCTGGCGCTGGGCCTGCCTGGCGCTGTTGGTGGTGGGGATCGCCGGCGTGGCGATAGACACCCGCGCGACGATGCCCTGGACGGGCTACTCGGTCTCGCAATTCGGCGTCGAGCGCGAGGCCGGGCGCGAATGGTGGATCCACGGGCAGGAGCGCATCGCCGGGCTGGGTGCGGCGAGCAGCGCCTCGGCCAGCATCCTGCTGCTGCTGGCGCTGATCGTGCTGCGGCAGGCCCGCACCTGGCATGTGCGCCTGCTGATCTACGTGGCGACGCTCTGGGCGCTCAACGTCACGACCTCGCGCACCAACCTGATCGCGCTGGCCGTGGCCATGGTGATCGACTTCTGGCCCTGGCGCTGGTTCCAGGGGCTTGGACCGGGCCGCATGGCGCTGGGCGCCCTGCTTTCGGTCTGTTTCTTCCTGCCGGCTCTGGCCGGGCTCTGGTTCCTCGCCATCGACGGCGTGGGAGAGATCTCGGTGGGCATGAGCAGCATGGTCGTGCGCGTTCACGTCACCTGGCCGGGGATCTGGGACATGATCGTCGATGGCGGCCCGGCGACGGCCCTGCTGGGCCACGGTTTCGGATCGGTGGGGCCATCGGCGTTCTACACGGGCGTCTATGTCTCGCCGTTCAGCGCGGTGGACAACCTGTTCCTCTACATCTTCTACCAGTTCGGCCTGTTCGGCGTGCTGATGGGCGTGGAACTGATCCGCCGCCTGGTACGGGTGCCGCGGCCGGACCGGCACATCGGCTTCGTGATCGCCATCCTCTCCGCCACGATCAACTGCCAGGGCGCGGCGCCGCTCGTGCTGATCGGCCTTGCCGCCTCGCTCGGGGCCTATCCGGCGCTGGCGAGCGGCGCGCGCGGCCGGATGCAGAAAGCGATCCGTGCGCTGCCCCGCCCCGCTCCCAATCCTTACCGCAACCCCCGACGAGACCCCGAAAACCGCCACTGGGCGCGGGGCCCCTGGACGCCGGGAACGTCATGACCATGCACCGAGGACCCCATGCGCATTAAGGGCCTGGACGCCGCACGCGGCGTCGCCATCCTCTTCGTCGTGTTCGGCCATGTCTGGCGCGGACTGGACGGGCAGGGCCTGGTCGATCCACACGTATTCCAGACCATCGACCGCGCCGTCTACTTGTTCCACATGCCGGTGTTCTTCCTGATTTCCGGCATGCTGTTCAAGGCGCCGGAGAGGCTGGGCGGCGGCGCGCTGCGGAACGGGCTGTCGCGGATCTCGATCAACCTGCTCTGGCCGATGTGCCTCTGGGCCTGGGTGGAAGGCTGCGTCCATCTCGTCACTGGAGCGGGCAACAAGGGGCGCATCTCGCCCTTCGAAGTGCTGACTTATCCGTTCCCGCCCAAGAGCGTGTTCTGGTTCCTGCTCGCGCTGTTCCTGTTTCAGGCGGTGGCCATGGTGCTGCGGGGAAGGGCCGCGGCGGCCGCGATCGCGACGGCCTGCCTGGCCGCCGTCGTGGTGCTGCAGCCGCAGGGCCTGACCGGGCAGATCCTCCAGCACGCCCCCTTCTTCTTCGTGGGCCTGCTGGCGGGTACGCGCTGGCTGGAGAGGGGCCTGCCGCTCGTGCCCTGCCTCGCAGCCTTCCTCGCGGCCGAGGCGGCGGCCTTCATGCTCGCCGTCTCGCCCTTCAACACGGTGCCCGCCTATCTGTGCGGCGGCGCGGCCTGCGTCGCTTTCCTCGGCCTCTGCCTGAACGGCGGGGCGCTGCTGGACAAGCTGGGCGCCCGGAAGCTCGGCGAGCGCACCATGCCGATCTACCTCACGCACATCATCTTCGCTGCCGGCATGCGCGTGGTGCTGACGCGGCTGGGGCTCGGCAATGTCGCCGTGGTCGTGCTGGTATCGACGGCGGCGGGCGTGCTGCTGCCGCTGGTCCTGTTCGACCTGTCGCGCCGCTGCGGCCTTGCCGGCGTGCTGGGCTTCGAGCCGCTGCGAAAACGCCGGGGCCGGGAAGAACCTTGCGTCCAAGCGTCTGCCCGGCCCGAGTTCGCCGATGGCCCTTCTGTTGGCAGCGGGGCCTGATACCGGACGAGCAGGCCCGGTTTCGGCAAAGGCGGCCATGAAAAAAGGGGCCGCGTCAGTGACGCAGCCCCCCGTTTCCTGCAAGGTTCGGCCGCTCAGACCTGGTAATAGTCTCGGTACCAATCCACGAACTTCGCCACGCCTTCGGTAACCGAAGTGGTGGGGCGATAGCCCGTCAATTCCTGCAGCAGCGAGGCGTCGGCCCAGGTTGCGGGCACGTCGCCCGGCTGCATCGGCATCATGTTGATCTCGGCCTTCACGCCCGTCGCCGTTTCGATGGCGCGCACGAAGTCCATGAGCTGCACCGAATCCGAATTGCCGATGTTCACGGCACGCCAGGGCGCGACCGGCGAAAGACTGTCGTGCCCGGCGATGTCCTCGGCGCTTTCCGGGCGTACCGGCGCGCTGTCGATGAGGAGACGGATGCCCTGGACGAGATCTTCAACATACGTGAAGTCCCGCTTCATGTCGCCATGGTTGTAGACGTCGATCGGCTTGCCGGCGAGGATGTTCTTGGTGAACTTGAACAGCGCCATGTCGGGGCGGCCCCACGGCCCGTAGACCGTGAAGAAGCGGAACATCGTGATCGGCAGATCGTAGAGATGGGCATAGGAATGCGCCATCGCTTCATTGGCCTTCTTCGTCGCCGCGTAGAACGACATCTGCGTATCGACCTTGTGAGTCTCCGCATAAGGCATCTCGGTATTGGCGCCGTAGACCGAGGAGGTCGATGCCATCAGCATGTGCTGCGGCGGATAGGCCCGCGCGGCTTCCAGCATCTCGAACACGCCGATCAGGTTCGCCTCCACATAGGCGCGCGGATTGTCGATCGAATAGCGCACGCCGGCCTGGGCCGCGAGATTGACGACGATCTCGGGCCGTTCATCGGCGAAGATCTGCATCAGCCGCTCGGGGTCTTCGAGCTTGCCTTTGATGAAGTGGAAATGCTCGGACTGGCTGAGCATCGCCACCCGCCGCTCCTTCAGCGCGACTTCGTAATAATCGTTCAGGCTGTCCAGGCCGATAACCCGGAAACCGTCAGCCAGCAGTCTGCGGCAAAGGTAGTACCCAATAAAACCCGCGGCACCCGTAATCAAAGCCGTACGGGGGGCAGCCTTGCCGACGACGTCATCAGTCATGCTAAAGTCCAGATTTTGTGGAGATGTCCGTACTTTCTGAAGGCCCGAGACGCACTTGGCAAGTCGCCCGAAAGGGCAGGCGTCCGACTGAGGGAACGGGTGGCCGACAGTTTTACGAGCGGTTGTTCTCAGTCGAGCGGATTTGGGCAACGAGGCGCGTTCAGCGATGCCATCCTACAAATTCGATTGCAGAAGGTAGGCGCGGAACGACAATCGATTTTGCAGCGCGGCAAAGCGCGCATTCGGTGCGCCATTCAGAAGCCGAGGTTGCCCTGCACCGGGGGCCTCATGCCCCGCATCGGTACTGGAAATTGGTAAATCGTGCTGAAACTATTATTCTTCTTCAACAAGATGACTGTAAGATGAACAAGCCGGGCGACAAGGCTAAGGCGCCGTCATCGCCGCGAATCGATTCGTTTGTCGAGACGCAGAACAGTGCCTGGCGGTGCGTACGACATGCCTCGTCGGTCTCCTTTTAGCTGCGCCGCAGCATGGCGGTTCGATGTCTCTCATCGTCAATTTGCGGACAAGAATGGATTCCGTCGCGTTACTGCACCCGATTATCCCATATTCTGCGCAGGCGCTTGAACAGGCTCGCGATCCTCGGCAGAGCACTCGTGCCCATCGGTAGCAGTTTCACCTACCGGGAGTTTCCGATATTCCCCGCATCGGAAGCCCCGGTTCAAGCGGCCGGGGCGCACTTGCCGAACCTGCCCCGTCCGGGGCGGTCAGAGGAGCAGAAATGAAGATCGCTGTTGCAGGCGTTGGCTATGTCGGTCTGTCGAATGCGCTGTTGCTGGCGCAGAACCACGAAGTCGTGGCCAAGGATGTCGTGGCCGCCAAGGTGGACATGATCAATGCCGGTCGCTCGCCGATCGTCGATGCCGAGTGCGAGGCTTTCCTCCGCCGCGACGACCTGAATCTGCGCGCCACGCTGGATGCCGCGGAAGCCTATCGCGGCGCCGACTACGTGATCATCGCCGCGCCCACCAATTATGACGAAGTGACCAACCGCTTCGACACCAGCCTGGTCGAAGCCGTCATCCGCGAGGTCATGGACCATGCGCCCGATGCGGTCATGGTGATCAAGTCCACCATCCCCGTGGGCTTCACCGCCGCGACTTCCGAGGCGATGGGCACCCGCAACCTGATCTTCAGCCCCGAGTTCCTGCGCGAGGGCAGGGCGCTTCACGACAATCTCCATCCCAGTCGAATCGTGGTGGGGGAGCAGTCGGAGCGGGCAAAGGTCTTTGCGGAACTGCTGCTGGAAGGCGCGATCAAGAAGGATGTGCCGGTCCTGTTCACGGACCCGTCCGAAGCCGAAGCCATCAAGCTATTTGCGAATACATACCTCGCGATGCGTGTGGCCTATTTCAACGAGCTGGACAGCTATGCGCTTTCGCGCGGGCTGGAGGCGCGCCAGATCATCGAAGGCATCGGCCTCGATCCGCGCATCGGCTCGCACTACAATAACCCTTCGTTCGGCTATGGCGGATACTGCCTGCCGAAGGATACGAAGCAGTTGCTGGCCAATTACCACGATGTCCCGCAGACCATCATCGGCGCCATCGTGGAGGCGAACCGGACGCGCAAGGACTTCATTTCCGACATGGTCCTGTCGCGCAGGCCCAGGGTGGTGGGTTTCTACCGCCTGGTCATGAAAGCCGGTTCCGACAATTTCCGCCAAAGCTCGATCCAGGGGATCATGAAGCGCATCAAGGCCAAGGGCATCGAGACGGTGCTCTACGAGCCGAGCTATCCCGATGACAGCTTCTTCAACACGCCGGTCGAAGCCGATCTGGAGACGTTCAAGCGGCGCGCCGACGTGATCGTCACCAACCGGATCCTGCCCGAACTCGACGACGTGAGGGACAAGGTCTTCTCGCGCGATCTGTTCGGGTCCGACTAGCGCAAGGCCGGGCTTCGCCCGGCGGCGTCCCGCCCCATCCTCGAAGGACCACTTACGCCCATGAAACATAGTGTTCCTGTCGCCGAAGCACCCCTGACAGGGAGCCCGGCGCTGATCCGCGGCGAGCGCATCGCGCTCGTCCATGACTGGATTCCCCTGATTGCCGGGGCGGAGCGCGTGCTTCAGCAAATGGCGCATTGCACGCCGGGCAGCGACATCTTCACGCTGTTCAACTTCCTTCCCGAGGAAGTCACGCGAGAGTTCTTCGGCGCCGATCACAGGATACAGACGTCCGGTCTCAACGATCTGCCGCTGGTGGAGCAGTATTACCGCTTCCTCCTGCTGCAATCGACCCGCGCGATCGAGGCGTTCGACCTGACCGAGCACGATGTCGTGCTCAGTTCCTCCGCGGCCCTGGCCAAGGGCGTGATAACCGGCCCGGGTCAGTTGCACGTCAGTTACGTCCACAGTCCTGCCCGTTATGCCTGGGATCTTACTCATGAGTATATCGCCACGGTCGGCGGCACGCTTGGCGGGCTGAAGCGGGCGGTTGCGCGCGAGATGATGCATCGCTTCCGGCTCTGGGACATGCGCACCGCGCAGAGCGTGGACCATTACCTGGCAAATTCGCAGTTCATTGCCCGGCGCATCTGGAAGATCTACCGCCGCGAGGCGCAAGTGATCTATCCGCCCGTCAATACCGGCAACTTCGTGCCGGGTACGGCATCGCGCGGCGATCATTTCGTCACCGCTTCGCGCCTGGTGCCCTACAAGCGCGTCGAGATGATCGTGGAGGCCTTCAATCGCCGCCCGGACCTGCGCCTGAGAGTGATCGGCGACGGGCCGGACATGAAGAAGATCCGCCAGATTGCCGGCTCCAATATCGAGATCCTGGGGCACGTCCCATTCGAGCAGTTGATCGCCGAATTCCAGACGGCGCGGGCGCTGGTCTTTGCGGCGCTGGAGGATTTCGGCATCGTTCCGGTCGAGGCACAGGCCTGCGGAACCCCGGTCGTGTGCCTGGGCAAAGGGGGGACGGCCGAGACCGTGCGGCCCCTGGGCAGCAGCGGGGCGACGGGCGTGTGGTTCGAGGATCAGACGGTCGAGAGCCTGGTCGCCGCAATCGACATGTTCGTCGAGGGCGAGGGCGATATCCGCGCCGAAGATTGTATCGCCAACGCCGCCAGCTTCGGTGAGGAACGGTTCCGCCAGCAGTATTCGGACTGCGTCAATAGTCTCATTAGCTGATCGACTTTACGGGATCTGTCTTCGCTACCAGT
>Ga0160437_1000523_pt1 | contig 19756 bp, 19 predicted proteins | sample HID1975I_E0MG_FD_108227 | JGI IMG/M metagenome (GOLD analysis project Ga0160437, IMG submission 108227) | Enriched soil microbial communities from UW Madison campus, WI, USA - HID1975I_E0 MG | ecosystem: Environmental > Terrestrial > Soil > Unclassified | place: USA: Madison, Wisconsin... | reverse complement strand
CTGCCCGCGGCCACGCCCGGGCGCGAACTGGCGCGGCGCATCGCCACCGGCCCGATCGACCGCCTGCCGCGGATCGGCATCGACGGCGTCGCGGCCGAACTCGACTGCAGCCAGGACGATGCCGCGCAGGCGCTGGCGCTGCTGCGCTCGCTGGACCCCCGCCCCGGCGCCCAGATCGGCGACCTGCCCGCCAACACCTACGTCGTCCCCGACTGCGTGATCTCCCGCCAGCAGGGCATGTGGCGCGTGGTACTGGCCAACGAGCGCCTGCCGCGGCTGACCATCCACCGCGGCTACGAGCAGATGATCCAGCACGCCGACGCCGGCGACGCGGGCTACCTGCGCGGCCGCCTGCAGGAAGCGCGCTGGCTGCTGAAGAACCTCGCCCAGCGCGGCGAGACCCTGCTCAAGGTCGTGCATTGCCTGCTGCGCGAGCAGTCGGGGTTCCTCGAATTCGGCCCGCAGGCGCTGCGCCCGCTGACCCTGCGCGAGGTCGCGGCCCAGGTCGGCCTGCATGAATCGACGATTTCGCGCGCGATCTCGCGCAAGTACGTCCGCACCCCGCGCGGCACGATCCCGCTGCGCGCCTTCTTCGCCTCGGGCATCGGGACCGAAGGTGGCGGCGAGGCGTCGAGCATCGCCATCCAGGAAATGATCAAGCGCCTGGTCGAGGCCGAAAACCCGCGCAAGCCCCTGTCCGACGCGCGCCTGGCCGAGGCCCTCAAGGCCACCGGCGTCCCCGTGGCGCGGCGCACCGTGGCCAAGTACCGGGAACTGCTCAACATCCCGTCCTCGCACGAGCGCATCCGGGTCGCCTGAGCGCTGCCGCCGCGGCCCGGACCTTTCCGCCGGCCGTGTTCCGGATTAACTTGTTTTTATCCCTTGCACACGCCGTTCGGGCGATGCTGGGGTCCCGGCGCGATCCGTCGTAAGAACCAGGAGATTGGCGAATGCGAATCGATATCCACGGCCACGAAATCAAGGTGACCCCGGCCTTGCGCGACTACGTCGAGAACAAGTTCGAGCGCCTGGGGCGCCACTTCGAACAGCCTTTCGAAATCCGCACCCAGCTCAGCCTCGACAAGCCCAACCACTGCGCCGAAGCCACCATCAACCTGTCCGGCCAGAACCTGCACGCCGACGCCAGCGCCATCGACATGTACGCGGCCATCGACCTGCTGGCCGACAAGCTTGACCGCCTGCTGCTCAAGCACAAGCAGAAGATGGTCGACAACTACCGCCGCGGCGAAAGCATCGCCCGCAGCGGAGAATTCGGATAACCCCCTGCCCGTGACCCACGGCACCTGCGTTGCCCATGTGCGCCGCAGGTGCCACGCGGCTACCATAGGCCGCTCCCGTCGCCGGGCCTGGTGACCCATGCCGCTTGCCGACCTGCTCACCGCCGAGCGCATCGTGATGCTGACCGAACCGGGCAGCCGCAACCACGTCCTCGACGCGGCCGCGCGCCTGCTCGGCGGGGCGTCGCCGATGGCGACGGCCGCCATCGGCGCGGCACTGCACGAACGCGAGTTGCTCGGCAGCACCGCCATAGGCCACGGAGTCGCCATCCCGCACGCACGCAGCAACGCCTTCGACAGCGCGCGTGGCGTCTTCCTGCGGCTCGGCCACCCGGTGGACTTCGATGCCCGCGACCACGCCCCGGTCGACCTGGTATTCGCGATGTCCGTGCCCATGGACGCGCAGCAGCAGTACCTGGATACCCTCGGCGAACTGGCCGAGCGGTTCTCCAGCGCCGAATTCCGCGACGTGCTGCGCGGCGCGCGCAACGTGGACGCGCTGCGCGGCGTGCTGATGGGCGTCCCGCAGCCGACCATGAGGATCATGCCTTGAACGCCAGCATCACCGCCGCCGAGCTGTTCGAGCAGATGCGCGAGCGCCTGGACCTGCACTGGGTCGCGGGGCAGGCGGGCGAGTCGCGCGTGCTCGAGGCGGTGGACACCGTGGCCCGACGCCCGTCGCTGGCCGGCTACCTCAACACCATCTATCCCAACAAAGTGCAGATCCTGGGCACCGAGGAGCTGGCCTGGCTGGATTCGCTCGATTCGCGGCTGCGCTGGGAGATCATCGAGAAGCTGATGCGCTACCGGCCGCTGGCGCTGGTGATCAGCAAGGACCAGCGCTGCCCCGAGGACCTGGCCGAGGCGGCGGAGGAGTCGGGTACCCCGCTGTGGGGCTCGCCGTGCCGCGGCCACGAGCTGCTCAACCACCTGCAGTACCACCTCGCGCGCAAGCTGGCGCCGCGGATCACGCTGCACGGCGTGTTCATGGAGATTTATTCGATCGGCGTGCTGATCACCGGCGAGTCGGGGTCGGGCAAGAGCGAGCTGGCGCTCGAACTGCTGTCGCGCGGCCATCGACTGGTCGCCGACGACGCGCCCGACTTCACACAGATCGCACCCGACGTACTCGACGGCACCTGTCCCGAGCTGCTGCAGGACCTGCTGGAACTGCGCGGCCTGGGCGTGCTCAACATCCGCGAGATGTTCGGCGACACCGCGGTGAAGCGGAACAAGTACCTGCGCCTGATCGTGCACCTGACCCCGCCGCAGATGGAGCCCCAGCAGGCCAGCAGCGACGGCATGGAGCGGCTGACCGGCGACCTCGGCCAGCGCCGGGTGCTCGACCTGGACGTCCCCCTGATCACGCTGCAGGTCATGCCCGGCCGCAACCTGGCGGTGCTGACCGAAGCGGCCACGCGCATGCACATCCTGCGTGCGAAGGGCGTCGACCCGGCGGCGGCGTTCATGGCCCGCCATTCCCACTTCCTGGAGCGCGGCACGCCATGAGCGGGGCAACGGCGAACGACGGCGGCAAGCCCACCCTGCTGGTGGTGAGCGGCATGTCCGGCAGCGGCAAGTCGGTGGCACTCAAGACCTTCGAGGACCTCGGGTTCTACTGCGTCGACAACCTGCCGGCCGAGCTGCTGGGCAGCTTCGTGCGCAGCGTCACCGAAGGCGACAGCGCGCCGCGCAAGCTGGCGGTCGGCATCGACGTGCGCAACCGCCACGGCGACCTGGCCAGCCTGCCCGAATGGCTGTCGGAAGTCGGCACGATGGGGCTGGACCCGAAGCTGGTGTTCTTCGACACCAGCAACGCGGTCCTGCTCAAGCGCTATGCCGACACCCGCCGCCGGCACCCGCTCAGCCACCTGGGGCTGGCGCTGGCCGACGCCATCGCGCTCGAACGCCAGGTGCTCAAGCCGCTGCGCGCGCTGGCTGACGTGACCATCGACACCAGCGACCTCAACGTCCACCAGCTGCGGCGCCAGGTCACCACCGACCTCAATCTCGGCCTCGACGCGTCGCTGTCGCTGCTGTTCGAATCGTTCGCCTACCGCCGCGGCGTGCCGGCCGATGCGGACTTCGTGTTCGACGCGCGCGTGCTGCCCAACCCACACTGGGATCCGCGGCTGCGGCCGCTGTCGGGCCGCGACCGCGCGGTGGCCGACTACCTCGACGCGCAGCCCGACGTGATCGACTACGTGGCCCAGGTCGGCGGCTTCCTCGACCACTGGCTGCCGCGCATGCGCACCGACACGCGCAGCTACGTCACCGTCGCCTTCGGCTGCACCGGCGGCCGCCACCGCTCGGTCTACCTGGCCGAAACCTTGGCCGCGCACGCGCGCGAACGGGACTGGCCGGACGTGGCGACCTACCACCGCGAGCTGGACTGACCCCCGCCCTTTGCGGGAGCGGCCATGGCCGCGCTCGGGTCCGGTGCGGCATCGCGGCCATGGCCGCTTCCACCGGGCCGGTTCGTGCGAACATGGCGCGAGGCGCGCGTCCGGGGGGACCGCGCGGCATCCACTCGACAGGGGACATTCCAATGGCACACGACGTTTCCGGCGCATCCGCCGGACGGGCGATCTGGCTCGCCTGCCTCTTGCTCATCGCCTGCATGACGGCCACCGGCACCGCAACAGCCGCCAGCCTTGCGCCCGAACGCCTGCCGGCGATCCAGGCGGCCACGTTCGAAGTCGTCGCCGCCAAGCCGGTGGATGATCCGCTCAGCTACGAAAAACCGCTGCCGCTGGAGCTGCTGCCCTTCCAGGAGCGCAACGACAAGTACTACTCGATCGGCACCGCCTTCGCGATCGGCAACGGGCGCTACGTGACCGCGTCCCACGTGCTGATGACCGGCGCCAACAGCCTCTGGGGCCCGCCCGCACTGCGCGACAACGGCGGCAAGGTGTACGCCATCGACAAGGTCGTGAAGTTCTCGATGCACCAGGACTTCGTGGTCTTCACCCTCGCCGAACAGCCCGGCAGCGACGTGCTGGAGCTCGACACCGGCGCGGCCCCGGGGCAGACGGTCTACTCGGTCGGCAACGCCTACGGCACCGGCGTGGTGCTGCGTGACGGGCTGTACACCTCGGACACGCCGGAGCAGCAGGACGGGCGCTGGAAGTGGATGCGCTTCTCGGCCGCGGCCTCGCCGGGCAACAGCGGCGGGCCGCTGCTCAACCAGGACGGCAAGGTGATCGGCGTGGTGATGGCCAAGTCGCCCAACGAGAACCTCAACTACGCCCTGCCCATCGGCGAGCTGATGGACGCGCCCGACAACTTGGCCGCGATCGACGTGCGTTCGTCCTACCAGTTCGACGTCTTCAACAGCACGCTCAGCGGCACGCTGAAGGAGCACTTCGCACTGCCGCTGCCGCTGGACGCGTTCCTCGATACGGTCATGCAGCGCAGCAACACTTTCTTCGACGCGCAGCTGGCCGAACTGCTGGCGCAGCAGCGCGAACGGCTGTTCCCGAACGGTGACGGTTCCACCCGTCTGCTGCACCGGATCGCCGACATGGGCGACTTCCCGAAGATGGTCGCGCGCGACAGCAACGGCACCTGGGTACTGGCCGGCAAGGAGGAAAACAACCTGCGCCTGTCGGCCAACGGCTACCTGTCGTCCGGATCGTTCGGCGGAACCATGCTGTTCCACCTGCGCAAGCCTGACGACGTCCCGGCCAAGGCGCTGTACGGCGACCCGACGGTACTGATGGACCTGCTGCTCAAGTCGGGCTTCATCAAGCGCAACGTCGGCGGCGACAGCGTGATGGTGACCTCGCTCGGCAAGCCGCGCCTGGACACCACGCACGCAGACGCCTGGGGACGGCGCTGGCAGGTCTGGGAATGGACGCTGCCCTACGCCAACGCACGCCTGCTGGTGCTCGCGCTGCCGGTCCCCAACGGCTACGTCGGGCTGGTGCGCTCCGGTACCTCGATCCAGTCATACGACCAGCTGATCAACGCCAGGGCGCTGGCGGACTTCGCCTACGTCAACCTCGACGGCACGCTGGCGCAGTGGCGCGACTACCTGGCGCAGCCCGAACTGCACCCGGCCGCGCTGCGCGGCATCGACATCGACTTCGAATACGGCAAGCGCTTCCACTACGCCTCGCCGCAGCTGGCGGTGGACACCACACCCGCACTGCAGGCGATCGAGGCCGACAGCGTGCTCACGCTCGGGTTCGCGTTCTTCGGCGATGGCGGCAAGGCCACCTGGGACGTGGCCGAGCTGTGGATGTCGGCGAAGGCCAACGACCAGGATTACATCATGCTGGTACGCGAACAGGCGCCCGCCGCGTCGATGGACGACGAAGACCGCAACGACTGGGCGCGGGTCCGCGAACGCCGCCATCCCTACGACGCCGTCGCCCGCAACGGCGAGGACCGCACGCGGATCACCGGCGTCGTCGACGCTCCCACGGGCGACGATGCGCAGGTGCTGTACACCGCGCACAGCGTCCGCGAGGGCAAGCAGTCGCAGGAGGCGATGGCCGACAAGCTCAAGCTGCTGCTGGACGGCATCAGGGTCCACGAACGCTGAGCCAAGCCCCGGCCGCTCCCTTGTGGGAGCGGCCATGGCCGCGATGCTGCCGTGCAGGGCCGGCCGCGGCCCAAGCGTCCAGCGCCACGGCCGCCACGTTCGCGCATCCACGCTTCCGGCCGGTCACCCGCGTCTGTTAACTTTGCCGGCATGGCCGTCGGCATCCTCCTCGTCACCCATCCCGGCATCGGCAATGCGCTGGTGGCGGTGGCGACGTCGTTGCTGCGCAACCTGCCGCTGGAGGTCGGGGCGTTCGAGATGCCGTTCGACGGTGATCCCGACGACCTGCTGCCACGGGCCAGCGGCGCACTGCGCAAGGTCGATTCCGGCGACGGCGTGCTGGTGCTGACCGACCTGTACGGCGCGACGCCGAGCAACGTGGCGGCGAAGCTGGCGCACCTGGGTACGCCGGTGCGGCGGGTGTCGGCGCTGAACCTGCCGATGCTGCTGCGGGTGCTCAACTATCCCGAGCTCACGCTCGACGAGCTGCCGGCCGTGGCCACGGCCGGCGCCCGCAACGGCGTGGTGGTCGACGATGCCTGAGAGCGAACGCCCGCCACCGTCGAAGCCAGTGCCCCCGCACAAACCTCGGCGCCCCTCCTCCCCCGCGCTTTCGCAACAACCGGACGCGAAAGCGGAGACACCCCGATGATCGAACGCCAACTCCTCGTCGCCAACAAGCTGGGCCTGCACGCCCGGGCCACCGCCAAGCTGGTCCAGACGCTGGCCCCGTTCCGCTGCAACGCCACGCTCACGGCCAAGGGCCGCGAGGTCAACGCCAAGAGCATCATGGGCGTGATGCTGCTCGCCGCCGGGCACGGCACGCCGGTCGTGCTGCGCGTGGAGGGCGACGACGAAACCGCCGCGGCGGACGCGATCTCCGCGCTGTTCGAACGAAGATTCGACGAGGAGGGTTGATGCGGCAGGTCCTGGCGGGGCACGGCGCATCCAGGGGCAACGCACTGGGCCGGGCGCGGCTGCGCCTGCCGCTGCTGCTGGACGTGGCCGAGGACCGCATCGGCACCGACCAGGTCGATGCCGAGCTCGCGCGCCTGCACGCCGCGGTCGCCGCCGTGCGCGAGGAGATCCTCGCCCTGCGCGACCGCCTGCAGGGCGCGCTGTCGCACGAGGTCGGCGAGTTCATCGACATGCACTCGCTGCTGCTCGACGACCCGGAGCTGCTGCGCGGCGTCGAGGAATTGATCCGCAAGGGCCTGCACGGCGCCGACTATGCGCTGCGCCTGCAGCGCGACCGGCTGGCGGCGGTGTTCGCGGAGATGGACGACCCCTACTTCCGCAACCGCATCGACGACATCAACCACGTCATCAGCCGCCTGCACGCCGCCCTGCACAAGCGCACCGGCGACGTGCGCGGCGTGGCCGGCGAGGTGCTGGTCACCGATGCCGTTGCCCCGTCCGAACTTGCACAGCTGCAGTCGCAGGGCGTGGTGGCGGTGGTCACCACCGGCGGCAGCACGCTCTCGCACAGCGCGATCCTCGCCCGCAGCCTGCACCTGCCGCTGGTGGTGGGTGCCACGCAGGCGCTGCAGCAGGTCAACGACGGCGATGTGCTGGTGGTCGACGGCGCCGGCGGGCAGGTGGTCGTCGAACCCAGCGCGGCCGACCTGCGCGAGTACCGCGCCCGGGTCCGCGACGAGCGGCGTGAGCGCAAGCAGCTGTACCGCCTCCGGCGGGAGCCTTCGCGCACCGTCGATGGCGTCGACGTGCGCATCTTCGCCAACGCCGAGTCGCGCGAGGACGTGGCCGAAGCGCACGCGCTGGGCGCGGCCGGGATCGGCCTGTATCGCACCGAGTTCCTGTTCATGGGCGAGACGCTGCCCGACGAGGACGCGCAGTTCCGCGCCTACCGCGACGTCGCGCTCGGCATGACCGGGCGCACGGTGACGATCCGCACCCTAGACATCGGCGCCGACAAGGCCGACCGCACCGGCCTGGCGCTGACCGACGAGCCCAACCCGGCGCTCGGCCTGCGCGGGGTGCGCCTGTCGCTGTCGCGCGCGGAGATCTTCGAGGCCCAGATGCGCGCGATCGTGCGCGCGTCCGGCTACGGGCCGGTCCGCGTGCTGGTGCCGATGGTCAGCGGCCGCGAAGAGATCGTCGCCACCGCGGCGCTGCTCAAGCGCGTGCGCCGGGACCTGACCAGCGAAGGCCACGAGATCGCCGAACACATCCCGCTCGGCGCGATGATCGAGGTGCCGGCGGCCGCGATTTCGCTGCCCGGGTTCATCGACGTGGTCGACTTCGTCTCGGTCGGTACCAACGACCTGGTGCAGTACCTGCTCGCCGCCGACCGCAACAACGAGGCGCTCGGCGAACTCTACACGCCGCTGCATCCGGCGGTGCTGCGCCTGCTCGAGAACGTCATCCGCATCGCTCGCCGCCGCGCGAAGCCGCTGGCCATGTGCGGCGAGATGGCGGGCGACGCGCAGTTCACGCCGCTGCTACTGGCGCTGGGGCTGGAGGAATTCAGCCTGCATCCCGGCACGCTGCTGGAAGTGCGCCGCGCGATCCGCGCCTGCGACCTGGACGCCCTGCGCAGCCGCGCCCCGGCCCTGTTGCGCGCCCGCGACCGCGCCGGCATCGAGAAGTGGATGCGGGCCAACGCACCCGCCGACGCATAACCGGCCACTCCTCCAACGAGCAGCCCTTCTCGTGCGTAGCGGGAGAAGGGCTGCATGGGTGGGCAGACCCGGCCCCACAAGCGATAATGCGCGCATGAACGCCTGATCCCTGTCGCGCGCAGTCGATGTCGCGACGCAGCCACGGAAGTATTCGCATGGCAGAAGCCGTCCGCCACGACAAGACCGCGCGCCAGCTGCGTCTGCTTTCCGACGCGCTCGACAGCGGCCGCCTCGGGCCCGTGCGGCGGCTGGTCAACACCCTCGCCCCCGCCGAGATCGGCAACCTGCTCGAATCGCTGCCGCCGGCCAAGCGCCAGGTGGTGTGGGGGCTGGTGGATGCCGAGGACGACGGCGAGGTGCTGGTCCACGTCGGCGACGAGGTGCGCGAAAGCCTGCTCGCGGACATGGACCCGGACGAGATCGTCGCCGCGGTCGAGGACCTCGACATCGACGACCTCGCCGACCTGGTCGAGGACCTGCCGGACACGGTCATCGACGAAGTCCTCAAGTCGATGGACCGCGAGAACCGCGAGCGCCTCGAACAGGTCCTGTCCTACCAGGAGGACACCGCCGGCCGCCTGATGAACCCGGACGTGGTGACGGTGCGCGCCGACACCACCGTCGACGTGGTGCTGCGCTACCTGCGCCTGCGCGGCGAGTTGCCCGAGCACACCGACCACCTGTACGTGGTCAGCCGCCGGCACCAGTACCTGGGCCGGATCGCGCTGCAGGTGCTACTCACCCACGAAGCGAACACCCCGATCAACCAGCTGATCGACGACGAGCAGCCGGCGATCGACGTGCAGGAGCCGGCCGAGGAAGTCGCGCGCCAGTTCTCCGACCACGACTGGATCAGCGCGCCGGTAGTCGACGACGGCAACATCCTGCTCGGCCGCATCACCATCGACGACGTGGTCGACATCATCCGCGACCAGGCCGAGCACCAGGCGCTGTCGGCCGCCGGCCTGGACGAGGACGAGGACATGTTCAGCCCGGTGCCGCGCGCGTTCCGGCGCCGCGTGGTGTGGCTGGGCGTGAACCTGTGCACCGCGTTCCTGGCCGCCAGCGTGGTCGGCCGCTTCGAGGGCACGATCGAGCAGATCGTCGCGCTGGCGGTGCTGATGCCGATCGTCGCCGGCATGGGCGGCAACGCCGGCACCCAGGTGCTGACGCTGATGATCCGCGGCCTGGCACTGGGCCAGATCGGCAGTTCCAACGCGCGCACGCTGCTGTGGAAGGAAGTGCGCGTGGCGATGATGAACGGCCTGTCCCTGGGCTCGCTGCTGGGCGTGATCGTCTGGATCTGGTACCGCGACCTGCCGCTGTCGCTGGTGATCGGCTCGGCGCTGACGATCAACTTCTGCTCGGCCGCGCTGGGCGGCGTGCTGGTGCCGCTTACCGTCAAGCGGCTGGGCTTCGACCCGGCGCTGGCCGGCGCGGTGATCCTGACCACGGTCACCGACGTGATGGGCTTCCTCAGCTTCCTCGGCCTTGCGACGCTGATCCTGCTGCGCTGACGCCCGCCGCGGGACGCACGCCACGCGTGAATCCGCGGTTCATTCCGGCCCCCGTAGATTTTTCATGGCCCGATGCCGGGCCGACACGGAGGAAACAGGGATGAAAACCAGCATCGCCACCGGCACCATCGCCCTCCTGATCGCGATCGCGGGCGCCGCGTTCGCGCAGGCCTCGCCCAACGGCGTCTATCTGGATGGCAAGGTCGCCAACTTCGCGCTGCCCGGGCAGGACTACGACTCGCCCGGCTTCGAAAGCCTGTCGTTCTGGAGCGGCCCGAACGGCAAGGCCGTCGATTACGAGTACGGCGCCGACCACAGGCGCGTGCGCCTGCGCCCCGTCGGTCCGGCCGCGGGCGGCGACGGGTTCGCCGTCCGCTTCCCGAACGGACTGGTCCTCGACGTCGTGCCGCAGGGCGAGGCGCTGCAGGTCAGCGACCGCGGCGGCAGCTACAGCAAGACCTTCGAGTGGAAGTACGAGGGCCCGGTCGACGGCCGCGGCACGTTCTGCGCGCCCTGCGTGGAAGAGGCCGACGCAATCGCATTCGTGCGCGAGCACTTCATGCAATAGGCGACCGCGCGACCCGGTGCCGCATGGACGTCCCGTCCCGGCACCGCGCGCCTTCACGCCCCGGCGGCGCCCCCGCCCGTAAAGTGCGCGCCGCGTCACGAAACACGCGGACACGCCTGAGGGGGCAGGAGATCGGTGGGCATACCAGACTGGGGCCGTACGCGCCCCGCCGCTGTCCATCGGGCAAGTGCGCGGCAAACGATTCTCGACATCCTGCTGCTGGTGCTGGCGGTCTTCCTGGCGTCCTGGCTGGGCCTGGTCAGCCGCGTCGGCCATGAGCTCGCCTCGTTCTGGCCGACCAACGCGCTGCTGCTGGGCATCTTCGTCCGCCGGCCAAGGCTGGCAATGCGGGGCGCGTCCTGGTTGGCGGCGCTCGCCGGTTACCTGCTCGCCGGCACGCTGGCAGGCGATGCGCTGCCGAAGAACCTGGGACTGACCGCCGCCAACCTGGCCGGCGTGCTGGTCGGCTGGCTGCTGTTCCGGGCCCTGCCCGTCCGCGCGCCGTCGCTGTCGCGACCGGTGTCGATGCTGTGGGTACTGCTGGCCTGCGCCATCGCGGCAGCGGCATCGGCCCTGATCGGCGGCCTGTCGGCACCGTCGATGCTGGGCATCGGTCCCGCTGCCGGCTTCGGCTTCTGGTTCGCGGCCGAACTGTCCAGCTACATGATCCTGCTGCCGGCGGTGCTGCTGGCGCCCACGTCGCGACGACTGTGGGCGGACATCCCGGCGCGCGCGGCCACGCTGCGGCAACGCCCGCTTGCCCTGCTGCCGTTCGCCACCCTGGTGGCGTCCGCCCTGCTCGCGGTCACGCTGGGCGGCCCGGGTGCGATCGCCTTCCCGGTGCCGGCACTGCTGTGGTGCGCGCTGTCGTACCGCATGTTCACCACCTCGCTGATGACCCTGGCGCTGTGCGCCTGGCTGCTGGTGGCGATCGCCACCGGCCTGGTCGACCTGACCGGCGCCATCCCCTCCTTCCAGGACACGATCTCGCTGCGGATCGGCGTGGCCCTGCTCGCAGTCGCGCCGCTGACCGTGGCCGGCGTCAATGCCACCCGCAACCGGTTGATGCGCAACCTCGACCACGTTGCCAACCACGACGCGCTGACCGGCGTGCTCACCCGCCGTGCGTTCCTGCGGCGCGGCCGCGAGCAGATGCACGTGCTGGGCGACCGGCAGCGCCCGGCGACCCTGTTGATGCTGGACATCGACCACTTCAAGCAGGTGAACGATCGCCACGGCCACGCCGCGGGCGACGATGTGCTCACTGCCTTTGCCGAACGCATGCACGCCGCGATGCGGCCGACCGACCTGCTCGGCCGCTTCGGCGGCGAGGAGTTCGCGATCCTGCTGCCCGACACCACGTCCGGCGACGCCGTACGGATCGCCGACCGCCTGCGCCGCATCGCGTCGGCGCACCCGATTGCACTGGCCGGCGGGCTGTCACTCGACATCACCGTGAGCATCGGCGGCGTATCCAGGCGCTGCAGCCCGCAGGGGGTGCAACTGGAAGACCTGTTCCAGCTCGCCGACCGTGCGCTTTACGAAGCCAAGGCCGCGGGGCGCGACCGGGTCGCGCTGGCCTGAGCCCCGCGCCGCGCCGCGAGGGCCTCAGCCCTGGAGTTCGAACCCGTTGTTGCCGCGATCCGAATCCGGCAGCTTCGCGTCCGGGTCGATGCACAGGCGCGTGATGCGCCGCTGCGTGGGCAGCGTCAGCTCGGGCGCGGTGCTCCGGATCCAGGCCTCCACCGGCACGCGCACGTCCTCGTGGCCGCCGTCGGCGAAGTCGATCCGCAGCGTTGCCGGCATCACCAGCTTCTGCCGGCTCTCCAGCGCGACCTGCACGCCCTTGGCGGGATCACCGTCGACGTAGCTTGCCCCGCTTACGCCCAGGTCGAGCTGCCAGTTGTTGAAATACCAGCCGCGCCACCACCACGACAGGTCCTCGCCGGCCTCGCTTTCCATGAAGCGGAAGAAGTCCGATGGCGTCGGGTGCTTGTACGCCCAGGTCGCGATGTAACGGCGGAACGCGGGATCGAAGCGCTCGGGTCCCAGGATCTGCTCGCGCAGCAGCACCAGCCCCAGCGCGCCCTTGAAGTAGGCCAGCGGATGCCGGTACTGCTCGGTGGTCGCATCGGCGGTGGCGAACATGTTGGGCGCGGTCGCATCGGCCAGCAGCGGCAGGATCTCGTCGACCGGGTTGCCGCCCTCGGGCGCGTACTCGCTGTCGCGCTTGGGCGCGTATTCCCCGCCGTTGAACGCATCCGAGGCATAGACGTCGATGAAGGTGTTGAAGCCTTCGTCCATGAACGCATGCCGGCGCTCGTTGGAGCCGACGATCATCGGGAACCAGGTATGGCCGATCTCGTGCGCGGTGATCCAGAACAGCTTGCTGCCATCATCGTCCATGCCGTCGAAGACGATGCCCGGGTATTCCATGCCGGCACCGTGGCCGCCGAGGTTGACCGCAGCCGGCCACGGGTACGGATACCACTGCGAGAAGTGCTCGACCGCGCCCTTCATGTATTCGGTGGAACGGTCCCACTTGTCCACGCCCACGGCCTCGACCGGATACACGGACATCGCCATCGAGTGCCCGCCGTCTGGCAGGTTGATGCGCGCGGCGTCCCACACGAACGCGGGCGAGGCGGCGAAGGCGACGTCGCGGGTGTGGTCCATGTGGAAGCGCCAGGTCTGCGTGCCTTCGCGCTTCGGCCGGCTGGCCGGGTCGCCGACTTCGGCCGGCGTGCGGATCATCACCGTGCGGTCGCTGCGCGCGGCCTGCGCGAGGCGCTGGCGCTGGGCGCTGGTCAGCACCTCGTCGCCGTTGACCAGCCCGCCCGAGCCGGCGACCAGGTAATCCCAAGGCACGGTGACCGCGTAGTCGAAGTCGCCGTATTCCAGGTAGAACTCCGACCCCAGGTAGGGCTGCGTGTCCCAGCCGTGCAGGTCGTCGTAGACCGCCATGCGCGGGTACCACTGTGCGATCTCGAAGATCTCGCCGTTGCGGCTCGGCGTCACCGCGGTACGCCCGCCCCAGGTGCCGGGGATTTCGTAGCCGTAGCGGATGTGCAGCTTCAGCGATTGCCCGCCGCCGGCCAGCGGCCGCGGCAGGTCGACGCGCATGCGGGTGTCGTCGACCTGGGTCTGCACGGGCTGGCGATGGCCGTCAATCTCGACCTCGACCGAGGCGATCTCGAAGCCTTCGGTGGAGGCTTCGCGTCGCCACGGCATCGCCATCGCCGAGCGCGAATCGGCGCGGTAGATGTTCTGGTCCAGCTGCAGCCACAGCACGTCGAGCGCATCGGGGCTGTGGTTGGTGTAGGTGATGGTTTCCTCGCCCTGCAGGCGGTGCGCGTCCGGCTCGATCGTCGCGTGCAGGTCGTAGTCGGCGCGGTTCTGCCAGTACTGCGGCCCCGGCTTGCCGCTGCCGGTGCGCAGCGTGCTGGCCGGCTGCGGCAGTTGCAGCGGCGCGAACAGTTCCAGCGGATCGTATCCGCCGGTCGCCGCGCCACCGGCTGGCGATGCAGCCTGGGCCACGAACAGGGGAGCGGCGGCGAAAAGTGCGGCGATCGCTGCACCGCGTATCGACAACGAAGCCATGCGGATATCCGGTTCGACGGAACCGGCATCTTACTTCAGGCCAGCAGCGCCTCCAGCACCGCCATCCGCACCGCGACGCCGTTGGCGACCTGGCGCAGCACCAGCGACCGCGGGCCGTCGGCCACGTCGCTGTCGATCTCGACGCCGCGGTTCATCGGCCCCGGATGCATCACCACGGCATCCGGCGCGGCGCGGCGCAGGCGTCCGGCGGTGAGGCCGTAGTCGCGGTGATAGTCGTCCAGCGACGACACCAGCCCCTCGGCCATGCGCTCGCGCTGCAGGCGCAGCATCATCACCGCGTCCACGCCTTCCAGCGCCGCGTCGAAATCCTGCGACACCTCGCAGCCGGCCAGCGTCGCGTCGTCGGGCAGCAGCGCCGCCGGGCCGCAGGCGCGGATCGCGCCCACGCCCAGCGTGCGCAGCGCCTGCAGGTCGGAGCGCGCCACGCGCGAATGGCGGATGTCGCCCACGACCAGCACCGTCAGCGCGGAGAAGTCCGTGCCCCTGGCCTGGCGCAGGGTCAGCATGTCCAGCAGGCCCTGGGTCGGATGCGCGCTGCGGCCGTCGCCGGCGTTGACCAGCGCGGTGCCGGGCGCCGCGGCGGCGGCCAGTTCCGCCACCCCGCCATCCACCGAGTGCCGCACCACGAAGCCGCGCACGCCCATCGCCTCGATGTTCTTCAGCGTGTCCAGCGCGGTCTCGCCCTTGCTGGTCGACGACGTCGAGGCATCGAAGTTGAGCACGTCCGCACCAAGCCGCTGCATGGCGCGCTGGAAGCTCAGCCGCGTGCGCGTGGAGGGCTCGAAGAACAGCGTGCACACGGCAGTGCCGGCCAGCGACCGGCCCGCCTCGCCGTCGGCGAAGGCCTGCGCGCGGTCGAGCAGCGCCACCAGCCGTTCGCGCGGCAGGCCGTCGAGAGTGAGCAGGTGGCGCAGGCGGCCGTCCGGGGCGAGTTGCGTTGTCATGGATGTCCGGCGGATCGGTCTGGTTGGGAGGGCGCATCCGTGCGTGGCGGATGGAGTTCGTCGGGTGGTGGCCGCGTCACGTGTCGCTACAGGGGCGTGGCATCCCCGGGCGCGGCGAGCCAGCGCTCGATGATGACCGCCGCGGCCACCGCGTCGAGCGCCGCCGCGTCGCGGCGCCGGCGGCGCCCTTCGGCGCGGTCGAGCGCGAACCGCTGCGCCGCCTCCACCGAGCTGGAACGTTCGTCCATCAGCACCACCGGCAACTTGTAGCGTGCCTGCAGTTCGTGCGCGAAGGCGTGGGCGCGAGCGCGGATCGGCTGGTCGCCGCCTTCGAGCGTCATCGGGTCGCCGACCACCGCGCCATCCGGGCGCCATTCCTGGTGCAGGCGGTCGATCGCCGGCCAGTCGATGTGGTCGCCGTGCACGTCGATCACCGCCAGCGCCCGCGCGCCGTGGCCGAAAGCGCTGCCGACCGCGACGCCGATCCTGCGCGCGCCGACGTCGAAGCCGAGCACGGTGCCGTCGGGCTTGATCGGCGCGGTGCTCATGCGTGGCCGCTGTAGTCGGTCATCCGGGTCATGTCGACGCCGATGCGCCCTGCCGCGGCCTGCCAGCGCGCCTCCAGCGGCGTGTCGAACAGCAGTTCGGCGTCCGCCGGCACGGTCAGCCAGCTGTTCTCGGTCAGTTCGTATTCCAGCTGCCCCGCCCCCCAGCCGGCACAGCCCAGCGCGACGGTGACGCGCTCCGGGCCTTCGCCGCGCGCGATCGCCTCGAGCACGTCGCGCGAGGTGGTCACGAACAGGCCGTCCCCGATCGCCAGGCTAGAATCCCATTCGCGGTCGCCGTCGTGCAGCACGAAGCCGCGCTCGGGATGCACCGGCCCGCCGGCCAGCACCAGCTGCTCTCCCAGCGCCGCATCACCGGTGGTGATGCCCATCTGCTCGAACACGTCCCCCAGCGTGTATTCCGAAGGCCGGTTCACCACCACGCCCATCGCGCCTTCGTCGTCGTGCTGGCAGATCAGCGCTACCGAGCGCGCGAAGTTCGGGTCGGCAAGCGACGGCAGCGCGATCAGCAGCTGGTTGGCCAATGGCGTGGGCGTGGCGGACATGACGGCATTCTACCCGCCCGGGCAGACAATGAAGCGAAGCCGAAAACGATGCCGCGCGCGCGGTTGCCGCCCGTGAATCGCGGGGATTTGCCCCTTTTCCGTAACGCCGCACGCCAGACCGGACGACGCTCAGCCGAGGCCGGACTCGATCTCCTCCGGGGTCGCCGGGCGCACGTCCACGACTTCCACCCGGGCCCGGAACGGACGCCCGGCCAGCGGGTGGTTGCCGTCCACGGTGATCGTGCTCCCGTCCACCGCGGTCACCACCACGTCCAGCGGCCCGCGCGCGGTCTGCGCCTTCAGCCGCGCCCCGACGGTGGGTACGCTGGCGCCGTCGCCGAGCATGCCCAGCGGCAGCGTCTGCACCAGTGCGTCATGGCGCTTGCCGAAGCCCTGCTCGGGCGCGATTTCCACCTCGAACTCGTCGCCGGGCTCCTTGCCCTCCAGCGCCTGCTCCAGCCCGAGCACGATCCCGCCGCTGCCGTGCAGGTAGACCAGCGGATCGTGGCCGCGGGTGGTGGTGATCTGGCCGCCCTGCTGGTCGAGCAGGGTGAAGTGGACGGTGGCGACGCACCGGTCGGCGATTTCCATGGCAAGCCTTCAATCCGGGGACTGCGGGCATGGTCGCGCAGCCGCGAAGACCGGCGCAACCCCGGGCACGCCGCGGTTGCGCGCGTCCGCTAAGCTGGCCCCATGGGCACCAGCTACTGCGACTTCGCACCCGGGCACCCGCTGCACGGGCCCTACCACGACACCGAATACGGCTTCCCGCAGCGCGACGAGTCCGTCCTGTTCGAACGCCTGCTGCTGGAAATCAACCAGGCCGGCCTGAGCTGGGAAACGATCCTGCGCAAGCGCGACGGCTTCCGCCGCGCCTACGAAGGCTTCGACGTCGACGCGGTCGCCGCCTACGGCGAAACCGATCGCCTGCGCCTGCTGGGCGACGCCGCGATCATCCGCAACCGCCTGAAGGTGGATGCCGCGATCCACAACGCGCAGGTGATCCGCGGCCTGCGGCAGTCGCACGGCGGCTTTGCCCAGTGGCTCGATGCGCACGCCGTGGAGGACGGGACACCGCGCGAGAAGGCGTCGTGGGTGAAGCTGTTCAAGCGCACCTTCAAGTTCACCGGCGGCGAGATCACGGGCGAGTTCCTGATGAGCCTGGGATATCTGCCGGGCGCGCACCGGCCGGGGTGCCCGGTGGGGGACAGGCTGGCTCGAAAGGAATCGAAAGGATGAAGCATTCCACCAGACCCCGTGCATGGGCGGTCGCCTTGGCCGCAGGCATGCTGTCCGTCGCCCCGGTATCCGCATCCGGCGAAGCAGAACCCACTGGGAACACCAGGGCTGCGGCCGCCTTCCTGCGCGATGCGATCCTCGAAGCGGCACGCAATGGCCAGGCGGATCCGGTACAAACGGTTTTCGGGCAACTCCGCGACAAGGCCGGCGTCGATGTCGAACTTCCACTTGATACCGGGACCAGGCAACCGGCTGCGCCGTCCGACCTCCGCTGCCCCGACGGCATCTCGACGGGGGACTGCAGGGCGTTCCAGAACTACGCATTCGGCCCTGGCGATGGGTACGACGGCGAGGGGCACGACCTTGGAATCACCTTGATCGATCTGGATGGCGATGGCAGACGCGACCTGGTGTCGGACTATTACACGGGCGGCACGGGCCTCTACTCGGCGATCGAGTTGATCCGGCAGGATCCCGTACGTGGATTCGGTCCTTCACGGGGTGAATCAGAGTCGCGCCGACAACGGATGAGTTATTCGATCAACGGACGCGGCGGGGACCAGGCATTCGAGATCCTGCGCATCCATGGCACGTCCTACGCGGTCTACCGCGACAGCTTCTACGCGCTGGACACGATCACGCTCGAAATGCCATTCGCGCCCGTCGAGGAAAGTGCACGGATCGAAGTGCGCTACCGCCACCGCCACCGCGCCACGCAGGACGGAAGCGAACCCGAAGCCACGCGCCATGACCCAGCCACTGCCAGCCTCCTCGCAGCAGTCAATCAGGCACTGTCCGACCGCGCATGGAATGATCCGGACATCGGCAGCGAGACGGACAGATGCCCGTCCGACCCGGAGGTAGACGGGCAATGGCCCTGGCATGGTGCAGGCCACTATTCAACCGAGTTCACATGGAGTTTCCCGGTCCGGTCGGCAGGCAAGTGCCTGGGCGCGACGATCGTCAATTTCCTCGGTAGTTATCGCACGGACCAGTCCGCCTGTTGTGCTGTCTGGATCTACGGGCCCGGGTACGAGGAGATTGCAACGTTTCACCTGGCCACCGAACGACGCGTGATATCGGTGGAAGCAGGCGAACGAGGTGACCCTGGCCCGGGGCTTTTCGATTAGCAGGCCGTCCCGTTCCGGCGACAGGCGCCTGCACCAGGCGTGCCCCTGCACCTGGAGATCGGACGGCAACAAGAATGAAAAAGCCCGGCATTGCCGGGCTTTCTCGGATCGCGTTGCGCGGCGAATCCGCGCGGGCCAGGGATCAGCCCTTGACCGCCTCCTGGTACCGACGCTCGACCTCGTTCCAGTCGACCACGTTGTAGAACGCGCCGATGTATTCCGGGCGGCGGTTCTGGTACTTCAGATAGTAGGCGTGTTCCCACACGTCCAGGCCCAGGATCGGGGTGTTGCCCGAGCCGATACCTTTCATGAGCGGGTTGTCCTGGTTGGCGCTGCTCTCAACCGAGAGCTTGCCGGACTTGTCAACGCTCAGCCACGCCCAGCCGCTGCCGAAGCGGGTGATCGCCGCCTGGGTGAAGGCTTCCTTGAACTTGTCGAAGCCACCCAGGTCGCTGTCGATGTGCTTGGCCACGTCGCCGACCGGCTCGCCGCCACCCTTGGGCGACATCACGGTCCAAAACAGGGAGTGGTTGGCGTGGCCGCCGCCGTTGTTGCGCACCGCGCCGCGAATCTTCTCGGGCAGCGCGTCGAGGTCGCGGATCAGTTCCTCGGCCGCCTTGTCGGCGAACTCGGTGCCTTCGACCGCCTTGTCGAGATTGTTGATGTAGGCCTGGTGGTGCTTGGAGTGGTGGATCTCCATCGTCTTCGCGTCGATGTGCGGCTCGAGCGCGTCGTAGGCATAAGAAAGGGGAGGAAGGGTATGCGCCATGGCGGGTCTCCGGAGATGTCTTGGCCGCATATTGTGCCGCGGCGCGAATGAAAACGCGGTTATGGCAGCGACAACGCAGTGTCCCGGCCAACCTGAAGCCTACGTGAGGTTCCGGTGCAGCCGCACCGGACCGCCTCATCCATCGATGCTGCGCTCGATCAGGTCGGCCCGCTTGGCCGGATCGGGATGGCTGGACAACATGCCCGCCTTCGGGCCGCCGTCGTCGAGCTTGCGCAGCGCGGAGACCGCTGCCTGCTGGTCATGGCCGGTACGCTTGAGAAGGGCCAGCCCGAACTGGTCGGACTCCAGCTCGCTGGATTGCGAATGCTTGGCGTTGATCACCGACTCCACCAGTCCACCGAGCTCCG
>Ga0160437_1000521_pt1 | contig 19760 bp, 10 predicted proteins | sample HID1975I_E0MG_FD_108227 | JGI IMG/M metagenome (GOLD analysis project Ga0160437, IMG submission 108227) | Enriched soil microbial communities from UW Madison campus, WI, USA - HID1975I_E0 MG | ecosystem: Environmental > Terrestrial > Soil > Unclassified | place: USA: Madison, Wisconsin... | reverse complement strand
TTGTCGTCGTTTTCCAGGACCAGGTGCAGGTGGCGCTGCGCCGGCACCTGGCCACGGACAAAGCGCGCCAGTTCCACCAGCCAGTCGGGGTCGGAAATGGCGTGCACCGCGTCCAGCCGCAAGCCGTCAAAGCGGTATTCCGTCAGCCAGTACAGGGCGTTTTCTTCAAAGTAGCGGCGCACGGCGGGTTGCCGGAAATCAATGGCGGCGCCCCAGGGCGTGGACACGTCGTCGCGAAAGAAAGGCGCGGCGTATTGGGACAGGTAGTTGCCGTCCGGGCCGAAGTGGTTGTAGACCACGTCCAGCATCACGCACAGGCCCAGCCCGTGCGCGGTGTCGATCAGGCGCTTGAGCTCGTCGGGCGTGCCGTAGGCGCTGTCGGGCGCGTAAGGCAGGACGCCGTCGTAGCCCCAGTTGCGCGGGCCAGGAAAGTCCGCGATGGGCATCAGTTCCAGCACGGTGACGCCCAGCTTGGCCAGTTCGGGCAGCCGTTCGGTCAGGCCGGCAAAGCCGCCCGCAAGACCCGGGTGCGCTTCGTAGATGACGGCTTCGCGCCAGGGGCGGCCCATCCAGGAAGCATGCCGCCAGGGGTAGGTATCCGGCCCCACGACGACGCTGGCGCCATGCACGTCGCCATCTTGCAAGCGCGAGGCCGGGTCGGGCACCAACAGGTCCTGCCCGATGCGATAGCGGTAGCGCGTGCCGGGCGGGCAGTTCACATCCACCTGGGCATAGCCGTCGGCATCCGGTTGCAGCGCGATGGGCACCCGCCCGTCCATCACCAAGGCCAGGTCGGCCGGGGCCGACGGCGCCCACAGGCGAAAGCGGGTGCGGCCGTCAGGCAGCGGTAGCGCGCCGTGGGTATAGGGTTCGGGCAACACGGTCATGAGGCACTTCCGGGGATGCAGGTGGCGGTCAGCAGCACGAGACTATGCGCCTCGACCGTGACCTCGGATTCAGAAACGGGGGCGGCGGGCACTTGCGTGGCGGAGTCCAGATCGCGCATCCAGGCTTGCCCGGGTTCGGGCAACGTGAATGTGGCCGGTTCGGCGCTGGGGTTCATCAGCAGCAAGGAAATATCGGCGCTGCCGTCTTCGCGCAGCGCCGCGCGGCGCAAGGCCATGGTGCGCAAACTCGGGTCGTCCCAGGCGGCCTGATCAATGGGCCCTCCGTGGGTGTCCAGCCAGCTGATGGCGCTGACCCCGGGGCAAATCTCCTGCGCTGCGTCGCCAAAACGCGCCGCGCGCAGGCTGGGGTGATCGCGCCGCAGCGCCACCACCCGCGCCACGAAATGGCTAAGCGCGCGGCCCATGTCGCTCTGCGCCTGCACCCAGTCCAGCCATGACAGCGGGCCGTCCTGGCAATAGGCGTTGTTGTTGCCGTCCTGACTGTTGCCGAACTCGTCGCCCGCCAGCATCATCGGTGTGCCGTCGGACAGGAACAAGGTGGCCAGCAAGGCGCGCTGGACGCGGCCGCGCCGCTCCAGAATGGCGGCGTCTTCCGTGGGGCCTTCCGCGCCCCAGTTGTGGCTGTAGTTTTCCGAATGGCCGTCGTTGCCATCTTCGCCGTTGGCCTCGTTGTGGCTGCCGTCGTAGCTGACCACGTCCTGGACGGTGAAGCCGTCATGCGAGGACACGAAGTTGATGCTGGCCCAAGGGCGGCGGTGGCGGCGGTCGAAGATATCGCGCGACCCGCACAGGCGCGCGGCCATGTCGCCGCGCATGCCTTCGTCGCCGCGCCAGTAGCGGCGCACGGTGTCGCGGTAGCGGTCGTTCCATTCGCCCAGGCCGGGCTGGTGGTTGCCTAGCTGGTAGCCGTCGGGGCCGATGTCCCAGGGTTCGGAAATCAGCTTCACGCCGGCCAGCACGGGGTCTTGCAGCAAGGCGTCGAAGAATCCCGAGCCGGGGTCAAAGCCCGTGCCTTCGCGGCCGAGTGTGACGCCCAGGTCGAAGCGGAAGCCGTCCACGCCATACGACTGCGTCCAGTACCGCAAGGAATCCATCACCATTTGCAGCACGCGGGGGTGCGACACGTTGACGGTGTTGCCGCAGCCGGTGTCGTTGATGTAGTAGCGCTCTTCGCCCGGCATCAGCCGGTAGTAGCTGGCGTTGTCCAGCCCGCGCCAGGACAGCGTGGGCCCCAGCTCGCTGCCTTCGCAGGTGTGGTTGTAGACCACGTCCAGGATCACTTCCAGGCCGGCCGCGTGCAGGCGCCGCACGGCCTGGCGCAGGTCGTTGGGGCCACGTTGCAGATACGCCGGTTCCGGCGAGAAGAACGACAGCGTGTTGTAGCCCCAGTAGTTGCGCAAGCCCCGTTCCAGCAGGAATCGGTCTTGCAGGAAAGCGTGTACGGGCAGCAGTTCCACGGCCGTGACGCCCAGCCGTTGCAGGTGTTCGATAAAGCGCGGGTCCGCCAGTGCGGCGCAGGTGCCACGCAGGGGCGGGCGCAAGTCTTCGCGCTGCATCGAGACGCCGCGCAGATGCACTTCGTAGATGGTGGTGTCCGTCCACGGCGTGTTGGGGGACTTGCTGTTGCCCCAGTTGAACGGCACGTCTTCGGTCACCACGGCCTTGGCCATGGCGGGCGCGCTGTCGCGGCGGTCCATCGACAGGTCGGCGCGCGCATGATTCAGCCGGTAGCCAAAGAGCGCATCGCTCCAGCTTACCGGCCCGGTCATCTGGCGGGCGTAGGGGTCCAGCAGCAGCTTGTGCGGGTTGAAGCGGTGGCCATTGCGCGGGTCATAGGGACCATGGGCGCGATAGCCGTAGATCAGGCCGGGCTGCGCGTCCGGCAGGTAGCCGTGCCAGACCTCGTCGGTGCATTCGGGCAGGTCGAAGCGCCGCAGTTCCTTGCGGCCGCGCGCGTCGAAGATGCATAGCTCGATGCGGGTGGCGTTGGCCGAGAACACGGCGAAATTCACGCCCAGGCCGTCGCTGGTGGCGCCAAGCGGATACGGCTGACCGGTGGTGAGGCGGGTGAACTGAGTGGGGTCCATGGATTCAGCCTTGGTGCGTGAAGAACAGGGTGGCAAGCGGCGGCAAGGTCAGCGACAGCGACTGGGCGTGGCCGTGGGCGGCCTGGTCCGATGACTGCGCGGCGCCCTGGTTGCCTTGGCCCGAGCCGCCGTACCAGCCGGCGTCGGTGTTCAGGGATTCGGTCCAGCGCCCGCCCAGGGGCACGCCGACGCGGTAGCCGTGGCGGGTGACGGGCGTGAAATTGCAGACGGCCAGCATCAAGGACGAGCGGCCCCGCCGCAGGAAGGCGGCCACGCTGTTGTCGGCGTCGTCCATCACCAGCCAGGCAAAGCCGTCGGGGTCGGTGTCTTGCTCGTGCAACGCGGGCGATTCGCGATACAGCCGGTTCAGGTCGGCCACCAGGCGCTGCACGCCCTTGTGGCCGGCGTCGTCAAGCAGGCCCCAGTTCAGCGAGGCGTCGTGGTTCCATTCGGCGGGCTGGGCCAGTTCGCCGCCCATGAACAGCAGCTTCTTGCCGGGGTGCGCCCACATGAAGCCCAGGTAGGCGCGCAGATTCGCCAGCTTGGTGGCGGTGTCGCCCGGCATCTTGTTCAGCAGCGAACCCTTGCCGTGCACCACTTCGTCATGCGAGAGCGGCAGGATGAAGCGTTCGGAATAGGCGTAGGCCATGCCGAAGGTGATGTCGTGGTGATGGTATTTGCGATGGACCGGGTCTTCGTGCATGTAGCGCAGCGTGTCGTGCATCCAGCCCATGTTCCATTTGTAGTGAAAGCCCAGGCCGCCCTCGGCCACCGGCGCGGTCACGCCCGGCCAGGCGGTGGACTCTTCGGCTACCACGATGGCGTCGGGCGCTTGTTCGCGCACCGTGGTGTTCAGTTCACGCAGGAAAGCCACCGCTTCCAGGTTTTCGCGGCCACCGTATACGTTGGGGATCCATTCGCCGGGTTGGCGGCTGTAGTCGCGGTAGAGCATGGAGGCCACCGCGTCCACGCGCAGCCCGTCAATATGGAATTCGCGCAACCAATGCACGGCGCTGGCGATCATGAAGGCTTTGACTTCGGTGCGGCCCAGGTTGTAGACCAGCGTGTTCCAGTCGGGGTGATAGCCTTCGCGCGGGTCGGCGTATTCGTACAGCGGCGTGCCGTCAAAGCGGGCCAGCCCGTGGGCGTCATTCGGAAAGTGGGCGGGTACCCAGTCCAGAATGACGCCGATACCGGCGGCGTGGCAGCGGTCGACGAAGCGGGCGAAGGCGGCGGGCGGACCAAAGCGCGCGGACGGCGCGAACATGCCCAGGGGTTGGTACCCCCAGGAGCCGCCGAAGGGATATTCCATGATCGGCATCAGCTCCACATGCGAGAACCCCATGGCTTCTGCGTAGGCGGGCAGCTTGTCGGCGAGCTGGTCCCAGACGCAGCGCTCGGCGTCGGGCGCGAGCCATGAGCCGGCGTGCACTTCGTAGATGGAAATGGGAGCGTGGCGCTGTTGGCGCTCTGCGCGGGAACGCATCCATGCGTCGTCCGTCCAGGAATAGGGGGTGGGGTCGTCAACGACCGAAGCGGTGGCCGGCGAGGGCTGGGCGCGGCGCGCCATCGGGTCGGCCTTGAATACGATGGCGCCCGAGTTGTCGGTAATGGCGAACTTGTAGCAATCGCCCGCCATGACGCCGGGGATGAACAGTTCCCACACGCCGGCCGCGTGGCGCAGGCGCATGGGGTGGCGGCGCCCGTCCCAACTATTGAAGTCGCCCACCACGGCAACGCGGCGCGCATTCGGCGCCCAGACCGCGCAGCGCAGGCCGGGCACGCCCTGCATGTCGTCCAGCCGCGCGCCCAGCACGGACAAGGCGGCGCGCCAGTCGCCGCTGGCCAAGCCGGCAAGATCCGCGTCGGACAGCACCGGGCCGAAGGCGTAGGCGTCCGGCGTGAGTTGTTCGGTGTCGGGCCACTGGATGGCCAATTGGTACGAGCCCGGGTCGCCGGGCCGGGCGTCGGGGACGGCTCCGGTGTACAGGCCCTGGGCTTGTTCGTGCAGCGGCAGGCGGGCGCCGTCGGCGGTCACGACCGCCACGGCGCGGGCGCCGGGCACCAGCGCGCGCACCACGCCGTCGTGCGGGCCCAGGACCGAAAACGGATCCGCGTGCTGGCCGGTGGCCAAGGCCTGCAAGCTGGCCGGATCAAGCTGGCCTGCCTCTGGGGAAGACGGCGGAGAAGACGGCGATAGGGTGCCGTTGTCATGACGATTCATCGTGATTGTTCCTCGGCGCTGATCGCCGCATCTTGCAAGAGTTCGCGTGCCAGCTCGGTCAGCGCGCACAGCGGAATGGAGATCCAGTCGGGGCGGTGAGCGGCTTCGTAGCTGACTTCGTAGGCGGCTTTTTCCAGTTGCGCCAGCTTCAGCAGCGTGTCTTCTTGCGCGGCGGGCAACGCAATGGCGGTGGAGGCGGCCTCTTGATAGCCCAGCAAAAACGCCTCGACCGCGCGCGAGCCAAAGCGCGCCAGCAGCGTGTCGCGCAAGTCCTGCGGCACGCCTGGGGCGGCCAACGCATCGCCGGGGCCCGCGTTGGCGTCGGTGGGCGCGCCGCCCATCGGGTCGCTACGGGCCACCGACGCGGCGGCGTAATCGAACGAACGCAGCATGCCGGCCACGTCCTTGTACGGCGTTGTCACGCTGCGGCGGGCCTCCAGCGTCTGGATGGGCTCGCCTTCGAAGTCGATCAGGTAGGCGTCCGTCTGCGCCACCAGCACCTGGCCCAGATGGAAGTCGCCGTGCACGCGAATAAGCGGCGCGCCGGTCAGCGCCTGCGCCATGCCGTCCACCTGCTTGAGCAGGCGTGCATGATGTTCAAACAACCATTGCGCGCAGGCGTGCGACGGCGGCTCCAGCCGGTCCTGCGCGGCGCGCAGGTCTTGTTCGGCGCGATCCAGTTGCGCGATGATGCGCGCGGCGTGCGCCTGGGCGTCTTCCGTGGTTGCGGTCTGTACCGGAAAGGCGGGGTCGTCCGTGGCTAATGCCAATGTGTTGTGCAGCTCGGCCAGACGGCGGCCGATGGTGCTGGCCATGACCGTATAGCCTTCCAGGCTGGCTTCGAATTCCTCGGGGCTGTGGCCGCCCAGCAGCGCGGCGCCCAGCGTGCGCTTCAGGTAGTCCAGCGTCCAGGTCCAGGCGTCGCCCTCGTTGGTGACAAAGGCGTGCAGCACGGCCAGCGTGTGGGGCACGCCGTCGGCGTCTACCCGCAGCACTTCACCCAGCAGGGCGGGAATGTTGGCGTAGCCCGCGCGCGTCAGGTGGCGCGAGATTTCCACTTCGGGCGATATGCCGGGCTGTACGTTGCGGATCAGCTTCAGGATGGCTTGCCCGCCGACGATGACCGAACTGTTGGACTGTTCCGCGCTGATCCATTGCAAGGCGGGCTCGTCGCCGAAGTCGATGTCGGCCAGGGCGGGTTCCGGCAGGCAGCGGATGATGCCGGGCTTGTCACCCGGTTTGCCGCCGTCGCGCCCGTCCAGCGCCTGGCTGGCGCGCAAGCCCTCGATCACGCCCTGCACGAAGCCGGGTTGCAGGAAGGCATCGGCCAAGGTGCCGACTTCGGCACCCCGGCGCACCCGCGCAATGGGGTATTGCACCTGGGCGGTTTCGTCCCAGACCAGTACGAAGGGGGCCTGGACGCGCAGGGGATGATCATTGACCGCCGCGTCGGGCTTGTCGGCATCAATGCCGCTGCCGTCTTCGGGTTCCACTTCGGCCCAGTAGTACTCGCCGCCATTGGCGTGAAACGGCGTGGCGTAGGCCAGCCGGGCGCGCGACGGCGCCGTGGACCCCGGGAACCAGCGCTGGCGCGCCAGGTATTCGGGCAGCACTTCCTTTTCCAGCGCGCTGCGCGAGGCATCGGTCAACGCCGCGCCGCCGCGCGACTTCAAGACCAGCGTCGTCAGCTCGGGCATTTGCTCGGGCGCGCTGGCATGCCAGCCCGGCGGGGCGGCGTCCGAACTCAAGTCCATCCAGTAAAAGCCATAAGGCGGCAGCGTCAGCAGATAAGGCAGTTCGCCGATGGCCGGAAACGGCGTGCCGCCCAGCATTTCCACCGGCACGCGGCCGCTGAACGCTTGCAGCGGCAATTCCACGGGTTGCGCCGCGTTCGACAGGTTGGCCACGCACAGGATGATGGTGTCGTTCCATTGCCGCAGGTACGCCAAAATCTTGCGGTTGCCGGGCTGGATGAAGCGCAGCGTGCCCCGGCCGAAGGCGTGGGTCTGGCGGCGCTGCGCCAGCATGCGGCGCGTCCAGTTCAGCAAGGAATGCGGGTCGCGCTGCTGGGCTTCGACGTTGACGGCCTCGTAGCCGTACAGCGGCCCCATCAAGACGGGCAGCGGCAGGCGCTCGGGGTCGGCGCGCGAGAAGCCGCCGTTGCGGTCGGGCGACCATTGCATGGGCGTGCGCACGCCGTCACGGTCACCCAGGTGCACGTTGTCGCCCATGCCCAGTTCGTCGCCGTAGTACAGCACCGGCGTGCCGGGCATGGACAAGAGCAGGCTGTTCATCAGTTCAACCCGGCGACGGTCGCGTTCCAGCAAGGGGGCCAGGCGGCGGCGGATGCCCAGGTTGATGCGGGCGCGCGTGTCGGCGGCGTAGACGCTCCACAGATAGTCGCGTTCGCGGCTGGTCACCATTTCCAGCGTCAGTTCGTCATGGTTGCGCAGGAAGATGGCCCATTGGCAGGTTTCGGGAATGTCTGGCGTCTGCCGGATGATGTCGGTGATGGGAAAGCGGTCTTCCTGCGCAATGGCCATGTACATGCGCGGCATCAGCGGAAAGTGGAACGACATATGGCATTCGTCGCCGGTGCCGAAATATTCCTGCGCGTCCTCGGGCCATTGGTTGGCTTCAGCCAGCAGCAGGCGGTTGGGATATTCCTGGTCGATCACCGCGCGTATCTGCTTCAGAACCTGATGCGTTTCCGGCAGGTTCTCGTTGTTGGTGCCTTCGCGTTCCACCAGATACGGCACGGCGTCCAGGCGCAGCCCGTCCACGCCCATGTCCAGCCAATAGCGCATCACCGACAGCACTTCCTTCAGCACCTGCGGGTTGTCGTAGTTCAGGTCAGGCTGATGCGAATAGAAGCGATGCCAGAAGTAGGCGTTGGCTTCAGGGTCCCAGGTCCAGTTGGACTTTTCCGTGTCGCAAAAAATGATGCGGGTGCCGGCATAGGCCTTGTCGTTGTCTGACCACACGTAGAAATTGCGCGCCGCCGAACCGGGGCGCGAGGTGCGCGCGCGCTGAAACCAGCGGTGCTGGTCTGACGTATGGTTGACCACCAGTTCGGTAATGACGCGCAAGCCACGCGCATGCGCCTCGCGGATCAGTTTGCGCACGTCGGCCACGGTGCCGTAGTCGGGATGCACGCCACGGTAGTCGGCAATGTCGTAGCCGTCGTCGCGCCGTGGCGATGGGTAGAACGGCAGCAGCCAGATGGTGTTCACGCCCAGGCTGGCGATGTAGTCCAGCTTCATGATCAGGCCGGGGACGTCGCCCACCCCATCGTCATTCGAGTCGAAGAACGACTTCACATGCAACTGGTAGATGACGGCGTCCTTGTACCAAAGACCGTCATCTTTCTGGGGCTGGGTTTCACTGATCATAGTGGGCTCCGGGCGCGTCAACCATGCAGGGACAGGCGCCAGACGCGATAGGGTTGGTCGGGGGACAGCGTCACGGTGCGCGTCGCGTCGCGCCAGGTTTCGCGGCTGTCCGTCAGCAGGTCTTCGACTTCAAGGTGCGCGGGCCGGTCCTCGCCGAACAGCCAGAACGGCACCTGCAGATGCATGGTCTGCGGGTGGAAAGGGTCCAGGCTGATGGCGGTAAGCACCACATTGCCCATGCCGGGCGTGGCCTTCACAAAGGCCAGCACGCGCTCGTTGCCGCTGGGCACCGCCGTCAGCCCGCGATGCGTTTGCAGGGCGGGGTTGGCGCGGCGGATCTGGTTCAGGCGCGCGATCTCGGCGCGGATGTTGCCGGGGGCTCGCCAGTCACGCTGGCGCAGCTCGTATTTTTCGGAATCCAGGTATTCCTCTTTGCCTGGCACCGGCGCGGCCTCGCACAGTTCAAAGCCGCTATAGACGCCCCACAGCCCCGAGCCCATGGCGGCCAGCGCGGCCCGGATCAAGAAGCCGGGGCGGCCCGAGGTCTGCAAGAACACCGGGTTGATGTCAGGCGTGTTCACGAAGAAGTGCGGCCGGAAAAAATCAGCGGGCGGCGGGTGCGAGATTTCTTCCAGGTACGACTGCAACTCGGCGCGGTCATTGCGCCAGGTGAAGTAGGTGTACGACTGCGTGAAGCCCACCTTGGCCAGCCGATACATCATCTTGGGCTTGGTAAAGGCTTCGGACAGGAACAGCACGTCAGGGTGCTGCCCATGCACTTCGGCAATCAGCCATTGCCAAAAGGGCAGCGGCTTGGTGTGCGGGTTGTCCACCCGGAATATGCGCACGCCGTTGTCCACCCAGAACAGCACCACGTCACGCAGCGCGCGCCACAGCGCCAGCTTGCGCGCGCGGCGCGGCGGGCCGCCATAGAACGAGACGTTGACGATGTCCTGGTATTTCTTGGGCGGGTTCTCGGCATAGCGCAGCGAGCCGTCGGGCCGCCACGAGAACCAATCGGGGTGCTGCTTTAGCCAGGGGTGGTCGGGCGAACATTGAATGGCGAAGTCCAGCGCCATCTCCAGGCCATGCTCATGCGCGGCGCGCACCAGGCGCAGAAAATCCGGCAGCGTGCCCAGCTTCGGCTCGATCGCGTCGTGTCCGCCGTCGGGTGAACCGATCGCATACGGGCTGCCCACATCGTCCGGGCCGGCGGTCAGCGCATTGTTGCGCCCCTTGCGGTTGCTCAGGCCTATCGGGTGGATGGGCGGCAGGTACAGCACGTCGAAGCCCATTTCCTGGATATCGGGCAGGCGTTCGATCACGTCGTCAAACGTGCCGTGGCGGCCGGGCTCGCGGGCTTGCGAGCGCGGGAATAGTTCGTACCAGGCGCTATGGCAGGCTTGCGGCCGGTCAACCCAGATCGGGTAGGGGTCCGGCGTCACGGTTTCAAAGGGGCGGGCGTCCAGCGCGCGCATGGCGGCGGCCAGCTCGGGGCTGAGCAGCAGCGCGATGTGCGCTTCGGTGGGTTCCATGCCCGTCTTCGGGTCGGGTAGGGCTTTCAACGCCTGTTTGACCAACGCCACGCTGTCGGCGGGATAGGCGTGCTGGCCGGCGCGCTTATCGGCTTCGCGCAGCAACTGCATGCCTTCGGCCACTTCAAGCTGTAGCGCAAGACCCGCCTCGTGCTTGACCTCAAGATCGTGGTGATAGGTCTGCCATACGTCAAACCACGCCGCCACCTGGAATTCGTGCGGCCCGATGCGACGTGGCCGGAAGCTGGCCTGCCAGCGGTCGTTGGACAGCAGCTTCAGCGGCGTGCGCTTCCAGTTGGCTTCGTCGGCGGCGCGCCACCGCACTTCGCCCGCGATGCGGTCATGCCCGTCCATCAACAGGTCGGCCTGGACGGTAATGCGTTCATGCACCGTGCACTTCATGGGGTGCGCGCCATCGTCCACGGCGGGTGAAACGCTTTCGATGGCCACGCGCAGGCCGGCGCCGCCTTCGGTGCGCGGGCCGGGGTGGCGCGAGGCCTCGCGCACGGGCGGCATGGGCGTCACGGACAGCAGCACGCAGGCGCCGGGCGGTAGCGTGTCGCCTGCCAGGACCGGCGCGTCCGTCATGCGTTGCGGCAAGATGTCGCCGGGCGGCAGGCTGGGGGCCACCGCGTCCCAATCAATGTGGGCGGGCTTGGCGTCGGCGGGGTTCAGGGCCAGTACGGCCGTGGCGCCGTCGGCGGTGTCTCGCAGGATCAGCGTGGCGCGGCCATCGCGGCCGCCCAGCACACAAGGCAACCCCGTGGGCAGATCCTGGCCGCTTAGCCATTGGTTGATGTCTGGGGTTTGAGCGGGCGCGTCGATCTCGGTTTCCGTCGCCATCCAGCCATTCGCGGTGAAGGCGGCTGCCCAGGCGCCGCGCTGATCGGCGTCAGGACGGTTGGGGGCATGGCCTTCCAGCGGCTGCGTGCTGGCCAGCACGGGCGCCACCCGCTGTAGTCGCGCGGCTTCTTCGGCCAGCCAGGCGGACTTGTAGTCCCACCAGGGCAAGGACGAAAACACGCCGTCAAAGCCGGCATCGCGCAGCGCGTCCAGTTGCGGCTGGGTCAGGCCGGGTGTCCAGGCCAGGCAGCGGGGCGGGGTCGCATGGTCGTGCAGTGGAGCCAGCAGGTCGCGCCAGCTTGTGGCCGGCAGCGCCTGCGGCGCTTCAAAGACAAAACCGGCCACGCCCGCATCGACCCAGCGCAACAGCCGTTCGGCCCAGGCGCGTGCAAACTCGGCGGGCGGTTCGCGGTTCAGCGCCATCACGCCCCAGGTGCTCAGGGGCAGGCGCGGGTCGCGGGCGGGGTCGTCGGGCGGCGCGTGGTACCAGCCGGGCTGCGCGGTAGCGGGGCTGGCATCGACCGACACGCGGTCCAGCACCACCCGCAGCATCAGCATCAAGCCTTGCGCCGTGGCGGCGCGCGCCAGCCGGCCAAGACGCTCGGTGATGGGCTCGGTGCCGTCGCCCGCCGGACTCAGGTCGGCATCAATGGGCGCCAGCGTGCGCGCATCGGCCGACCGCAGCCAGGGCGGCGGAATCAGCACGGCGTTGAAGCCGGCTTGCTGGATGCGGGACAGCCGGGCTTGCAGCGTGGCGGGGTCGCCTGCCGTCGGCGCGCCGTCCGGCAAACCCAGGGGCGCGTGGCAGATGCGCAGCGCGGTGGGCAAAGAGGGGACGGACGTCGAAGCAGCAGCCATGGGCATTCGCCTTTTCAGATGGGCATCGGCATGGAGCCGCGGGCCTGCCGTGTGCGCCGCTGGCGCGTGTCAGCAGCGCGGTCGGCGGATGAAGCCGGGGCGGACTGCGCGGCGGCTTGCACAGTGGTGTCCTCCGCGTCCGCGTCGGTGTGACCGGTCAGGGCTTGCAGCAGGTCTTCGTAGGCGCCCACGGCACGCTGCCAACTGAAGTCGGTGCTCATGGCGTTGCGCTGCATGGCGCGCCACAGCGTCGGGTGGCGGCGCAGGTGCATGGCGCGCGACAAGGCATCGGTCATGGCGTCGGGGTGGTCGCCGTCAAACAGCAGGCCGTTGGCGAACGCCATGGCGGTCAGCGGGACGTCGGTACCCGGGTCTTCGATGGTGTCGGCCATGCCGCCCACGCGCGAACCAATCGGCACGGTGCCGTAGCGCATGGCGTACAGCGGCGTCAGGCCAAAGGGCTCGAAGCGGCTGCCGTGCAGCAGGATGTCGCCCCCGGCGTGCAGGCGATGCGCGCCCGCCTCGTTGTAGCCAATGTGGGTGGCGCAGCGCTGCGGGTAGCGGTCGGACAATGCCTTCAGCGCGGCTTCCAGCCGGCGGTCGCCCTGGCCCAGGATGGCGACCTGCATGTCCGGGTAGGTATCCAGGGCGCGTGGCAAGGCTTCAGCGGCCACGTCGGCCATCTTCTGGTCGGTCAGGCGGCTGCCCATCACCACCAGGCTGGCCTGCGCGTCGGCGGCTAAACCGAATTCGCGTTGCAGCACGGTCTTGCACAGCCGCTTGTTGGCCAGATCGGCGGCGGTGTAGCGCAGCGGGCCCAGGTGCGGGTCGCGCGCCGGGTCCCACAGCACCGTGTCGATGCCGTTCGGAATGGCGATCAGATCGGCGGCGCGCTCGCGCAGCAAGCCGTCCAGCCCGCAACCGAATGCCGGGGTCAGGATTTCGCGGGCGTAGGTGTGGCTGACAGTGGTGACGCGGTCGGCGTGGGCGATGCCGGCCTTCATGAAGTTCAGTTTGTTCCAGGCCACGCTGGCGTGCTCGCCCCGGAAGGCGGGGGCAATGCCATAAGCGGCCGCATCCTCTAGCGGGAACTGGCCTTGGAATGCCATGTTGTGAATGGTCAGCACGGATTTCACGTCGTCCAGCCCGGCCTGGCGCATCAGCATGGGGGTCAGCGCCGCGTGCCAGTCGTGCGCATGCACCACATCGGGGCGGGCCAGCCCTGGAACGCCGCGTGCGATACGCACGGCAGCGTGCGACAGCGCGGCATAACGCAGGCCGTTATCCGGATGTTCCTGCCCGTCTTCGTCGACATACAAGCCGGCGCGGTCATAGAGTGCATCGTTTTCCAGCAGCAGGAAGGGCAGTTCGGACGCGGGGCATACCCCGGCCAGCAGTCGGGCATCGCCGCCCGGCAGGTCTTCCAGCCGCGCCACTTCGCGCACGCCTTCCAGACGCTTGGCGGCGCCTCGGTAAGCGGGCAGCAAGACGGTGGCGGGCACGCCCCGCTGGACCAGGGCCCGCGCCATGCCGGTGATTGCATCGCCCAAACCCCCGGTCTTTGCCAGGGGGAATGCTTCGGCTGCCACTATAAGAATTGTCGTCGCCATGCTTGTTGCTCCGGGAAGGTCGGAGGGCCGCTGAAAAAGTGGGCCCGATTCCGTAAGGCTTTCTTATGCGCAAGTGGCGTGCCCAAGAGGGGGCGGCGAGGGTGGGCGCGGGTTCGGGCGCGGGCTAACCCCAGGGCGCGCTGGGGGTTGCTGGCGTTTTTGCTGGCGTTTGTAAATTTGGGAGCAGCGCAACAAATTGCGTCTGCCGAGCCCCAGGCAAGGTGGTTTTCGGCGGGAGACTGACGGGGCGGGAATGGGGATTGCGGCGCGCGCGGATTCTGCTTTCCGTGTTCTGTGCGCCCACTCGCCGGTACTCGGATTCAGCCACACCCGACTACAAGGAGCGCCAACTTGAAAACCGTTTCCGATTTTGTCCTCGCCCGCTTGGGCGAATGGGGCGTGCAGCGTGTGTTCGGCTATCCCGGCGATGGCATCAACGGCCTGATCGGCGCGTTTGGCAAGAACCAGGAACTGGAATTTGTCCAGGCACGCCACGAAGAGGGCGCGGCCTTCATGGCCTGCGCCCACGCCAAGTTCACGGGGCAGGTTGGCGTGTGCCTGGCCACGTCCGGGCCGGGCGCCATCCACCTGCTGAACGGGCTGTACGACGCCAAGCTGGACCACCAGCCGGTCGTAGCCATCGTGGGCCAGCAAGCGCGCAGCGCGCTGGGCGGCGACTATCAGCAGGAGGTAGACCTGGTCAGCCTGTTCAAGGACGTGGCGCATGACTTCGTGCATATGGTCACGTCACCGCTTCAGGCGCGCCACATGGTGGACCGCGCCATGCGGATCGCCATGGAACGGCGCGGCGTCACCTGCCTGATCTTTCCCAACGACGTGCAGGACCTGGAAGCCGTGGAAGCGCCGCCGCGCGAGCATGGGACGGTGCACACCGGCATCGGCCTGACGTCCCACGCGGCGGTGCCCCCGGAAGCCGCGCTGGATACCGCCGCTGCCATTCTGAACCAGGGCGAGCGCGTGGCGATGCTGGTGGGCGCGGGCGCGCTGGATGCCGGCGACGAGGTGCGCGCCGTGGCCGAGCGCTTGGGCGCGGGCGTGGCCAAGGCGCTGCTGGGCAAGGCCGTGGTGCCGGACGCGCTGCCGTATGTGACCGGCGCCATCGGCCTGCTGGGCACGCAACCCAGTTGGGAAATGATGAACGAATGCGACACCTTGCTGATGGTGGGCACGTCGTTCCCGTATGCCGAGTTCCTGCCCAAGGAAGGGCAGGCGCGCGCGGTGCAGATTGATGTAGACGGCCGCAAGCTCAGCCTGCGCTATCCGGTGGAGGTGGGCCTGGTGGGCGACGCCCGCCTGACCTTGCAGGCCCTGCTGCCCAAGCTGGAACCCAAGGCGTCGGACCGCTGGGTGAAGGGCATTGAAAAGCGGGTGTCGCGCTGGCGCGAAACCGTGGTGGCGCGCGCCATGGTCAAGGCCAATGGCGTCAACCCCCAGCGCCCGTTCCTGGAATTGTCCAGCCGCCTGCCGGCACACTGCATCGTCACCTGCGATTCCGGGTCGGCGGCCAATTGGTATGCGCGCGACGTGCAATTGCGCGAGGGCATGATGGGCTCGGTGTCGGGCGGGCTGGCCAGCATGGGCTGCGGCGTGCCGTACGCCCTGGCGGCCAAGCTGGCCCATCCGGGGCGTCCGGTCGTGGCGCTGGTGGGCGACGGCGCGATGCAGATGTTGGGCATCAATGAATTGATCACCATCGCGCACCGCTGGAAGGATTGGGCCGAGCCGACGCTGGTGGTGCTGGTGCTGAACAACGGCGACTTGAACCTGGTGACCTGGGAGCAGCGCGTCATGGGCGCCGACCCCCGCTTTGGGGATTCGCAATGGCTGCCGGCGTTTTCGTACGCGGACTACGGGCGCATGCTGGGCCTGGAGGGTATCCGCGTGACCGAGCCGGACGACGTCGGCCCCGCCTGGGACCGCGCGTTGACTGCGGGCCGGCCCACGGTGCTGGAAGTGGTGACCGACCCCGAGGTGCCGCCCATGCCCCCGCACATTTCGGCCAAGCAGTTCGCGGCCTACATGACGGCGTTGCGCAAGGAAGACTTGGGCACGGGCGCGGCCGCGCTGCGCGCCACGATCAAGCAATGGTGGGCAAGCTGATTGGGGTAAGCCGTCAGCCAAACCGTCAGCAAGCGCCGTGTGCAACACCCTGTGCGAAATCCGCGCGGCGGGCACGGCGTTTGCGGACAGGGTGGGTCCTACCACCTAGACGCTGAACGGATGTTCGGCAAAGGAGACACAGCATGGAAACTCAAACCAACATCGTGGGCGGCCCCAAGAGCAACCCCGGCGGCCCGGGCCCGGAAGTGATGGCGGCAAGCACGCTGGAAGGCAACGACGTCTACAACTCGGCGGGCGAGGATCTTGGGTCCATCAAGGAAATCATGATCGACGTGCCCCGGGGCCGCGTGGCCTACGCGGTGCTGTCGCGCGGCGGCGTGCTGGGTATCGGCGACAAGCTCTTCGCGATTCCGTGGAAGGCGCTCACGCTGGACACCGACCGCAAGTGCTTCGTGCTGGACATCGACGAAGAAACGCTGAAGAACGCGCCGGGCTTCGATAAGGACAACTGGCCCAGCATGGCCGACGAGACGTGGGCGCGTAACCTGCACACGTATTACAAGCAGGATATCTATTGGTAAGCCGCTAGCCCGGGCCATCAGCGCATGGCTTGGGCGGCCCCTACCATCAAGGCACCGGCCGCGGGTCTCCCATCCGCGCGCCGGTCACCATTTCAGTCACCCAATTCACCAACACCGAGGTATAGGCCCGTTGCGCGGATTTTTCCGTCAGCGCGTGATCGGCGCCGTCGATGATGCGATGGGTCATCGAATGCGAACGGCGGAAGGCGGATCGGTAGCTCATGATGGTGGAATGCGGGATGAAGGTGTCGTGCTCCGCTTCCACGATCAACACGTCGCCGCTGAATTCCGCGCAGGCTTTCAGGGCGCGGTTGGTTTCCGGCGCCACGTAGGTGTTGCGATAGGCGCGCAGCGTTTCCCGGTTCAACTGGTTTTTAGGCAGCAGCCATTCTTCGTCGCGGTACAAGGCGGGCACGTGCAACGCCAGCCAGCGCACGCGGCGCAGGCCGCTCAGCAGCGCGGCCAAGTAGCCGCCATAGCTGCTGCCCACCACCGCGACCGACCCCGAATCCAGCGACGGATGGGTGGCAAGCAGGTCGTAGGCCGCCATCACGTCGCGCAGGTTATCTTCGCGCGTGACTTGTAATTGCTGCTCGCGCGTGGCGGCATGGCCGCGCAGGTCGAAGGTCAGGCAGACGCAGCCCAGCGCGGCAATGCCCTTGGCGCGCGACAGGTCAAACTGCTGGCTGCCGCCCCAGCCGTGGATGAACAGCACGCCGGGCACCTTGTTCTCGGGCGTCAGAAAAGTGCCGTCCAGCACCTGGCCGTCAACCGGCAACGCGATGGGGTTACTGTGAGCGGCCATCGCTATCCTCCGTGGAACCCTCCAGATCCTCCAGCACGCCGGCCGACTTGCTGATGTGGCCCACCGCCGTATCCTCGCCATGAAAGATCAGATGCTGCGGAATCGGCTGCGCGTGGTCCCGCCCATAACGTTCGCGGGTGGCGGCGTGCACCGATGCCAGTGATGGCGACAGCGCGAACGCCTGCATGGCGGTCAGTTCCGCCAGGCTGGCGCCGCCTGCCCGCCAGGATTGCTCCAGCACGCCGGCGCGCGCTTGGCCCTTGCTGTTGGTGCCGAACGCCACATCGTAGTTACGGCGCGACGCGAACAACTGCGGGTAGGCGGTGGATACCGCCGTGTCGTATTGGCAGGCCATGGCCACGGCCTGTCGTTCGAAGTCCGTCAGATCCAAGGCGCGCAGGTCGTCGAACCCGCCGCGCGCCACCCGCAGCACCGACCCGCCGTAGACGGATATGCCCTGGTTGTCGGGCGTGAGCGATTGCGTGCCCACATACGCGATTTCCATTTTCCCTACGCGCGCCCAGCCCACGCTGTAGGTGGACACGTCTGCCAGGTCTTCTTCCAGCACGAGACCCAGCCGGCGCATGGCATAGGGAGATTGCCGCGCCAACGCCGCGCGCAGCTCCTCGGCATTGCGCACCACGACCTGGCCGCGCCCCGCCGTGGCGTCGGTGGGCTTGACGCGCAACGGCCCGTCTTTCAGCATTCGCAGCCCGGCGGCTTCGGCATCCTCCAGCGTGAAGGCGCTATAGCCTGCCAGCACCACCTCGCGCAGCGCATCCGCCAGATCGCCCACCCAGGCCCGGGGCGCTTTGGCTTGTGGGCCGATCAGCCCATGGGTGATGGCTTTGCCGGCCACGAAGGAATAGGGGGCGACGCCGCCGTACAGGTCGGCCGCGCGGTTAATGCCCAGGCGGGCCGCGCGGATGGGGCCGATGATGGTGCGGTCGGGCACGTAGTAGGGCGGCGGTTCATCGCGGCGCCGGCTGGGCCGGTAATCGGGTTCGAAGCGGCGTCCCAACAAGGCCGCCAGGCGCACGGCCATGGCTTCTTGCGAGGCCACCTCGTGCTCGGAGGCATTGGCGCGGCGGGGGTACGCCACCACCAGATCGGATTCGCTATCGGAGTCGCTCGGGGATGGGGACGGTTTCATGAGGGCGGGTGAAGCAAGTTGTGTTCCTGGTCGGCTGGCGCGTGGCGCTTGCGCCACGCGGCCAGGGCTTCAAACAGCGGAAAGGCGGCCAATGCCACGCACATGGGCGCCAGGGCATAGCAGGCGCGGTAAGCCAGGGCCGCGCCCAGCGCTTCGGAATACGGCATGCGCGGCGCCAGCACGGCCACGAAGATGGCCTCGGTGGTGCCCAGCCCGCCCGGCACGCGCGTGAGCACCGCCGCGAAACTCGCGCACAGCAAAATGCCCAGCACCAGCGGGTAGGGCGCCTTGCCCTGTAGCAGCACGTAGGCGACCGCGCCCATGAACATCCAGGACAGCCCGGCAAACACGCATTGCATCACCGCCATGCGCGCGCGCGGCAAGGTCACGCGCTGGCCCATCAGCGTGGCCGAGCGGCGGCTGGCGCGGGCGCACAGCCACACGTACGCGATGCCCACCGCCAGCAAACCGGCGCCGATCAGGCGCAGCACGCCGCTGCCCACGTCCCAGCCTTGAGGCACCGTCAACGCGCCGCTGACGAACACCACGCCCGCCACCCAGGCATAGCCGATCCAGTTCGACGCGGCCGAGAAGACGGCCACGCGGGTCGCCACCGACTTGCGGCAGCCCAGCCGGGCGTACATGCGCAGGCGCGCGCCCAGGCCGCCCACCAGCACGCCCAGGCTGAGGTTCAGGGCGTAGCTGACCATCGCGATGCCCATCACCAACGGCCAGGCCAGCTTGTGTCCGGTGTAGCGACGGCCAAGAAGGTCCAGCGCGGCATAGCTCAGATAGCCCAGCACGACCAGGCCGCTCGCCATCAGGATGGCTTCGCCGGGAATGCTGCGCATCGCCTGCCAGACCTTCGGCCAATCCACCGAGCGGCCGAAGTAGAACAGCAGCACGGCCACCACGGCCAGAACCACCCAGGGCAGCACCTTCTTGATGCGTGGCCAGCGATGCCGCAGGGAACGCATGAACGTTGTGCGATAGACCCTCATGCGGCCTCGCTTTCGCCCGGCTCGGGCGGTTTGATGGTTTGCAGGCGCGGCTTGTGCGCCGGCAGGGCGCCTGCCCAGGTCGGAAAGCGCCGCAGAAAGTGGAACACCACCACACCCACCCAGAAGCGCCGCAGCGCGCGGGTGGACTTGGGGCTGAAGGGCACGGGCTTGCAGTCCTGCGCGATCAGGTGGTCCAGGCTATCCCGCAGGGCTTTGTTCAGCGAGCGGTCGCGCACGACCACGTTGGCTTCCAGGTTCAGGGCCAGGCTCAAGGGGTCGAGGTTGCTGGAGCCCACCGTGCACCAGTCGTCGTCCACGCAAGCCACCTTGCCATGCAGCGGCCGCTTGCAGTATTCGTAGATCTCCACGCCCGCGTTCTTCAGGTAGTCATACAGCATGGTGGCGGCCAGGCGCGCCACCAGCATGTCGGGCTCGCCTTGGAGCAGCAGGCGTACCCGCACGCCCCGACGCGCCGCTTTGGTCAGGTCGCGCAGCAGGTGGTAGCCGGGAAAGAAATAGGCATTGGCGATCAGCACATCTTGCTTGGCGGCGCGCAGGCCGGCGCGGTAGTAGCGTTCGATGTCGGTGGTGTGGCCGTTGTTGTCGCGCACCACCAGGCGCCCGCCGCCGTCGCCCTCGGGCACCGAAGCGGCGGCGGGGCGCCGCCATCGGCGCGGGGAC
>Ga0160437_1000519_pt1 | contig 19807 bp, 11 predicted proteins | sample HID1975I_E0MG_FD_108227 | JGI IMG/M metagenome (GOLD analysis project Ga0160437, IMG submission 108227) | Enriched soil microbial communities from UW Madison campus, WI, USA - HID1975I_E0 MG | ecosystem: Environmental > Terrestrial > Soil > Unclassified | place: USA: Madison, Wisconsin... | reverse complement strand
TCCTGCGCGGCGTTTCGCTGCTGGGGATCGACAGCGTCATGGCCCCCAAGGCCAAGCGCCTGAAGGCCTGGGACCGTCTCGCCAAGGATCTGGACCCTGCCGCACTCGAAACCATCGGCCAGACCATCGGCCTGGGCGATGCCATCGAGGCTGCTCGCAAGTTCATGTCCGGTGAGGTCACTGGCCGTTACATCGTTGACGTGAACGCCTGATGCAGCCGGCGCGGCAGGCGGCTTGAGGGAGCCGCCCGCCGCGCCTGTACTTTGATGCGACAAGCGGGCCGCAGGCGCGCAAGGACGATGAGGAACGCATGGTCGAGGTAACCGCAGGCTTGTCCATCGCAAACGGCATTCCGCTGGCGGAAGAGCAGGGCATCGGCCTGCTCACGCTGGGCGGCTTCGTCCGCGAGGTATCGCGTCGTTATGGCCCGTCCGAAGCGGCGGTGATCCACCTTGGCGACAAGATCGAGCGCTGGACGTACGACGAGCTTTGGGCCCGCTCAATGGAAGTTGCCCGCGCACTCGTCGCTTGCGGCGTCGGCAAGGGCACGCGTGTCGGCGTGCTGGCGACGAACCGGCTCGAATTCCTCTCCGGCGTCTTCGGCACCGCACTCGCGGGCGGCGTCGCTATGACGGTGAGCACCTTCTTCACGCCGGCGGAACTCGAAACCGTCTTGCAGATGGGCGGCTGCTCGGTGCTGCTGCTCGAACGCCGCGTCCTCAAGAAGGATTTCGCGCAGACCCTCGTCGATCTCGAACCCCAGATCGGCACGGCCAAGCCGGGCGAGGTCGCTTCCACCAAGTTCCCGTTCCTGCGCCATCTCGCGGTGATCGACAGCGACGAAGGCCTCGGCGCGATCGAAGGCTGGAGCACGTTCCTCGCGCGCGGTAACAGTGTCGATCCGGCGCTCGTCGATGCCGCCGCAGCCTCGGTGCAGCCCAGCGATCCCGGCGTGCTGTTCTTCTCCTCCGGCTCGACCGGCAAGGCCAAGGGCATTCTGTCGGCGCATCGCGGTGTTTGCCTGCAACTCTGGCGCTGGCCGCAGTGGTATGACGTCAAAGTGCCACCGCGCACCTGGTCGGCCAACGGCTTCTTCTGGTCGGGCAATTTCTCGATGGCGCTGGGCGGTACGCTTGGATGTGGCGGGTCGCTGGTGCTCCAGCGCTGGTTCGATGCCGAGGAAGCGCTGGCGCTGATGGAGGCCGAGAAGGCGTCGATGATGCTCGCCTGGCCGCACCAGTGGGCCCAGCTCATGGCAGCGTCGAACTACAACAGCGTCGATCTTTCGGCGATGCACTATATCGATGCGCTGACGCCTTGCGCGCAGCATCCGACCATCGATACCGACTGGCGCGAGCCTGCACAGGCCTTCGGCAATACCGAGACGTTCACGCTGATCTCGGTCTTCGCCTCGGGCACGGCGGAAGCGATCGCCGGCAAGTCGCACGGGGTGCCGACCGCCGGCTCCACGATCAAGATCGTCGATCCGATGACCGGCGCGACGATGCCCTTGGGCGAGCGCGGCGAGATCGCCGTCAAGGGCCCGACGCTGATGCTCGGCTATCTCGGCGTGCCGCTGGACGAATCGCTCGACGGCGAAGGTTTCTTGCGCACCGCGGACGGCGGCTACATTGACGAGCAGGGCCGCCTGTTCTGGGAAGGCCGCCTGAACGACATCATCAAGACCGGCGGTGCCAACGTCTCTCCGATCGAGATCGACGAAGTGATCCGTGCCCATCCCGAAGTGAAGATGGTGCAGACCGTCGGCGTGCCGGACGATCTTCTGGGGGAACTGGTGGTTTCCTGCGTCGTCGCAGTCGATGGGTCGCGCCCGGATGCCGGTGCGATCCGCGATTTCGCGAAGGAAAAGCTGGCGAGCTACAAAGTGCCGCGCCGCGTGCTCTTCGTGGCCGAGAGCGACCTGAAGACCACGGGCAGCGCCAAGATCAAGACCGCGGACTTGCGCAAGCTGGCCGCCGAACGATTGGAAGCGGAAGTGAGTCCAGGCTGACCGGGCCTGGATAACAGGGCCAAGCTGACGCCAGAGGGGAGAAGCGCATGACACAGGCACTCGATTTCGGGGACTGGCTGGATATCTGCAATCTCAAGGCCCGTTACTGCCGCCTGCTCGATACCAAGGACTGGGACGGCTGGGCCGCGCTTTTTACCGAGGATTGCGAGATCGACACGCGCCCGGCCGGCGGCACATTGGAAAAGGGGCGGGACAGGTTCGTCTCCATGGTCCGCCAGTCGCTCGCGGACGCGAAGACCGCGCATCAGATCCATTCGCCGGAAATGAAGCTGGACGACGGCAAAGTCGAAGTGATCTGGGCCATGCAGGACCGCGTCATCAAGGACAGTTTCGCGCTCACCGGCTACGGGCACTATCACGAGACCTGCGTGCGGACGGCCGAAGGCTGGAAGATCGCCAGGCAGACGTTGTCCCGGCTGATCGTGGACATGTCCCGGCCCTCCTGACCCCTGCTGTTTCGAAGAGCGGCGCGCGTCGGGTGCGGGAAGTCTCCTCACGGCCGGGAAGCGATGCCGGTTTGAAGCCCTGCCGATCCGGGCGGTGAGGGAGCGGTATCGGCGCGTTTCTTCCCGGCCAAGGTATCGCGGGGACGCTCCCGTCGAACCATCGTCGCCGCGATAGGCGGCGGCTTGCGGAGAGGCTAGTGTGTGCGAAATCGTGTCGGCAAGCACCGGCACTCGATAGCCGTAAAAGCGGGAGGATGCGTGGGTAAGACGATCGTGATCACTGGCGCCGGGGCCGGCCTCGGACGCGCGCTGGCAAGGCGCTTCGCCGGTGAGGGGGAAACCGTGATCCTGCTGGGGCGCACGCTGTCCAAGGTGCAGGAACTCGCGAGCGAAATCGGCGGCGCGGCCATGGCCGTGGAATGCGATGTCGCCTCTGCCGAATCCGTGCGCAAGGCCTTCGCGGCGATCGCTGAAAAGCACCCGAAGATCGACGTGCTGATCAACAATGCCGCAATCTACGAGCCGTTCACGGTGGCCGAGGCTACCGACGCGCAGATCAACGACATCATCGCCACTAACCTCAACGGACCGATCTACTGCTGCCGTGCGGCCATTCCGATGATGGAGGCAGGGGCCCAGATCATCAACGTGGGCAGCGAATCCATCGCCGTGCCTTTCGTGATGCTCTCGCTCTATCAGGCCACCAAGGCAGGCCTCGAGCGGTTTACGGAGGCCCTGGTGGAGGAACTGGAGCCCGCGGGCATCCGCGTCACCACCGTGCGCGCCGGGCCGATGTACGAACCGGGCAAGACCGCGCCGGGCTGGGATCAGGACGCGGCCATGCGCTTCCACGGCGGTTGCGCCGCAAAGGGCATCGACCTGCGCACGCGGCCGATCTCGCAGACCGAAAACGTCACCGGCGTGTTCCGCTCAGTGCTCGACCTGCCGCCAGACGTGCGCGTGCTGCATGTCTCGGTCGGGGCGCGCCGCCCATGAACGCTCCCGATCTCGTGCAAGAACCCGTTTCCGCCAAGGACCCGAACATGACCACTCTTCCCGAAGCCAAGCTCTATATCGACGGCCAACTGCGCGGCGCCAGCAACGGCGCCACGTTCGATGTGATCAGTCCCTGGACGGGCGAGCCGGTGGGCAAGGCCGCGGATGCCACTGCCGATGACGTGAACGCCGCAATTGCCGCGGCCCGCCGCGCCTTCGACGAGACCGACTGGGCCACCAATGTCGAGAAGCGCGTGGCGCTGGTCAAGAAATACCGCGATCTCTTCGAAGCCGCGCGCCCGCGTCTTGGCGAACTGGCGATGTACGAGGCCGGCGCGGCGCAAGGCGCGGTGAACCGCGCCCATGTCGACATGGCGCTTGACGGTTGGGACGATTACATGCGCGTCTTCGATCAGTTGGAGTGGGAAAAGGACTACGGCGAGAAGCCGGCCTTCGGCATGATCCACAAGCGCGTCGGCGTACGCGAGGCGGTGGGCGTGGTCGGTGCGATCACGCCTTGGAACGTGCCGCTCTATGTGAACATCGGCAAGATGGTCGCCGCGCTGCTGGCCGGCTGCACCGTGATCCTGAAGCCCGCGCCGGATACCCCGGGCATGGGCGCGATCTTTGGCGAACTGGCCAGGGAAGCCGGTTTCCCGGATGGTGTGATCAATGTCGTCTTCGGCGCGGACCCGGCGCTGGCGGGCGAAATGCTGGTCACCGATCCGCGCGTGGACCTGATCTCCTTCACCGGCTCCACCGGCGTCGGCAAGCGCATCATGGAGCAGGGCGCGCCCACGCTGAAGCGCGTGTTCCTCGAACTCGGCGGCAAGTCGGCCAAGATCGTGCTCGACGACGCGCCGAACTTCGCGATGGAAGTGGGCATGGCGATGCTGGTGTTCCACGCCGGGCAGGGCTGCGCCGTGCAGTCGCGCCTGCTGGTGCCCAAGAGCCGCTATGACGAAGCCAAGGCCATCCTCAAGGGCGCCTATGGCAACTTCGGCGACAACTGGGGCGATATCGCCAATCCCGCGCACATCATGGGCCCGGTGATCTCCAGGCGTCAGATGGAGCGCGTGAAGAGCTACATCGACCTTGGCCAGGAAGAAGGCGCGACCCTGCTGGCGGGCGGCAATATCCGTCCCGACAAGGGGGGCGGTTATTTCGTGGAGCCTACCTGCTTCGTGGACGTTACCAATGACATGCGGATCGCCCAGGAAGAGATTTTCGGCCCGGTGCTTGTCGTCATTCCCTACGAGGACGACGAGGACGCCGTGCGGATTGCCAACCAGAGTTCCTATGGCCTATCGGGCGGTGTCAGCTCGGGCGACCTGAACCGGGCCATCAATATCGCCAAGCGCGTGCGCACGGGTTCGATGAGCGTCAACAACGGCATGTGCATTGCCGGGGACATTCCGTTCGGCGGATACAAGGCGAGCGGCATGGGCCGCGAATGGGGCGTTGAAGGCATTGAAGAGTTCACCGACGTCAAGATCCTCGCCTGGCCGGTCGGCCAGGTCCAGGCAGCCTGACGGCGAACGGCCCGGCCCGGTGGAATCCACGTCGCAGGATGCCGGGCCAGAAGCTGCCGGGAATCAGAAGATAGCGCCCGAAGAGACTGGCAAGGACGGGGCTGGCAGGGACGAAACTGGCAGGGACGGGGCTGGCAAGGACGAGGCGGCGATCGGGCTTTCCGCTTTGCCGCCCTTGCTGGCTGCGGCCGTCACGGACGCCAGTGCGGGGATCAGCCACAACCTTCACGGACAGCGGCTGGGCAAGAAAGGTCGGATCACGCGCGAGCGCATTCTCGCGGCTGCGATCGAACTGGTCGAGAAGACCGACGAACCCGTCACGCTGGGCGCGGTTGCGCGTGCAGCGGGGCTGGGGATGACCTCGCTCTACAACTACTTCACCGATTTCACGGAATTGCTGCTGGCGATCCTCGAGCCGGTCATGGGCACCGCTCAGGAGGAATATTTCGCGCAGGTCCGCGACTATTGGCCTGACGACGACTTGTCCTCGCGCGCCATGTCCTTCGTGCGATCGTACCACCAGTTCTGGGCCCGCCACACCGGACTGCTCCACTTGCGCAATGCCATGGCGGACCAGTTCGACGTTCGCATCATGCATCAGCGCGTCAACTCCACCCGGCCGTTGATCGGTCTGTTCGTGGCGCAGATGGACCAGCGCGGAATCCTGGGCGATACTGCCGTGCTCATGGCCACGACGCTGATGACCGGGATCGAGCGTTCTATCACGCTGGCGACCGACCGCAGGCTGCGGCGCATACTGGGCACGCTGCCCGGGCGGCGGGACGAAAGCCTGCTCGAGATCAACGCCCGGCTGATGGAGCTGGCCATCCGCGACACGCGTGAGCGCGCGGCCGCAGAAGAGGCGCAGTCCCGCTAGAGGACTGGCCAGGCTTCACCCGCGAACTTGCCTGAATTCTGCCTCACTGGCCCGATGCAGGCGTGGCCTGATCGCCGCCGAGCACGCGGTAAAGCGTGATGCGATTGCTCGCCGCAGCAAGACGTACCGCGATTTCCTGCTGCCTGGCGCTGTAGAGGCTGCGCTGCGCGTCCAGGTTTTCAAGCGAACTGGTGATGCCCTGCCGGTAGCTGGCCTCGGTCAGCCGGGCGGTATCGGAGGCGGCCTCGGTGAAACGGGAGGCAGCGCGCATCCGTTCGTTCAGCGTGCCCTGGTCCGCCAAAGCGTCGGCCACTTCGCGGAAGGCGGTCTGGATGGCCTTTTCGTAAGTTGCCAGCGCGGCGTCGCGCTGGGCCTTGGCGACGTCGACATTGGCCACTCGGCCGCCGGCGTTGAAGATCGACCAGCTGGCGTCGGCGCCCAGGCTTGCCGTGAAGGCGCCCTTGTCGAACAGGGCGGACAGCGCATTACTGGCGAAGCCGAGCAGGCCGGTCAGCGAGATCGAGGGGAACAGCTCAGCCCGCGCCGTGCCGATATCGGCATTGGCGGCGCGCAGCGAATATTCGGCTTCCACCACATCGGGGCGGCGAAGCAGGACTTGCGAACTGGTGCCCGCTGGCAGGACGGCGAGCGACTGGTTCACTTCGTCGACGCTGGCGGGAAGCAGGCTCTGGTCGAAATCGGCGCCGACCAGGAGGCGGATCGCGTTCACATCCTGCGCCAGTGCCGTTCTCTGCGACGCGACATCGCCGCGCGCGGTTTCCAGCACTTGTTCAGCCTGCCGAAGATCGGTGCGCGGGGCGACGCCGCCCTTGAGGCGGGCGCTGGTGAGCGTAACGCTACGCTCGGCATTGGCGGCCGTGGCCTGGGCAATGCGGAGCAGGTCGTTGTCGGCGGCGTAATTGGCCCATGCCTGCGCGAGGTCTGCGACGAGGCCGAGGCGCACCGTGCGCGCTGCCGCCTCGGTGGAGAGGGCGGTATCGCGCTGGGCCTGGGTGGCGCTGGCATATTTGCCGAAGAAGTCGAGTTCGAAGCTCGAAATACCGCCCTGCACGGAATAGGAGGTGCGGTCTCCCGTCCCGTTGGTGCCTGATCCGTTCGTCGTGCTGCCGCTGCCCGCTTCGGTGCGCGTGACCGATCCGTTGACACCCACGGCCGGGAACTGGTTCGCGCGGACCACCCTGACTTGCGCGCGGGCGGCGGCCAGGTTGGCCGCGGCGACCCGCAAGTCACGGTTGTTGGTGAGCGCCTGTTCTACCAGCGACTGCAGGCGGCGGTCGCGGAAGATCTCGGTGTAGGACACCAGCGGCAGCGCCGCCTCGCTCTGCGCGAGATAGGCGTCTCCGACCGGCCAGGACACCGGGACGGGCGGGGCCGGCGCGACATATTTCGGTGCCATCGAGCAGGCGCCGAGCGCGAGGGTCAGCGTGGAAAGGCCCGTGAAACGAAAGCGGATCATGCGGCGCCTCCCTTGCGCGCGCGGCGCTCCTGCATGCGGCGGCGGACCGAGGCGATGCCATCGCGTACGCCGCGGCGAACGAGCACGAAGAAGAGCGGGATGAAGAAAATCGCCAGCAGGGTTGCGGTCAGCATGCCGCCGACCACGGCGGTGCCGATGGCGATGCGGCTGTTGGCGCCGGCACCGCTGGCGATGGCCAGAGGAACCACGCCGAAGATGAAGGCGAAGCTGGTCATCAGGATCGGCCGCAGGCGGATGCGGGCGGCTTCGAGGGCAGCGTCGATCACGCGCTTGCCCTGTCGCTCGGCCTGTTCGGCGAACTCGATCATGAGGATCGCGTTCTTGGCGGCCAGACCCATCGTCGTAAGCAGGCCGATCTGCAGGTAGACGTCATTTTCCAGCCCGCGCAAGGTGACGGCGAGGATGGCGCCGAGCAGACCCAGCGGAATGACCAGGATCACCGCGATCGGGATCGACCAGCTCTCGTAGAGCGCGGCAAGGCAGAGGAACACGACCAGGAGCGAGAGCGCATAGAGCAGCGGCGCCTGGCCCGAGGAGAGCCGCTCCTGATAGGACGATCCGGCCCAGGCGACGGCGGTGCCGGGGATCTGGCTGGCCAGTTCCTCCATCACGTCCATGGCCGTGCCGGAGCTGACGCCGTCCCCGGGGCTGCCTGAGAATTCGTAGGCCTGAAGGCCGTTGAAGCGCGAGGACGTGCTGGGCGCGGTGGACCAGCTGATCGTCGAGAAGGCCGAGAAGGGCACCATCTGGCCGCTCGTGCCGCGCACGAACCAGTTGGCGAGATCCTCCGGCCGCGACCGGAACTGGGCGTCACCCTGGACGTAGACACGCTTGACGCGGCCCTTGTCGATGAAATCGTTGACGTAAGTGCCGCCCCAGGCCGTTTGCAGCGTGGAATTGGCATTCGCCGCCGTCACGCCGTAAGTCGTCAGCGCACGGGTGTTGGAATTGACCTTCAGGGTCGACACGTCGGGAAGATCGCTCAGGCGCACGTTGGTGAGGCGGTCGTCGGCGCCGGCCTTGGCCAGCAGTTCGTCACGCGCCTTCTGGAAATCGGCGCGGGCCATGCCGTTGCGGTTCTGCAGCTCCATCGTGAAGCCCGAAGACGAGCCGAGACCCCGGATCGCGCCCGGAACCAGTGTGAACACTTGCGCATCGCGAATGCCGCGGAACGCGCCATTGGCCCGCTGGACGATGGCATCGGCGGTGTTCTTGCTGCCCGGGCGTTGCTCCCAGTCCACCAGCGTGACGAAGGCCTGGCCGGTGTTCTGGCCCGCCGCGCCCTGGCCGCCGCCCGAAAGCGTGAACATGCTGGCGATGTTCGCCTTTTCGTATTTGGTGAAATATTGCTCGACCTGGCGCTGCACGTCTTCGGTGCGGGTGCGCGGGGATCCGGCCGGCAGGCGCCACTGCACGATGATCGTGCCCTGGTCCTCGTTCGGCAGGAAGCCGGTGGGCAGGCGCTGGAACAGGCCGTACGTGGCGACGCAGGCAATGGCGAAGAGCAGCAGCCAGCGCCACTTGTGCTCGACCACGCGGCCGACGCGGTGGGCATAGGCCTCGGTCAGGTTCTCGAAGCTGCGATTGAACCAGGTGTGGAAGCGCTCCCAGGGCCTCACGACCCAGGGCATCCGGCGCTGGATCCAGCTGGGGACTTCCTCGCCCTCGATGTCCTTGGGCTTGAGCAGGGTGGCCGTCAGCGCCGGGCTGAGGATCAGCGCGACCAGCACGGACAGCACCATGGCGACCACGATGGTCAGCGAGAACTGGCGGTAGATCACGCCCGTCGAACCGCCGAAGAAGGCCATCGGCAGGAACACCGCCGAGAGCACCAGCGCGATCGCCACGAGCGCCGTCTGGATTTCCTCCATCGACTTGATCGTGGCCTCGCGCGCGGACATGCCCGGGTTTTCCTCAAGCAGTCGCTCGACGTTCTCCACCACGACGATCGCGTCGTCCACCAGCAGGCCGATGGCGAGGACGAGGCCGAACAGGGTCAGCGTGTTGATCGAGAACCCGGCCAAGTAGAACACCGCGAACGTGCCCAGCAGCACGACCGGCACCGCGATCGCCGGGATCAGCGTGGCGCGCCAGCTTTGCAGGAACACGAACATGACGATGACGACCAGCACGATCGCCTCGAACAGCGCCTTTTCCACTTCTGCGACGGAGAGCTTGATGAAAGCGGTGGAATCGTTGCCGTACGTATAGGCGAGGCCGTCGGGCATGCCCTTGGCCAGCTCGGTCATTTCCGTCTTCACCAGCTCGGCCGTGGCCAGCGCGTCGGCGCCCGGCGAGAGCGAGATCGAGATACCGGCGCCGGGGTGGCCGTTGATGCGGCTGATCGAGCTGTAGTTCTCGGCGCCGATCTCCACGCGCGCGACATCGGCAACGGTGACGACGGAACCGTCGCTGTTGGTCTTGAGCACGATGTTGCGGAACTGCTCGGCCGTCTGGAGGCGCGAGCCGGCCGTGACGATCGCGTCTATCGCCTGGTCCTTGGGCGAGGGCAGGCCGCCGATCTCGCCGGCGGCGACTTCGGTATTCTGCGCCGTGATCGCCGAAGTGACGTCGCTGGGCATCAGCGCGACGGCGGCAAGGCGCGTCGGATCGAGCCAGATGCGCATCGCGTGAGGCGCACCGAAGACGTTGACGTCGCCCACTCCGGAAATGCGCGAAAGCGGGTCCTGGATGTTCGAGGCCAGATAGTCCGACACGTCCTGGTTGGAGCGGGTGTCGGTCTCGTCATAGACGGCCACGAGGAGGAGCTGGTCGGGGTTTGACTTGGTGACCGTGACGCCCTGGTTCTGCACCGCCTGCGGCAGGCGGGAGAGCGCGGACTGGACCTTGTTCTGGACCTGGACCTGCGCGATGTCCGGGTCCGTGCCCTTGGTGAACACGGCGCTGATCGAGGCCTGCCCGCGGTTGGAAGACTGCGAGCTGAAATAGAGCAGGCCGTCGATGCCGGTGAGCTGCTGCTCGATCACCTGGGTGACGCTGTTCTCGATCGTTTCGGCCGAGGCGCCGTTGTAGGTGGCGCGGATGTTCACCTGCGTCGGCGCGATGTCAGGGTATTGCTCGTTCGGCAGGTAGGCCAGCGCGCCGAGGCCCGCCAGCATGACGATGATGGCCAGAACCCAAGCAAAGATCGGTCGGTCGATGAAGATGCGCGACATGGGGTGGCTCAGTTCCCCTTGGCGGCGGGCTGGCCGCCGGCATTCGCCCCGCCGGATTTGCCTTCACCGGGCTTGCCGGAAGGCGGGGCGATGGTCTGCGCGCTCGACGCCGCGACCGGCGTGATATCCGCGCCCTGCTTGAGGCCGTTGAGGCCCTGAACGATGACCTTGTCGCCCTTCTTCAGGCCGGCTGTGACCACGGCGTTCACGCCCTGCGTGCGATCGGCGGTGACTTTGCGGCGCGCGGCCTTGTTGTCGGCACCGACGACCATGACATAGGCCGAACCATCGAAATCGCGCTGGACTGAATTCTGGGGGATGAGGAATGCGTTGGGATCGGTGGCCTGATCGAACACCGAGGAAACGAACATGCCGGGCAGCAGCAGGCCGTCCGGATTGGGGAAGCTGGCGCGCAGGGTGACGGTGCCGGTGTCGGGATCGACGGTCACTTCCGAGAACTGGACGGTGCCTGGCAGGGCATATTGCGATCCGTCGTCGAACTTGAGGTGGACTTGCGTGCTGCCGGGATTGACGCCGCCGGCCGCCAGCTTCCGTCGCAGTGCGGTGAGGTCCGAGGCGGACTGCTGCATGTCGACGTAGATCGGGTCCATGCGCTGGATGACGGCCAGGGGGTCGGTCTGGCTGGCGCTGGCAAGCGCGCCGACGGTCGAGAGCGAGCGGCCGATGCGGCCGCTGATCGGCGCGGGCACGGTGGTGAAGCGCAAGTTGATCTTGGCCGTGTCCAGCGTGGCCGCGTTCTGGGCGATCGAGGCCTTGGCCGAGCGCGCGGTGGCCAGCGCGTCGATATAATCCTGGCGGGCGACGGCTTCCATGTCGGCCAGCGGCTTGTAGCGCTGGGCCTTGGCGGATGCCGCTTCGGCGGTGGCGCGGGCGCTGGTCAGGTCGGCCTCGGCCTGGTTGACGGCGGCGCGGTAGAGGCTGGGGTCGATCTGATAGAGCGGTTGCCCGGCCCGGACCATCGACCCTTCGGTGAAGAGGCGCTTGACGACGACACCGGTGACCTGCGGGCGGACTTCGCTGGTCTCGAAAGCGACGGTGCGGCCACTCAGCGTGACGGCCAGGGCGACCGAGGACGGCTCCACGACGACGAAGCCCACTTGCGGGGCTGCGCGCTTGTCATCCTTCTTCTCCCCCCCGGAACAGGCCGCGAGCAGCGCGGCGGAAAGCATGGCAAATGCCACCCGGCTCGCAGAGAGACGCAGGGAAAGGCGCGGCAGCGAAGCCGCCACAGGGGTAGAAGACGTGATTTTCAAGTCGCGCACCGTCAAAAGTCGTGTCGGCGCAGCTATTCAGCCTATTGTTGCCGCCCGCAAGCGGGCTTTTCGCAAGTGCGACAATTTGCGACCAAATACGAAGATTCTGGTGCGTTTTCGGCTCACCTATACGTCAAACACCCCCGTTTCCGGGGGTGTCCGAGATGTCCAGCCGATGGGGACGTCCTATTGGCGCGAAACGCCCTACTGGTACCGCGCGAGCATCTGGAGCGAGGCGGCGTAATAGTCGTTGGTCAGCTGCGAAGGCTGGGCGCTGCCAAGCAGTTTGCCCACGACAGCGGCGCCGCCTGCCGAAAGGGCGTAGTTCGCCTCCTCGCCGGTGACCACGTCCACCCAGGCCGGGATCGGCTTGTTGGCGGCAAGGCAGGAGCGCCAGTAGCCGGCAATGTCCGGAACCAGCGACTGCCGGCCGCTGAGCGCGGCATAGAGGGGCACGCGAATGGCGTCGTAGCCGAAGCGGGGGGGCTTGTCCCGGGCCGGGGCGACCTGGTTGGGCGCGCTGATGACCACCCAGTCGCTGGGCAGATGGTGGGTCCCGAAGCGGGAAAGGCGGGTGATGGCCTCGCAATCGCTGATGATCGGACCCCAGACCTGCTGGCCGTCGAGCTTGGTAAAGGCGTCCATCGCGGGCCAGGCGAAATAGGACAGGTTCAGCGTGACTTCCTCGCCCTTCACGAAGCCCTGGACACCGGGCAGCAGCAGGCGGCGGCCGTGGCGTTCGACCACGCAGTGGCTGCGGATCGAGGAGCGGATCTGCGCGGCTCGGGCGGTGTAGTCGCCCCGGTTCCAGCGCTGCCCGGCCATGCCGAGGGCCCAGGCGATGACGAGATCGCCATCGGTGGCGTTGTTCTGGTCGGCCACCGGGTTGGGCGAGGCGGGATCGTAGCGCCAGGCATGGAGCGCCATGTCGGTGCGCGAGAGGTGGCTCTGCGTCCAGCCGGCGATCCGTTCGAATGCCTCGGTATCGCCTGCCTTGTAGGCGAAAAGCAGGCCGTAGCTCTGGCCTTCGCTATGGCTGATGCCGTTGTTGCCGGTATCGATGATACGGCCTTCGGGATTGACGTAGAGGTCGCGCCAGGTGCGCCAGCTGGCGTCGCGCACGGGTGCGCGGCTTTGCGCGTCGGTGTTGCAGGCAGCCGTCATCGCCAGCATCAGCCCCAGTGAGAAGTTGCGGCGGTTGATGCCGGTGTCGAGAAGGAAATTCATGCCGATGCTCTTTCGTTGATCGACGGAAAGGCTCAGCGGCCGTGGCGCAGTTCGATCACGTCGCCCTGCCATTGGGCGACCGTGTGCAGCGCCGGGCCGCTTCCGAGCACGCGGAACCACGCATCGTAGGCGCCTTGCAGCAAGCCCAGCAGCATCGTGTTCCAATTGCCCTGCTGGTCGGAGGCAAGGGCCTTGGGCAGGTTGCGGTGGTGGACGACGATGGCATCGTCACCCACGGCCAGTTCGATCTCGCCCCAGCCCAGGTCCTGCCAGAAGCCGTTGATGCGGGCGCAGAGCACGGCTGCATCGCTGACGCCTTCCAGCGGCTCCAGCGTGGCCATGCGCCGGCCTATGGCCGCGAAGAAACCCTGCGCCTGCGCGGAAGGTGCGCCTTCGCAGACTTCGGCTGCGGCCATCATCGCGAAGAGCGCGAGGCCCCCTGCGCCGCTCTGTTCGCCCTCGGAACGAGGGGAGGGAAATGCGTGAAGCTTCATCGGCCGGTGCTCCCGAAATTCTGTCTCACGCCCAATAAGCTCCGGAACTCGTCATAAGATCCGAAGGTGTTGTAGCTGGCCTCGCCGCCGATGCGGGTGGTGGGGCTCAGCTTGTAGTAGATCGACAGGTCGCTCGACACGGCGAAGCCGGTCTTGCTGATGCTGTCGTAGTAGGAACGCACGTCGTTGTTCGCCGCCTTCAGCACGTCGAGCGCAGCCTGCAACTCGTCGTTGATCGGATAGAGGTTGGTCTGATCCTGCTTGTAGCTTTGGAAACCGGGCGTGAACGAGGCGCGGATATCGAAGAGTTCGTCTTCCATGGTGTAATTTACCGGGAAGCCGACGCTGATGAAGTTCTGCGGGCTGAAGTAGCCGCCGTTGCCCCAGGTGAAGTAGTTCTGGCTCTTGTCATAGCCCTGGTAGTTCACGTTGAGGCCCACGGTGAGGTTGGCATGCGTGCCGTGGTAGGCGCGCAGGTAGCCGCCGACATTGGCCTCGAAACCGTCGTTGCGGGCGACGTTGGTGCCGCGGAAGCGGTAGTAGCGGCCTTCCGCGTAGACGCCGCTGCCATCCTCGTCATAGGAAAGCCCGGCGCCGCCTGCCGAGCGCATGACCTGGCCCCAGCGCATGCCCGTCACCGGATCGCGGGTGCCGGCATAGGACAACACGCTGTCGGTCACGGGCTGGCGCTCCGCGAAGACCTTGGCGCGCACGGTTTCGGATAGCTTGGGCGAGGCTTCGGCGTGGAAGGTGGCCTTGGTCTTGCCCATGCCGACCGGGGTGGTGCCGCCTTCGAGCTTGACGGTGTCGCTCTCGTAACCCGCCGTGAAGGCGACGCCCGAGGCGTTCTGGGTCTGGGCCGAGGGGAAGACCGAGGGCTGTTCCAGGACGATGGCCGCCGCCTCGATCAGGCCGTTGAGGCCGAACCGTGCCTGACCGGACTGGTTCGCCCGTCCGGCATCGATCACCGAGGCTTCCGCCTTGGCATAGACCCGGCCGCCCGGCGCATCGGTGGAGAAGCGGGCCGAACCCTTGATCTCGTCCAGCTGGCTGAGGCCCGCTTCGCCCGAGCGGCGGCGGTATCCGGTGACGATGTCGGCGCGGGGGCCGCTGTCCTGGGAGAGGTCGGCGATCTGCGACTGGATCTGCGCCATGACCGGATCGGCCGAGTAAGCGGTGGCCGAACCTGCATCCATGCCCGCGTCGGCCAGTCCGCTTCCGTAGCTGCCGCCACCATACGTGTTGCCGCCATAGCTGCCGTTGCCAGCCGCCGGGTAGGGCGCTGCGGCCACGGCGGGGGCGCCGTAGCCCGAGGGCGCACCGTAGCTGGGTGCCGCGCCATAGTTCGAAGGCGCGTCGTAGCTTGCGGCCGAGCCATAGCTGGCGGCGGGCGCGCTCGGGACGCGGGTGCCGCCGCCCAGAGCGAAGGGGTTGACCGGCTGAGGCGCGGCGACGGCGCGGCCCCGGAACGGGTTGGAGCCGCCGGCCGGGGTCATGGCCGCGAAAGGATTGCCGCCGGCAAGACCCTCGATCGAGGTGCCGCCCTGGCCGCGCGCATACAGGTTCTGCGCATCCTTGAGCAGGTTCATGGCTGCCCGGTCGTTGCCGCGCGCGCGCTCCACATTGGCGAGCGAGAGGCGGACCTGGTAGTCCTGCGGGAAGGCGCGGAGCACGTCGTTCTGGGCGCGGCGGGACAGATCGTTGTCCCCGGCCGCCTGCGCGGTTTCGGCCAGCCCGAGCAGGGCGTCCTTGTCGCCGGGCTTGCGCGCCAGCACGAGCTGCCAGGTCTGGGCCGCGCGCGCGGGCATCTGGCCGCCCTGGTAGAGGCGGGCGAGACCGGCAAGGATGTCCATGTTCTGCGGAGAGGCGCTCCAGGCGCTCTGCAGGATGTCGAAGGCCTCGGCGAAGCGGCCTGCCTGGCGCGAACGGTCGGCCTGGCTGACGAGCAGGGCGGCGTTCATGCGGGCATAGGCCTGCTGGCCCTCGGCCGAAGTGCCAGCCATGGCGCTGGCGCGCTGGAGTGCCTGCTGCGCGAGATCGTCGCGGCCGACGCGGGCGAGGACGCTGATCAGGCCCTCGTAGTCGGCAATCCCCGTGACCTGGCCCTGCATGGCGTTTTCCGCCACCGCGGCGGCGCCCTGGGCATCGCCCAGATCGTAAAGGGCATTGGCGACGGCGGCCTGCTTGCCGACCGGAATAGCCGACATGGCGCCCAGCTGGCGGAGCGAGGCGAGGGCCTGGGCCTGTTGGCCGCTGGCGGCCATGGCCTTGGCGCGGGCGATCGCGGCATCGCTCTTCACGCCGATGGCGAATGTGCGCATCGGTGCGGTGCGCTGTGCCTCTGGGATCATGTCGATCAGGCGCGCGGCTTCGGGCGCGCGGCCGAGATCGTTGTTGAGCAGGGCGGCGGCGTAGAGCGCGTCGGGCTGGCCCATAGAGGTCAGCGAGCGTAGCAGCGATTCCGCTTCGGGAATGCGGCCGCGGCGGATCTGGAACTCGGCGAATTCGTAGCGGATCCACGGGTCGGTCGGATCGAGCACGAGGCCGTTCTGGAACTCGCGCATGGCGCCCATGTCATCGCCATTGGCAGCCGCGGCCAGGGCCCGGCCGCGGGCGGCGCGCATCTGCAGGCGCTTGTCGTCGGAGCCGCCGCCCTGGCCTGCCTGGCGGTAGAGATCGGCGGCGTCGGCGTAGCGGCCCTGCTTCTCGTAGATGTCGGCCAGGATTTCGAGCGCGGGCGCCGGTTCCTTGTAGCCCGAGCGGATCAGGCCCTCGGTCACTGACTGTGCATCGGCAAGGCGGCCCTGGGCCACGAAATTGCGGGCATCGGCCAGTCCGGCAAAGAAGCGCGCAGAGGCGAGGCCTTCGGCCCATTGGCTGGCCTTGCCGTAACGCGAGGCCTGTTCGAGGTAATTGGCCGCCTCGGCGAAATTGCTTTCGCGCAGGCGCACGAGGCCCAGTCCGCCCAGGGCGTCGGGGTCGCGGGAATTGACCGAGAGCGCGCGCTGGAACTGGCTGGAAGCCGAAGCGAGATTGCCGTCCTCCAACGCGTCGAAGCCCGCGACGCGGGCCTGACCGGCGCGATTGGCCGAAGAAGTCGGTGCCGGCGTGCTGCGCGTCGGCGCCGCGGCAACGCGCGCGGGCTGCTGCTGCACCGGCTGCGGGGCCGGCGTGCGCGCCGGCGCAGGCTTCGGGGCGGCTGCCTGCCTCGGTGCGGGCGCGGCCTTCGGAGCCGGCTGCGGCGCCGGCTTCGGCGCTGCGGGCCGGGCATTGAGCGCCTGGTTCACCGCGGCACTGTTTGGATCGAGCGCCTTGGCGCGTCGCAGCGCCTGCTGGGCCAGATCCTCACGCCCCTTGGAGCGCCAGTACTTCGCCTGCTGCAACAGGGCGTCTACCCCGGCCGCCTGGGCATGAACCGATACCGGGCTTACGCCGGCGGCCGCGGTGGAGAGCAGCAGGGCCAGGCCGACGAGGCGCAGGCGGGTCTTCGCGGAACTCATGCGTTGTCGTCCTGGTGGCCGAGGCGGCGCTGCGCCTGGCGACGGAAGTAGAGGTAGGTCGGGCCGGCGAGGATCGCGGCCAGGAACAGCGAGAACAGGCCCATCAGCATCGGACGCTGGCTGAACCAGTAAGCCAGCTTCATCCAGACCGGCAGCGAGCCGACCCAGTAGCGGTCTCCGATGGCGAAGCTGGTCATGCCGTCGCCCTTGGTCACCGCAAGGTCGCCCTGGATGGCGGCGTTGATCTTCACGTCGGACATGCCGTCGACCAGGGTGGGCAGCGCGCCGGCGTTGTCGGCCAGCATCGCGACCACGGTGCGGTCGGACGAATAGGGCGAGCGGAAGCTGACGATCCCGGAGAAGCCCCGCGCATTGTAGACGAGCGGGGCAGCGGCCATCGGGTCGTTGCGCTCGGTGCCGCCGAAGAACGAGGTGGCATATTGCAGTGGCGAGCGTTCGGTCACTTCGAGGTGGCCGCCGACGTAGCGCACCGGCGCCTTGTCGAACAGCGAGCCGGCCGAGGCCAGTTCCACGCCGCCCACGACCAGCACGTCCTGGTCCTGCAGCTCGCTGGCGCTGGCCGAGGAGCTGACGGTGATCCCGGTTACCGGAACGCCGGTGGAGTCACCGAAGCGGCCCATCAGCGCGAGGAAGGCCTCGACCGAGGAGGGCGAGGGATTGGCAGCCATCACCACCGTGGTTTCGGCAAGGTCGGGCGCCGCGGTGAAGGGGAAGCCGGCGCCGGCGAACGTCGCCAGGTCGGGCATGAGGATCGCGTGGTAGGCCGAAGTCAGGTCGATCGTGCTGGTGGGGTCGATCGACGTGCGCACGTTCTCGGGAAGAGTGCCGGTGCACTTCTTCTTGTCGGCGATGATGAGGTTGTAGTCGAGCGCCAGCTCGTTCTGTCCGAACAGGTTGTAGCGCGGCAGCACGACCGTGGCCGAGGAGTCCTCGCTCTTGGCGCCGCGCGCGCCGAACAGGTTGGTCCACCAGGTGGAGCTGAGCGGCAGCGTCTTGAGGTACTGGCCATTGAGCGAGGCATCGAGGCGCGAGGCGCGCTGGTCGAGCCAGTCGGCCGTGGGATAGCGGTAGGTCAGGTTCAGGCGGCCGCCTTCGCGGGGCCAGAAGAACAAGTCCGGCGCGACGCGGAAACTGGCGGTGAGCGGGCCGGGACGGAAGCCCATGCCCTGCAGTGCGTAAGCGGGCATGATCTTGCCCAGCTGCACCGGCTTGTCGGTCGAGATCCAGCGCAAGGCGCCGTAACGCGGCCAGGCGGGGATGCGCACGCCGTCGAAGGACATGCGCTGTCCGCCGAACACGCCGCGGCCCAGGGCCACGGCACCGGCAGCGATGCGCAGGTCGGCGTCGCCCCGGCCCATCAGCACCAGCAGGGTGCCGGTGGGATCGACCGGGTTGCGCACGGCCGCGGCGCTGGGACCGGTCGCGGGTGCGATGTCCAGGCCGGGGATCGACTGGCCTGCCTTGAGGAAGACCACGGCATTGCCCTTGGGCAGCGAGCCGTAGACCGGCTTGAACGAGAAGCCGCGATAGGAGGCCAGCGAGCCGAGCCAGGATGCCGTGGCGGCAGCGGCCTCAAGCTCGCCCTTGTGCGGCTGTCCGGCAAAGACGAAGGGCATGCGCAGCGGCACGTTCTGGCCCTTGTCGAAGAACGGCAGCGGCAGGCGCGAGAGGTCGGGCTGGAAGGTCAGCGCCTGGTATTCGACCTCGAGGAACGAGCGGGTATTGCTGATGTTCGCCCAGAGCGAGCTGTGGAACGGATCCTCGCAATCGCGCGCGTAGTGCCCCAGGAAGCGGATGTTGAGCTGGTTGTCGCCCGGCAGGAGCAGGGCGGCGTTGATCGGGATGCGCAGGACGTGGCCGCCGGCCTCGCCGCGGGTCAGCGGCACGGCCTGGACCACTTCGCCGTTCACGATCACCACCAGCTGGCTGATGTCGTCCAGCATCTGGGCGGACCACGAGAGCTGCAGCGTGAGCACGGCCGAGGTCACGACGCGGTCCTGGCGCATGCCGAACGGAATGCCGATTTCGCCCTGGGTGCCCTGGAGGCGGATCGGGCTGGTGACGCGCATGTCCTTGAAGGTCAGGCGCTCGCCAAGCCCGCTGCGCGGTGCGGCGGCGGCGGTATCGGCCGGTCCGTTCGCGGCGGTTTCCTGGGCAGGCGCCGCTGCGGACCGGGCCGGCGCGGCGTGGACTTCCTGGCTGCCGAACAGCACGGTAGCCACGCCCAGCGCAAGCGCGGCGGCCACGCCGGCCGCCTTGGCCAGCGGCAGCAGCGAACGCATGCCCTTGGCTTCCTTCGTCACCGCGGGGGCGGGCAGGGCCGGCATGCGGGCAGCGATCTCGGCCATTTGCCGACGTTCGGAGAAATTGAGACGCAGCATGCGCTTGATCGTTACCATGTCGACAAGAATGATATCTGCCAGCGAGCGAAGCGCGCTGACTTGCGGGTTGGGGCCGGTGGGCTGCCAGGCGTCGGCACGGCCCATGACGGCGCGCACGAGGTGGCGGTTCGCCAGCATGTCCAGCTGTTCGAAGCGGACGTAGGCATTGCTGGAGCGGGTGCGCATGGTCTTGACCGGGATCGAGAGCACTTCGTCGCCCATGGCCATGGTGATGTGCGTCACCTCGACATCGCGCAGCGGCAGTTCCGGCGGCAGCGAGAGCGCGGCGCCGCCCATCGAGATGTCGATGGTGGTCGCGCTGACGACGTGGCCGGAAGCGAGGTAGGCCGTGA
>Ga0160437_1000518_pt1 | contig 19837 bp, 17 predicted proteins | sample HID1975I_E0MG_FD_108227 | JGI IMG/M metagenome (GOLD analysis project Ga0160437, IMG submission 108227) | Enriched soil microbial communities from UW Madison campus, WI, USA - HID1975I_E0 MG | ecosystem: Environmental > Terrestrial > Soil > Unclassified | place: USA: Madison, Wisconsin... | reverse complement strand
TGACGCCCGGGCAGGTCCTGCGCGTACCGCCGGGCGGCGAGGCCAAGCCCGGCCTGGGCGGCTCGCGTCCGCGCCGCGAACTGACCGAGGAAGAGATCGAACGCGCCGACGCGATGGTCCTCACGCAGGACCGCGCCGCCATCGTGCTCAACAAGCCGCCGGGCCTCGCCACGCAGGGCGGCTCGGGCATGAAGGAACACGTCGACGGCCTGCTCGACGCTTATGCTGGAAAGGGTCCGCGTCCGCGCCTGGTCCACCGCCTCGACAAGGACACCTCGGGCGTTCTGCTCGTCGCCCGCACGCCGGGCAGCGCCGCGTTCTTCTCCAAGCGGTTCTCCGGTCGCACCGCGCGCAAGATCTACTGGGCGCTGGTGGTCGGCGTGCCGAGCATCAACGACGGCATGATCGAGCTGCCGCTTGCCAAGCAGCCGGGCACCGGCGGCGAGAAGATGCACGTCGATGAGGAAGGCGGCCAGTCGGCCCGCACCCGCTACCGCGTGCTCGATCGCGCCGGCAACCGCGCCGCCTGGGTGGAACTCCACCCGCTGACCGGCCGTACCCACCAGCTTCGCGTCCACATGGCCGCCATTGGCCACCCCATCGTCGGCGACGGCAAGTACGGCGGCCAGGAAGCGTTCCTCTCGGGCACGATCAGCCGCAAGATGCACCTTCATGCGCGCCGCCTGATCATCGATCACCCGGACGGCGTGCCGCTGGACGTGACCGCCCCCCTGCCCGAGCATTTCGCCAATTCGCTGGCCTCGCTCGGCTTCGACGAGAACGACGGTGCCGAATTGCCCGAAGCGCCCCCGGCGCCCGGCAAGGACGACGAGAAGCGCATGGCCAAGGCCCATGCCAAGCAGTACCGCAAGGAACGCCGCGGCGAACGACGCTCACGCCGCGACGGCAGCTCGGAACGCCCCGGTTCGCGCGGCAAGCCTTCGGGCAAGCCCGGCAGCAAGCCCGGCAGCAAGCTGGGCGCCAAGCCTGCCGGAAAACCCGCGGGCAGGCCGGCGGCCAAGGCCGGACCCGGCGCCAAGCCCGCTTCCAGGCCCGCTTCCAAGCCCTCTGGCAAGCCCGCCGCCCGCCCCGGCGGCGCGCGTCCCTCTGCAGGTGGTCCGTCGTCGCCGCGAGGTAAGCGGTGACCACGTCCGTGAAGCTCGCCGTCTTCGATTGCGACGGCACCCTGGTCGATGGCCAGGCGCCGATCTGCGAGGCGATGGAGGCGAGCTTCGCCGAATTCGGCCTTGCCGCCCCCTCCCGCGCCCTGATCCGGCGCGCGGTGGGCCTCTCGCTGCCGCAGGCCATCCGCCAGCTGCTGCCGGAGAGCGACGAGCGCCAGCAGGACGCCATGGCCGAGGCCTACAAGGTGTCGTTCCGCCAGGCCCGCGAAGAGGGGCGCGTGTCGCAACCCCTGTTCCCCGGCATCGAGGATTGCCTGCGCACGCTCCACGCCCGCGGCTGGACGCTCGCCGTCGCTACCGGCATGTCCGATCGCGGCCTGACGCATTGCCTGGCGGCGAACGGGATTTCCGATCTCTTCGTCACGCTCCAGACCGCCGACCGCCATCCCTCCAAGCCGCATCCCGCGATGCTGGAGGAAGCCTTGATAGAGGCAGGGGCGATGCCGGAAGCTGCCGTGATGATCGGTGACACGGCCTATGACATGAAGATGGCCCGGGCCGCCGGGACCCGTGCCGTCGGCGTGGATTGGGGCTATCATCACCCGCGCGAACTGATCGAGGCCGGCGCCGAAAAGGTCTGCGAAGCGCCGAACGAACTCATGGAGTACCTGCTGACGTGAGCGAGAAAGACCCCGCAAAGGCCCGCTTCGCCACGATCCAGCTCGTGCGCCTGTTCGGCGTCGCCTGCGTGATCGCGGGCATGGCGATCGGCGCCAACAAGCTCGCCGCGCCGCTCTGGATCGGCTACCTGCTGATCGCCAACGGCCTCGTCGACGTCTTCGTCATCCCCAAGATCCTCGCCCGCAAATGGCGTAGTCCGCGATGAAGCGCTTCTACAAGGAAGCCGGCGTCGGGGAGATCGATGGCCAGTGGCGCGTGCTGCTGGACGGCCGCCCCATCAGGACGGCCGGCGGCCGCGCGCAGATCGTCCCCACCCGCGCGCTGGCCGAAGCGCTGGCCGCCGAATGGGCCGCGCAGGGCGAGCAGATCGACGCCCAGTCCTTCCACTTGCGCGACCTGGCTGACTTCGCAATCGACGCCGTCGCCCAGGACCGGGCGCAGACCGTGCGTGACGTGCTGCCTTATGCCGAAACCGACACGCTCTGCTATCGCAGCGACCCCGAGGACGCGCTCTACCAGCGCCAGCTGGCCGTGTGGGAGCCCCTGCTAGCGCAAGCCGAACAGCGCTACGACATCCGCTTCGCCCGCATTTCCGGCGTGCTCCACAAGCCTCAGCCGGCCGAAACGCTGGTGCGGCTGGAAACCGCCCTCGCCGCCGAGAACGACTTTGCGCTGGCGGCGCTGAAGATGCTCTCCAGCCTCGCCGCGTCGCTGGTGATCGCGATGGCGGCGATTCGGGCCGATGCCGATGCCGAGGCCCTGTGGAACGCGGCCAACCTCGAAGAGGACTGGCAGGTCGAACTCTGGGGCGAAGACTGGGAAGCCGCCGAACGCCGCGCCGCAAGGTTCGAGGCGTTCAAGCTGGCGATCCGGCTGGCCGAACTGGCGCGCGCCTGAAGCTGCACGAGAAAGCCGAAAGCCCGCCCCGGTCGAACCGGGGCGGGCTTTTCTTATAGCCTCACGCGGCAGAGCCGCCGTGCGGACCTGGCTCTGATCAGAACTTCACGCCAAGACCGGCAAGGCCGTAGTGGCGGCTGTAGCCCTGTTCGTAGTTCGAATAGTTGTATTCGACCTTGCCGAACAGGTTGCCACCGAAGTCATGTTCAAAGCCGGCACCAAGGCGGAAACCGTCGAGGTTGACGCCGTCGCTGTCCTTGTTGACGCCGTCGTTGTACGTCACGCGCAGCCGGGCATTGGTGTAGCCACCCAGCACGTAGAGCTTGGTCGTGTCACCGACATTGGTGCCGACGCGGGCAATCGCGGAGAGATCGCGGCCGGCGCGAACGCAAAGCTTGTCCCCGGTAGCCAGGAGATCGCTTGCGCATTCCTTGGTGGTGCTGCCCGAAATGCCCGCCTGGATGCCGAAGAACAAAGCTTCGCGCACCGGGAAATCATAACCGGCGGCCACGCCGTAAGTCAGGCCTTCCGATGAACCGCCATTGACCGAAACGCTGTCGAGACCGGTCTGAGCCTGGACATAAGCCTGCGCATTGGCAGCGACGGGCGCGGCAAAAAGGGCGGCGGCGCCAAGAAGGGCGAACTTGTTCATGGTAGCTCCTGCATTCTGTTTTACCCGGCCGTTGCGGCCGCGGGGTCCGGGCCGAATACAGCGCAGGAAAATGCTTTCAATACAGCGCACTGAACAAGTCACGTCACAGAAGTGTCATTGTGATGTTTTTACCACAACACCGCCCTCGAGAATGAAGGTTGCCTGCGGATTTCCGGGAAACAGAATATGAGAAGAAAAATAAAAAGAGGCGTCTGAATTAAAATTCCAGATCGCCTCCTACTTACCTCGGCCCTGCGGCTAAATGCGACAATTACTTACAGCAATTGTCATGATTATTGAGGCGCAGCGCTCGCCCCGCCGCTTTTCACCCAGGTGGCGACCTGGTTGGCAACGTCATTCGCCGCCTTGTTGAGCGCCGGACCGACCGAGGCTGCTTCGGCCTTCACGCCCGGCACGATCGCCTCGAACCGCCGGGTTACGAGCGGGCCGCTGCGCTCGGTGCGGATCGCATCGAAACGCACGATGACCGACGACGTGGGGACGTCATAGCCCATCTGCAGCAGCCTTCCGCCGATCAGCGTCTTGCCGGTGACCTCTAAATCGCCGCCTTCGACGACGAGCTGGCCGGTCTGGGCCCGCAAGGTCTCTGCCAGGAGCGAGCGGAACTGACGGCTCGGCTTTTCAATCCACCAACCGTCCTTGAGATAGGACAGGGTCGATCCGTCCACCCGCACCGGCACGCGCAGCACGTCGAGGCTGCGATCGGCTTCGGGATCGAGCACGACGATGGCCTCGGAAATCTGCCCGGTGGCCTGCGAACCGGCCGGCGCGGTCTGGTCCGGCGTCAGCCGCAGCAGCAGATCGGGGGCCTTGGGCGCCAGGCTGATGCAGCCCGAAAGCGCCAGGGCTGCCGCGGCTGCAAGCGCGCCGCCGAGGATCGGGGTCTTGTGCCGGAGCTTCATCGCGGTTCCCATCTTCATTCTCGGTTCGTGCAGGCGCATGGATCGCCCGTTCATGGCTTGTACGTGGGCAGCTTCTGCCCCTTGATGAGCGCGCCAGCGCCCTGCTCGTCGATCTTTTCCGTCACGTTGCGCAGCGCCTTGCTGGTGGCGCGCAAGTCGCGGATCGCAGCTTCGGCGGCGGGAAGCGTCTGCTGCGAAACCTGATCGAAGGCCGGCTGCGCATGCTGCAGGGTCTGGTCCAGCGTCTCCATCGACTTCTGGGCCGCGCCCAGCGTGTTGCGGAGCTGCTCGGCCAGCGAATTGCCCTGATCGCCCAGAAGACTGTCGGCCTTGCCGGCCACGCCTTCGAACGCGGTCAGCGTGCGGGTCGCCTGGTTGAGCGTGCCCTGAAGTTCGGCCAGGGTCTGCTTCACTTGCGGCGTCGCCGACGAAAGATCCTTGGTCATCTTGTCGGTGTTCTTGAGAATACCGGTGATCGACCGGCGGTTCTCTTCCGAGAGGAGCAGGTTGAGGTTTTCGGTCAGCGTTGCCAGGCGCTCCAGCAACAGCGGAGCGTTCGACAGGATTTCACCCAGGCCGCCGCGCTTGGTGGGGATGACCGGCACGCCTTCCGGACCCGGCTCAGTCAGCAGCGGCGCATCCTTCACGGCGCCTTCGAGCTGGATATCGGCAACGCCGGTGAAGCTGCCCTGGATCGTGGCGGTGGTGCCGACGGTGACGGGCACTTTCTTGTCCACCTTCACGCGCACGCGGATGAAGCTGGGATCCTGCGGCCACAGCTCGATTTCCTTGATCTGCCCTACCGGCACGCCCGCGTAATCGACGCCCGACCCCTTGGCGAGGCCATCCACCGATTGCTTGAAGAAGATGTCGTACTCGTTGCGCGCACCATCGTTCAGGCGCGCAATCCAGATGATGAACGCCGCGAGGGTCGCCAGAAGGACCAGCGTGACGGCTCCGACCCAGATATGATTGGCCCGTGTTTCCATGCTGATTACCCTATGCCCCGCGTCCGTTGATATCGCGCCCGTTGCTGCTGTCCACGGCCGGTCCTTCGGGAGGGGAACCGTCCTGCGCGACAAGCGCGTCGTCGTTCATCGAAATCTCGTCTTTCGCGCCCAGCGCGGCACGGCCGCGCGGGCCGTTGAAATATTCCTGGATCCAGGGGTGATCGAGCGCCAGCAATTCCGGGATCGTGCCCACGGCGATCACCTGCTTGTCCGCCAGCACCGCCACGCGATCGCAAATGGCGTGAAGCGTATCGAGGTCATGAGTGATGAGGAATACCGTCAGCCCAAGCGTCTCCTTCAACCCGCGCGTCAGCCGGTCGAAAGCGGCGGCACCGATCGGGTCGAGGCCGGCAGTCGGCTCGTCGAGAAACAGAAGTTCGGGATCGAGCGCCAGCGCCCGCGCCAGGCCGGCACGCTTGCGCATGCCGCCCGAAAGCTCGTTGGGATACTTGTAAGCGGATTCTTCCGACAGGCCCGCGAGCCGGACCTTGAAGCGCGCGATATCCCCGCGCATCTGGTCGGTGATTTCGGGATAGAACTGCTTGAGCGGCACTTCCACGTTCTCACCCACGGTCAAGGTCGAGAACAAGGCGCCGCCCTGGAACAAGACGCCCCACCGGGAGCGCAAGTCGCGGCCTTCCTCATCGGTGGAATCGCCCATGTGGTGACCGAGCACGGTGATCTCGCCCGATTCCGGCTGCTGGAGCCCGATGATCGAGCGCATCAGCACCGATTTGCCGGTGCCCGATCCGCCGACGACGCCCAGAATCTCACCCCTGCGGACCTTGAGCGAGAGATTCTCGTGAATGACGTGATCGCCGAAGGCATTGCGCAGCCCCTCGACCACGATCGGGAATTTCTCATCGGAATCGGCGGCGGTTTCCGCCGGTTCCGCCTGAAGGCTTTCGCTTTCGATCATTGCCAGCCGATCTTGGTGAAGAAGATCGCGAAGAAGGCGTCGAGCACGATTACGGTGAAGATCGCCGTGACCACCGCCTGGGTGGTGCGCGCGCCCACTTCCTCGGCGTTCGAGGTCACCTGCATCCCCTGATAACAACCTGCCAGGGCGACGATCAGCGCGAAGACGGGAGCCTTGAGCAGGCCCACCCAGACGTCAGTGATCGGCACGACTTCCTGAGTGCGCTGAAGGAAGGTCCAGAACGGAATATCGAGCGCGAAATTCGCGATGAAGGCGCCGCCGATGATCGCCAGCACCGTGGAATAGAAGCCGAGCAGCGGCATCATCAGCATCGCAGCCAGCACGCGCGGAACCACCAGCGCCTGCATCGGCGAGACGCCGATGGTGCGCATGGCGTCCACCTCCTCGGTCAGCTTCATCGTGCCGATCTGCGCCGCAAAGGCCGAGCCCGAGCGCCCCGCGACCATGATCGCAGTCATCAGGATGCCCAGTTCGCGCATCGCGAGCCGGCCGGTGAGGTTGATCGTGTAGATTTCGGCGCCGAACTGCGCCAGCTGCACCGCCCCCTGCTGGGCGATGACGATGCCGATGAGGAAGCTCATCAATCCGACGATCCACAGCGAGTTGACGCCCACATGCTGCATGTGATGCACCAGCGCCGTGCCCCGAAGCCGCGAGGGGTGCCGGATCGCCGCGCCGAGCGCAGAGATCAGCTCCCCCAGGAAGCCGACAGAGCGGACCAGCCCGTGCCCCCAGCCGACCACGAGATCACCGAGTTCGCCTACCGTGCGGACCAGAAGAGGCCGTTCCGGCTCGATCTCCGGCTGTTCGTCAGGGACGCGGCCGATCGCCGCGAACAGGTGCTTGGCCTGGTCGCTTTCGCCCACGACTTCAAGGTTATGCTCGCTTGCATAACGGCAGACGAGCCAGGCGCCGGTGGTGTCGATATCGGTGACGCCGGACATGTCGATCCGGTCGAACGGGCCGTGCAAGGCGGCCAGCTTGTGGTCGAGATTGCCCAGGGAATGGACGCGCAACGGCCCCTTCAGCGCCACAGTCTGGACGCCGTCCTGGTCGCTTTCCGACAGAGTGAATTCAGCCCATTCCCGCATGTGTGCTCGTATTGGGGGAAAATGCCTGTACCGGCAAGGGGTTCCCCCGGCGCGGCGAATTGTTCATTTCGCAATCGCAACCGTATTGGAGCCATCCTTTATGCACGTCCCGCGACTATGGCGGCATCCCGTGTTGGCGGCACTTGCGAATGACGCCCCGCACTGGCAAAGCGCGGCGCCATGACCGACACTCCAGAAGCCTCCCCCGAAACCGCGCCCGAAGCCGCGCTGGACAAGACTTTCGACCCCGCCCAGATCGAGGCGAAGTGGTACCAGCACTGGGAAGGCGAAGGCCTTTTCCGGCCCGAACGCCCTGACGCGCAGCCGTTCACCATCGTGAACCCGCCGCCGAACGTCACCGGATCGCTCCACATCGGCCACGCGCTGGACAATACGCTGCAGGACATCGTGATCCGTCACGAGCGCCTGAAGGGCAAGGACGCGCTCTGGGTGGTCGGCACCGACCATGCCGGCATCGCCACGCAGATGGTGGTCGAGCGCCAGATGGAGGCCAAGCAGGACAAGCGCGCCAATTACACGCGTGAGCAGTTCATCGAGAAGGTCTGGGAATGGAAGGCCGAATCCGGCGGCACCATCACCGGCCAGCTGCGCCGTCTGGGCTGCTCGATGGACTGGAGCCGCGAGCAGTTCACGATGGACCCGCACTTCACCAAGGCCGTGGTCAAGGTCTTCGTGGATCTGCACAAGCAGGGCCTGATCTACCGCGACAAGCGCCTGGTGAACTGGGACCCCAAGTTCCGCACCGCCATTTCCGACCTTGAGGTCGAAACGCGCGAGACCAACGGCCACTTCTGGCATATCAAGTATCCGCTGTCGGACGGTTCTGGCCACATCCACGTCGCCACCACCCGCCCCGAAACGATGCTGGCCGACATGGCCGTCGCGGTGAACCCGGAGGACGAGCGCTACAAGGAACTGCTGGCGCGCGGCGCCACCGTCACCCTGCCGCTCACCGGCCGCGAGATTCCCATCGTCGCGGATGAACATGCCGATCCCGAGCTGGGCTCCGGCGCGGTGAAGATCACGCCCGGCCATGACTTCAACGACTTCGAGGTGGGCAAGCGTGCGGGCTTCAAGGCCGGCGACATGCTCAACATGCTCGATGCCGACGCCAGGGTCTGCCAGACGCAGGACGGACTCGTTCCCGCCCAGCTCATCGGCATGGACCGGTTCGAGGCGCGCAAGGCCATCGTCGCGTTCCTGGAAGAAGACGGCCTGCTCGAAAAGGTCGAGGATCGCGTGATCCAGACACCTTACGGCGACCGCAGCGGCGTGGTCATCGAACCCTGGCTGACCGACCAGTGGTACGTCGATGCGCAGACGCTCGCCGGTCCGCCGATGGAAGCCGTCCGCTCAGGCGCGATCGAGATCGTCCCCAAGACCTGGGAAAAGACCTTCTTCAACTGGATGGAAAACATCCAGCCCTGGTGCGTGTCCCGCCAGCTCTGGTGGGGCCACCGCATCCCGGCGTGGTATTCGGAAGACGGCGAAATCTTCGTCGCCGAAACCGAGGAAGAGGCACAGGCGCAGGCCGGCAACAAGAAGCTGACCCGCGACAACGACGTGCTGGACACTTGGTTCTCCTCCGCGCTCTGGCCTTTCGCCACGCTCGGCTGGCCCGATGAAGATGCGCCCCTGCTGAAGAAGCACTATCCGAACGACCTGCTCGTTTCCGGCTTCGACATCCTGTTCTTCTGGGATGCGCGCATGGCGATGCAGGGCATCCACTTCATGAAGCCAGAGTCTCCGCTTGCGGATAGGGTGCCGTGGAAGCGGCTCTACCTCCACGGCCTCGTCCGCGCCGCCGATGGCCAGAAAATGTCGAAGTCCAAGGGCAACGTGGTCGATCCGCTGGGCCTGATCGACCAGTACGGCGCCGATGCGCTGCGCTTCTTCATGGCCGCCATGGAGAGCCAGGGCCGCGACGTGAAGATGGATGAAAAGCGCGTCGAAGGTTACCGCAACTTCGCCACGAAGCTGTGGAATGCCGCGCGCTTCTGCCAGTCCAATGGCATCGTCGCCAGCACCTCCGTCGCCGCTCCCAAGGCGACCACGGCGGTCAACAAGTGGATCATCGGCGAAGTCGTCGAAACCGTCGCCGCGCTGGACAAGGCCATGGCCGACTTGCGCTTCGACGCGGCCGCCAACGCGATCTACCACTTCGTGTGGAACCAGTTCTGCGACTGGTACATCGAACTCATCAAGGGCAGCTTCGATGACGAGACCAAGGCCGTCGCCGGCTGGGTGCTCGACCAGATCCTGGTCATGCTCCACCCCTTCATGCCCTTCGTCACCGAAGAGCTGTGGAGCAAGATGGGCGCGCGCGAGAACGACCTGATCGTCGCCGCATGGCCCGCACCGGAAGCCACGGTGGATGCCGGGGCCAAGGCCGAAGTCGAGTGGCTGATCGCGCTGATCGGCAACCTTCGCGGCGCCAAGTCCGAACTCGGCATCGCGCCGGGCGCGCGGCTCACCGCCTATGTCGCCGATCCTTCGGACGCGACCCGCGCGGTGATCGGCCGCAACGGCACTGCGATCGACCGTCTGGCTCGTCTGGATGCGATCCACTTCGAGGCGGCTCCGGCCGGTGCCGCCATGCAGGTGGGCGCTGGCGATGCGACCTTGGCGATCCCGCTGGAAGGCGTGATCGACATTGCCGCCGAGAAGGCGCGCCTCGAAAAGGCCATGGCCGCTTCGGTCAAGGAGCGGGATTCGCTCGACAAGCGCCTGGGCAACCCGGCCTTCGTCGAGAAGGCCAAGCCCGAGGCGATCGACAAGGCGCGTGCGGATCATGCGCACCATTCGGCCGAGGCGGAGCGTCTGGCGGCTGCGCTGGCGCGGCTGGGATAAGAAAAGGGAAACGCAGGGGTTAACACCCCTGCACCCCGATACTTTCGAGGTCGCGCGCGCAGCCACGCCCGTGCTCTCCTTGCGACCGCAGGCCACTTGTCTCCCGGCTCCCAGTGGGCGCAAAACGGCCAGGCAGGGCAAGACCTCGACATTCCGAGGGTCTGGGGGATCATCCCCCAGGACTTCTCTCTTTTTTCGATTTCCTACATCACGCGCATCTGACACCTTCGCGCGCGTGATCACCCTGCCCCCTTGCACGCAATCAGCCGCGAGATGACACCTCTCGACAGAAGGTGACACTTTCTCCCCTGGACCGTGTAAACTGTGTCAACCACGCTCCATCAAACTGCATTCGAGAATACCCGTGACGCTTGCCCTTGCCACCACCACTCCCGGCGAACCCGAAGTGTTCGCCTCGCTTCAGGGCGAAGGCGCCAGCATGGGGCGGCCGAGCACTTTCGTGCGGCTGTCGCGCTGCAATCTGGCCTGCGAGTGGTGCGACACCGCCTATACCTGGCGCTTTTCCGGCGATAACCGCTTCCATCGGGACGAGCTTGCGTTCGAGCGAAAGGCCAACCAGGTCATGGCCGAAGAAGCCGACGTGGCGCGCATGGTGGCCGATCTTCCGCCCGACCGGCTGGTCATCACCGGCGGCGAGCCGCTGCTTCAGGGCTCTCAGCTCGCGCGGATGCTGGCGGCGCTCGACGAAGCGCGGCCGGGAATGCATGTCGAGATCGAGACGAACGGCTCGGTCGCGCCGCATGCCAGCCTCGACGCACGGGTGCAGCAGTACAACGTCAGCCCCAAGCTCTCGCACAGCGGCAATCCTGCAGAACTGGCTCTGGTACCCGAGCGGCTCGATGCCTGGGCGGCCGATCCGCGCGCGTACTTCAAGTTCGTGGTGGCGGAACCTGCCGACGTGGACGAAGTCCGCGCGCTCCAGGAACGCCACGCGATCCCCGCCGAGCGGATATTCCTGATGCCGGAGGGTCGCTCCAGCGATGTCATCCGGCAGAGGTCGGGATGGCTCTCGGATTTATGCACGCAGGAAGGCTATCGCTTCACGGACCGGCTGCACATACACATCTGGGGCGATACGCGGGGAACTTGAGGGGCATATGAACGAGGCATCACCGATTCCGCACGGGGAAACCGAACCCGAGGAGGGACAGCCCCCCCGGCAGATGGAGCGGATGAAGGGCGACCTCACGCAGGGACCGATCCTGAAGACGCTGATGGTCTTCTCGGTGCCGATGCTGATTTCCAACGTGCTCCAGACGCTGAACGGGTCGGTCAACGCGATCTGGGTCGGGCGCTTGCTGGGCGAGGCCGCGCTGGCGGCAACGGCCAATGCCAACGTCATCATGTTCCTGCTCTTCGCGCTGGTGTTCGGCTTCGGCATGGCCACGACGGTGCGCGTGGGCCAGCATTTCGGCGCGCGCGACATCGACGCGGCGCGGCGCACGTTCGGCTCCGGCCTGGGCTTCTGTCTCGTTCTCTCGGGGCTTTGCGGCATCGGCGGCTGGTTCGGCGCGGATGGCCTGCTCCATTCGCTCGGCACGCCCGAGGCCAGCCGGGTCGAGGCGCTCGCCTACTTGCGGGTGATCTTCGTGACGATCCCGCTCGGCTCCATGTCGATGATGGTCTCCATGGGCATGCGCGGCGCGGGCGATTCCAAGACGCCGCTCTACGCCATGATCCTGACGGTCGCGCTCGACATCGTGCTCAATCCGCTCCTCATCATCGGGCCCGGCCCGATCCCCACGCTGGGTATCGCCGGCTCGGCCATGGCCACGGCCTTCGCGAACTTCGCCGGTCTGGTCTACCAGCTCTGGCGCATCTACCGGCAGGACCTGCCGATGCGCCTGCGCGGGCCGGAACTGGGCTATCTCGTGCCGCGCGGCCCCGAACTGGCCTATGTGATCGTCAAGGGCCTGCCGATGGGCGCCCAGATGCTGCTGGTGTCCTCCGCCGGCCTCATCATGGTCAGCCTCGTCAACCGCGAGGGGCTGGACGCCGCGGCGGCCTACGGGGCCTCGCTGCAATTGTGGGACTACCTCCAGATGCCCGCTTTCGCGATCGGCTCGGCGGTGAGCGCCATGGTCGCGCAGTCGCTCGGCGCGGGCGACCATGGCCGTGTCGGCAAAGTGACCGAAGTGGGCCTCGTCACCAATCTGGCGCTCTCGACCCTGGTGGCGGCGCTGATCGTGCTGTTCGACCGTCCGCTGCTGGCATTGTTCCTCGGCGGAGACAGCCCGGCCATGCCGATCGCCCGGCACATTCAGCTCGTCTGCACCGCCAGCTTCGTGATCGTGTCGATCACGATGATCCTCACCGGCACGATGCGCGCCTATGGCGCCGTGGTGGCCCCGCTCGTGATCATGTTCCTGGGTCTCTATCCGGGACGTCTGGGCTTCTACTGGCTCGCCTATCCGGTCATCGGCAGCGACGCGGTGTGGTGGTCCTATCCGGTCGGTTCGGCCCTGACTGTCGCTCTGACGATCGGCTACTACCGCTGGGGCAAGTGGCGCGCGGCGTTCAAGGCCTGACCGCGCGCACCGGCTTCTCCGCGGTTTTGCTTATCTGCCCTGGGCCCGCCAGCGCTGGACCGTGCGGAGCACCATCTCCTCCTCGCCGCCGGATTGGCTCCAGAGTTCGATGAACGAGGGATCGGCGGAAGCCGGGCGGCGGAATTCCTCCAGATCGTCGAACGAGGCGCGGATCGGGATCGCCACGCCCTCGCCGCAGATCACGCATTCGCGGTTGCGCAGCGCCGGGATGGAATCGAGGAAACCCCGCGCGCCTTCAGGCATGGCCGCGCGGACGAAGGCCTGGTCGCGGTCGTTGTTGAGACGCATCGAGATGATCGTGCCGCACTGCGAGAGCACACCCTCGGCAAGGTCGGACGGCCGCTGCGTGATGAGGCCCAGCGAAATGCCGTACTTTCGGCCCTCCTTGGCGATGCGCGAAAGGATGCGGCCGACCGACGAACCGTCGGCGTTCTTCTCGTTAGGAACGTAGCGGTGCGCTTCCTCGCAGACGAGCAGGATCGGCCGCGTCTTCTCCTCCCGCGCCCAGACGGCGAAGTCGAAGACCATGCGGCTGAGCACGGCCACCACGGTGCTGGTGATGTCGGACGGCACGCCGGACACGTCGATGATCGAGATCGGCCGCCCGCGCGAAGGCAGGCGAAACAGCTGCGAGACGAACTCGGCCATCGTGTCGCCCACCAGCATGCCCGAGAACATGAACTGGTAGCGCGGATCGCCCTTCAATTCGTCGAGCTTGTTGCGCAGCCGCATGTAGGGGGCGCTGGAGTGGCCCTTGTCGAGCTTGCCCATGTGGTTGTTCAGGATGTTGGACAAGTCGGAGAGCAGATAGGGAATCGGCGAATCGACGGTGATCTTGCCGATCTGCTCCGCCAGGCGGTTCCTCGCCCGCGCCTCCAGCAGGCACTTGCCCAGGATCTCGCAATCCAGCTGCCGCTCATCGCCGCGCGTGGTGACCAGGACCTCGCAATGTTCCTCGAAGTTCATCAGCCAATAGGGCATCTGCAGGTTCGAGACGTCGAGGATCACGCCGGTGTTGCGGAAGGCGGCAGCATATTCGCCGTGGGGATCGACCATGATGATATGGCCTTCCGGCGCCTGTTCGCAGATCCGGTGGAGGATCAGCGCGGTGCTCGTAGACTTGCCGGTGCCGGTCGAACCCAGCAGCGCGAAGTGCTTGCCGAGCAGGGCGTCGATGTAGAGCCCGGCGCGAATGTCCTTGGTGGGATAGACGGTGCCGATCTGAACCGCCTGCCGCCCGTCGCTGGCATAGACCTGGCGCAAGTCGTCCGTGTCGGCCGGGTAGACCAGCGCGCCGGGCGTCGGATAGCGCGTGACGCCCCGGCGAAATCCGTGGATGCGACCCGTCAGCCGTTCCTCCAGCCCTTCGCCCAGGAAGTCGGCCTCGGCGACGATGCCGCCGGGGACGGTGGAGTCGCTCTTCTGGTTGCGGATGCTGGCGAGCAACCAGCCCCGGCCCACCCGCACCTTGACCTGGCTGCCGACTTGCCCCGACATGGCGATCGAAGGATCGACGTGCTGCGCGGCATCGTTGAGGCGCGCCAGATCGAAGGCGATGCGGGCGCCGGCACCGGAAATCTCCAGGATCACGCCGATCGGCTCGCGCCCCTCTTCACCGCCCACCCGGGGGTGCGAGGCCGTCGCAGGATCGAAGCCGTCCATTCGCATCTCGTTCATTGAGCCCTCGAAACAAGCGTTTTCGTTCGAAAGCGCTAGTTCGGCGCGGTTAATTTCCGCCTAAGAGGGGCCGGCGATGCGGCCTAGCGGAGGGCGAAAAGCCGTCCGGCAAGCCAGCCCATGCCCACCGAAACGAGGACCGCCAAGAGGCCATAAGCAAAGCCGTAGTTTTCCGAGAAGTTGGCGATCGCCCTTTCGAAGCCGAGTTTGCGCACCTGGACCTGGCTGCTGGCCGAAGCGACCACCCGCCCCCGCGAAATGGCATAAGTCTCCGCCGTATAGGTGCCGATGGGCACTTGCGAGGGCAGCCGGATGCGCGCCTGATAGAGCACTTGCTCGCTCACTTTCACGCCGCCCTCCTCGTCGCGATAGAGGCCGTTGCGGCGATTGAGATCGACCAGGCCGTCGGAAAAGCGCGCCTGCTCGGTGGGATCGATGGCCCCGATCGGCGAGAGTTGCAGCCACTTGAGACCGAGTTCGTAGATCGCGGCCGTCTTGTCGTCGACGATGTCCTTGATCGGCCGGGTCGACGCCAGGCCGTAGTAGGACGGCGCGGAACGCAATTCCGTGCTGTCCGCATTGATCCAGATGCCGGCGACTTTCTGCTTTTCGCGCAGGACGATGGACTGGGTCGGCCCCTTGAGCACGACCACGATGTCGTAGTCCTGCGCCGCACGGGAGCCTTCCGGCGTGAGGATCGCGCCGAACAGCAGCAATTCGGTGCCGGTGAAGCCTTGCCGCAGGTCCACTTCGTGCTGGGACACTTCGGGAACCAGGATCGGATCGCGCGCGCCGCCGAGCGCCATGACCGCGGCAAGCGCGAGGAACGGGGCCAGCCCGCGCTTCACAGCGGGGCGACCGTGTAGATTTCGTCCGGACGATAGCCCAGCCCGATCGCCATGCGCCCCGCGACCAGCAGCACGATGATCGCCAGAACGAGGCGCAGCTTCACCGGGCTCGCCTTCTGGGCGAATTGCGCGCCGAGTTGCGCGCCCGTGACGGATCCCAGCAGCAGCAGCGAGGCCAGCACGATGTCGACCGCATGCGTGGTCATCGAATGCATCATCGTCGTCGCCATGGTGACGAACAGGATCTGGTAGAGCGAAGTGCCGACCACCACATTGGCACTCATGCCAAGGATATAGAGCATCGCCGGCACGAGGATGAAGCCGCCGCCCACGCCCATCAGCATCGTCAGGATGCCGGTGCCCATGCCGAGCAACAGCGGAGCAAGCGGTGAGATGTACAGCCCGGAGCGGTAGAAGCGCCAGCGCAGCGGCAGGCTGGCGACCATCGGGTGGTGGCGGCGCTTGCGGGCCGCGATGGGCACCCCGGATCGCTCCGCACGGATCGTCTGGATGCTCTCCTTGGCCATCAGTCCGCCGATCGAGCCGAGCATCAGCACGTAGAGGATATTGATGACCGTATCGATCTGCCCCAGCCGCTGCAGCAGGCTGAACAGCGCCGCGCCGATGCCGGTGCCGATGATGCCGCCGGCCACCATGACCGTGCCCATGTGGTAATCCACCCCGCCCCGCCGGGTATGCGCGAACACGCCGGAGACACTGGCGCCGGTCACCTGGCTGGCCGCGGAAGCAGCGGCCACGGTCGGCGGGATGCCGTAGAAGATCATCAACGGCGTGGTGAGGAAGCCGCCGCCCACGCCGAACATGCCCGAAAGCAGGCCCGTGATCGCCCCCAGGCCAACGATGATGAGACCGTTGACGGAGAGGTTGGCTATGGGGAGGTAGACATCCATTCCACCCCTCTCGCTACCGCAGCATCCGCCGCTAGGAAAGCCGGGAATCAGAAACCTGCGGATAGAGTGACGGCAGGACCCGAGCCGGGATCGGCATCGCCGGCGATACGGAACCGCCAGTCGACGGCAACCCTTCCGAATGCCCCGCGTCCCAGCGGCACGGCAAACGTCGCGCTCGGTCCGGCATCGAGCCGTCCGGCACCTTTTTGCACGCCGCCCCAGGCGCCTCCGCCCAGGCGTCCTTCCAGGCGCCCTACCGAGAACAGCCCGCGGTCGGCGCGAAACTGTCCGTCAGCAAAAGGCGTTGCGAACGTGCCGCCGACATAGCCCGCCTGCCCGTAGGCCTCCCCCCGCCAGCCTTGCGGCAGAGGAAACGGCGGAAGCTCGGTGATCGCCATGGCCGCCGGCTGGAAACGGTGCACGCCCCCCTGCTCCGTCAATCTGGCCTCGAGTGCGGCGATGACCGGCAGCTTCGGGAAAGGCCGGGCGGAAAAGCCCAGCGCGCCGGCGGTTTCGCGCATGACCGAACTGAGCGTCGTGGTCGTGCGCATGTAGCCCGTAAGGCGCCGCGGATCGTCCAGCGAAAGGCGATAGCGCAGCACCGCGCCGGTCTGGCTAGCGCCATAGGTCGCCGGCAGCGCGCCGTTGGTGATCCCCCCTGCTCCGTTGTGTCGAAGCAGCGCCCAGGAATCTCCGGACCATCGCTTGGGGAACGGCCTCGGTCCCGCGACAGGGGTTACGCTCGATGGCGGACCCGGCTGGGCCGCAAGCTGCCAGAGCGGCGGCAGGCCCGAAGGCATGCGCGACCCTGCTGCCGTACCAGACACGAAGCGGGCCGGCGTGACATCGAAGCCGCGCGCGCCCCACTCCGGCTCGCCGGGCAGGTCGACTATCCCAGACTGCATCGGGCGATCCGGACTCGCAGGAAAAGCCGCCGGCGCCCGGCTCCCTACTCCGTAACCCGGGCCGTTCACCCATACCGGCACGCGCACGAATACGGGATAAGGCTGGCCCGTCCTTGCCGGCATGGCATAACCCGGCCCGGCCATGCCCCGCTCCATCGCCAGGTATTCCAGGGGCGGATAGAGCCCCGAGCCGGGCGGCGACAGCGGGCCTTCAAGGGCATCATCGCTGCCGTTGCCAGCGAGGCCTTGTCCGCCGCCGGTTGCGACCGGAGAAGCATGAACGATGTCCGCCTCGATCGGCAAAGGACTTTGCCAGGTTGAGATCCGGCCGCCCATCCAGCCTGCCAGCACTGCCAGCAAGGCCACGAGCGGCTGTCCGCGAAAGGGCTGTGTCAGGCTCATGCTGCCGCCACTCCGCCAAGCGAGGCAGGATGCGCATCGTGCCGGGTCTTGTCCCAGGTGACCTCGCCGCCCCTCAGCGTGCGGATGTAGGAGGCCAAGGCATCACGCCCGGCCATGATCGCGATGTAATTGGCCACCGGAATGCGCAGGATGGCGCGGAAACCCTCGGCAACCCCATATTCGCGGGTCGTGAGTGCAGCGCGTACCACGCTGCGCCACACCAGGCTGAAGAGACCGACCGCGATCATCCAGGCCAGCATCGGCGGCGGCTTCGTGGCGGTTTCCCAGCCCAGGATCCGCGGAACCCCCAGGATGCCCTCGACCAGGATGAGGGCATAGCTGCTGGCGAGCACGATCGCGGTGAGAGGCCCGCGCCGGTCGCGAAGGGCCATCCAGGTATCCGCCGAACTGCCTTCCCAGCCGAGCCTTTCCCAGCCCTGGAAGGCGATGCCGTGGATCCAGCGCGTCTTCTGCCGGATCGATTCGCGGAACCGGGCCGGGAAATAGGCCCGCGTCGCGACCAGTTCCCCTTGCTCGTCCCGCACGCGAAGGAAGCGAGAGCGCCCGCCTTCGCGCGATACCAGAACGCCCAGTTCGTAATCCTCGGTGAGACATTCCGCCGCGAACGGGCCCGGATTGCCTTCGGCCAGGCGGCCTTGCGCGATCCGCTCCAGCATGTCGCGGCCGAACCCGCAGCCTACTCCTGCTGCCGGAATCGCCGCCCCCAAGGCATCGCGGACGACCAGCGACTTGGTATGGGCTTCGGTGAACTCGTCGAGATAGTGGCCGCCTACCCAGCGCGATGCCGCCTGCGGCTCAGGCCGTACCGGAATCTGCACGAAGTCCGCCGAAGCCAGACCGGCATCGACCACGGCCAGTTCGGCAGCATGGACCATGTCTTCGGCGTCGTGAAGAATGACGCAGCGATAGGCCCGGCCGCTCTGGCGTTCATCGTCGCAAAGCGCGCGGTAGAGCCGGTTCAGACAATCCGCCTTGGTGGTGGGTCCGGCGCGTTCATGGATGATCACCCGAACGCGCGCGTCCGTGCCCGCGCCCTCCATCGCTGCGCCGACAGTGGCGGCATCGTTGCCGTAGCAACCGACATAGAGCGTGAAATCGTCCTGCCGCCAGGCGGACAAGGCATGGCGGATCGTATGGCCGATAACCTGGTCTTCCTGCCAGGCGGCAATGAAGATCGCCGCCTTGCCCCGCAGCGGCGCGCGGGCAGCGTCGCCCGTGATGCGCTGCGTCCGTGCCCGCCCGGTCATGCGGAACCATAGCCAGCAGCAATCAACCGCCACTTCGTCGAGAGTGCCGATGAGCACCCAGAAACCGGCGAAGAGCAAAAGCTCCTGCTCGATCATAAGCAGGCCTGACAGCGCCTGCCGAACAAGTTCAACCAATCCCATGTTAGCCCCCGCTGGAGATCGGAATTAATCCCTGTCCCGGCTGTCGGAGGCACTGGTGCCAACCGATTCCCAAGACTTCCGTTGCGGGGCGGGAGGTATGTCCGGCGCCAGCGGCACACCAATGAACAAGCGTCTATTTCACAAAGTTAACTAACTTTTCAGGAACCCGTCCGAAAGGCCGCCGGGCGTTGCCCAATGCACTGAGCGAGCGTAGCCCGCACCCGGCGGCGTCGGGCTTACCAGCTGCCGATGTTCGGCATCGATGCCCAGGGCTCGGCGGGATCGAGGCGGCCGTCCTGCAGCAGCTCGACCGAAATGCCGTCCGGCGTGCGGATGAAGGCCATGTGGCCGTCGCGCGGCGGGCGGTTGATCGTTACGCCGGCATCGGCCAGCGTCTGGCAGGTCGCGTAGATATCATCGACCTGGAAGGCGAGATGGCCGAAATTGCGGCCGCCCTCGTACTGCTCGAACGAGCCGTCCTCGGCCGGCCAGTTATAGGTCAGCTCCACTTCGGACTCCTCGCCCGGCACGGCAAGATAGATCAGCGTGAACCGGCCCTGCTCACTCGAAAAGCGGCGGGTTTCCTGCAGGCCGATCAGTTCGAAGAAGCGGATCGTCGCGTCCGGATCGGTCACGCGGATCATGGTGTGGAGGTACTTGGTCACGGAGATTCCTTCAACTTATCGCATATGAAAAACGGTTCATCGCGGATACACACCTGTTCGGTCATGCTCCGCGAGACTTCAGGGAGAAGCCGCGATGCCTGACACTAGCCCATCCGACCCTCGCCACTCCACCTCCTTCTTGCGCGATCCTGTCGTCAGGGGCTGGCTGGCGGCCTCCACGATCCTGGCCATCGGGCTGGTGGCCGGCGGCTATCTCCTTGGCGACGGCATGAAGCGCGCGCACCGGGCGGATCGCTCGGT
>Ga0160437_1000517_pt1 | contig 19850 bp, 33 predicted proteins | sample HID1975I_E0MG_FD_108227 | JGI IMG/M metagenome (GOLD analysis project Ga0160437, IMG submission 108227) | Enriched soil microbial communities from UW Madison campus, WI, USA - HID1975I_E0 MG | ecosystem: Environmental > Terrestrial > Soil > Unclassified | place: USA: Madison, Wisconsin... | reverse complement strand
GCTGCTGCGCGCGACCGTCGTTCTGCTGGTGATCCTCAACTTCGGGGTTGCGGTGTGGTGGGCCGTGCGCGGCGCGCCGGGCGATGCCGCCGCGCTGGTCGATACCGGACCCGCGACGCTGCAGCTGGCCGGCGAGTCGACACCGGACGGGCCCGCCGCGCCGGCGGCGCCGCCGCGTGACGTCGTCGAACCCGACGCGGTGCCGGCGATGGAAGAAGCCGGGAACGCCGCCGTCGACGTCGCGCCGCGCGCGGCCGATCCGGCCCGATGTGTCGCCCTGGGGCCGTTCGCCGATGCGGCGACCCGCGACGCGGCGGCGGCGCAACTGGCGCCGGCGGTCGTGCGCATCGCCGCGCGCGACGTCGGCGAAACGCCGCGCGGCTGGCGCGTGTGGATGGCGCCGCTGGCGGACCGCGCCGCGGCCGATGCGATGGTCGCGCGCCTGCTCGCGGCGGGCTTCAACGACTACTACGTGATCGCCGACGGCGCGGAAGCCAACAGCATCGCGCTGGGCCGCTTCGGCAGCGAGGCCTCGGCGCGCGCACGTGCGCAGGCGCTGCGCGCAGCCGGTTTCGAAGCCGACGCCGCGCCGCTGGGCAGCACGCTCGTGCGCCACTGGATCGACGCGATGCTGGCCGAAGGCGACACCGGCGAAGCCCTGCGCGCCCGCGTCGGGGCAGCACGGGCGGACGCGCGCGACTGCGACGCGCAACGGGATGCAGGTTAGAATTCCGCCGCGGCCCGGCCGCATGCCATGCCGGCATAGCTCAGTTGGTAGAGCAACCGCCTTGTAAGCGGTAGGTCCCCAGTTCGAATCCGGGTGCCGGCACCATCTTCAAGTTCCATGTCGTCCCAAGCTGTCCAAAACGACTCGCAGAACCCCATAAAGCCGCGGATATGCGGGTTTTTTTGTGCCAGCTCGTCCCAACCTGTCCCATTGCATCCCGGGACTCTTGGGGGCATATTGCGGGGCATCGGGGCGCGCAGGTGCCCCCGTCGAGCGGGATGCCCCCAGATGGCGGCCAACACCGGAACCCTCACTGCAGTCGCGATCCGGAACGCAAAGCCGGGCGCGAAGCCTGTGCGGCTGTTCGACGGTGGCGGCCTTTACTTGGAGGTCATGCCCACCGACTCCCGCTACTGGCGCATGAAGTACCGCTTCGCCGGCAAGGAGAAGCGATTGGCCTTCGGTGTCTATCCCGAGGTGTCGCTCGCTGAGGCCAGGACCAAGCGTGATGCGGCCCGGCTGGCCCTACGCGAGGGGCGCGATCCCGGGCTGGAAAAGAAGGTCGCCCGCCGGACGGCGCGCCTGTCGGCCGCTACGACGTTCGAAGCGGTCGCGCGCGAATGGCTGGCATCCCAGCGGCGCAAGGTGACGCCCGCGACGTACGCGAAGGCTGAGCGCGTTCTAGAGGCCAACGTGTTCCCGTGGATCGGGCATCGTCCCGTGGCCGAGATCGACGCGCCGGAGCTCCTGGCGGTCCTCAAGCGCATCGAGGCACGCGGGGCGCACGAGACCGCGCATCGGGTGCGGGCACGATTCGGCCAGGTCTTCCGCTACGCGATCGCCCATGGCACGGCGAGCCGGGATCCGTCGGCCGACCTACGTGGCGCGCTGGCGCCCGTTGTGACGCGTTCGCACGCCGCCATCACCGATCCCAAGAAGGTCGGCGACCTGCTGCGCGCGCTGGAGGGATACAGCGGCCAGTTCACGACCCGCTGCGCGCTGCAGCTAGCCCCCCTGTTCTTCGTGCGGCCCGGCGAGCTGCGCCATGCGGAATGGGCGGAGTTCGATCTGGATGCTGCCGAATGGCGCATCCCTGCCCACAAGACCAAGATGCGCGACGTCCACCTCGTACCGCTGGCCGAGCAGGCGCTGCGCATCCTGCGCGAGCTCCAACCGCTGACCGGCCGCGGCAGGTATCTGTTCCCTGGCATCCGCTCCGTGCGCGAGCCGATGTCCGAGAACACCATCAATGCCGCGCTGCGTCGTCTCGGGTTCGACAAGAACACGATGACCGGTCATGGCTTCCGCGCACTGGCCTCGACGCGCCTCAACGAGATGGGCTGGTCGCCTGACGTGATCGAGCGGCAGCTCGCGCATGCCGAACGCAACAAGGTGCGCGCCGCGTACAACCGTGCGCAGTACATGGCCGAGCGCCGAAAGATGATGCAGGCGTGGGCGGACTACGTGGATGCGCTGCGTGTCGGCGCCAGCGTGGTGCCTCTGCGGGCAGATGCCGCATGAGCCGGCCGCGGCAAATGCGACGGCTGCGTAAAGAATCGGGCTGAGCCCGGTAAAGCGGCGGAACCGGGTGTTGGCGCACCCGGCCCGCCTTCCACATCGCGACTACAAAGGAGTCGAGACATGACAGCTACAAGTTTAGCGGACCACGGCCTCGTTCTGCGGAAGCGCAAAACGCGGTGGTACACAAGCAATCTATCGCCGAAGACGGTTGATGAACTTACATTCTTCGGTAGGAATGAAGCGGGCTTTGCGAACTGGTGGAACGTCACGCTTCCAAAGACTGATTACTGGCATGCACATCAAGTGCTTGGAAGGGCTTATGCCTTTGAGCTACTTGATCTCTTGAACAACCCTGAGAGTGAGTTTCCAGAGCACATCCTCTCCTACATCGTTGGTGCACAGCTTCGCTGGCAGGGAAAAGATCCTTGCGGTGGTGCTGTCGTGCATGGCTTTCACGAAGTGCTTAGCGAATACCTCGCAACTGGCACGGCCAACCGATAGGAGATGGATCATGGCAACGCCAGTTGTAGATCCCGAACTTTGCTCGGTGATCACCTTCCCTCGTGCGAAGAAGCGCGGGAGGAAGGTCACTAAGGGGCCGAAGGCCACTGTCACAGTCATCCACGAGAGCAGCGATCCAATCACGGCTCTAACGGGTCCTATTCGATCAGTAAAGGAAGAGGAGTCCAGGCTGACTGTTCTCCTGAGGGATCGTGCGAATCGCCTCCTCGAAGAAAGAGCGCAACAAGAGGCTTGGATCGAGATGAGCGCAAATGTGCGGCGATGGCCAATCTCTGCACGCTATAGAAGCGAGGAGCTTGTCCACATTCTGAAGAAGGGCGGCGAGGATGAGGAGCCGATCCTCGACCCAGAGATTGCCGAAATGCGCCAGAGCTTCCAGAGGGACATCGCGGCGCGGCGAGACGAGATCTTGGCTGAGGCAGGGCATTCGGCGAAGTGACCGTCGGCCGGTCAATGAGCTTTGCATCATTTCTCCATTCCCGACCGATAGGAAAGCGATCATGGCAAATGAAATTTGTAGCAACGAACTCTTCAGCGGATGGATGACGAACTACGGTCTTGGCGATGACGGATTCAAATTTTGTCTGTGGGTCGAACGTGACGGGAAGGTTTGCGAGCGGCATGACATCGACATCCGCGACCTGCCACGCCGTCCGGATCTGCTAGCACGGATGCCTGAGGAATGGCGGGAACGATTCATTCCAGTCGCAAGGGAGGCGGCCAGTGTTGGTCGAGAGGTGTCGTCATGAGCAACGCCATCAATGCGTTTCTGCGGGAAGAACTCAAAGACATCCTCTTGGAGGCGTGGAGGGAGAAACACTCTGAGGTTGTGTTCACAGGCGAGATGTTCTCCACTGATGCGCTCGATATTGCGCGGGCGTACGAGCGTGCGAATGGCAACGGGCAACAAGCGCTGAGGGCCGTGGTGGAAAGTTGGGGGAAAGCGTCATGACGGCGCAAGTTGTCCGGCTCCCCAACAATTGTTCATTGCCGCCGCCGATGACCGAGAGGCAACGGCGTCATGAACGCATGGCCGAACTGATCTATGAGAGGGCTCAACGCAACGGCGTTGAGTGCTCAATGGAGAAGGCCCGCGCCTCATTGACACAGGCGCTTCTGAGTATGGAGCGATGACCACCAAGCGACCAACGAAGAGTGCCCCTGCGAAAGTGAGGGCAATGATGGAAGCAGTAATTGCCAGTTGGGAGTAGTAGCGATGACTGGAAGAATCGTCCCATTTCCAAGCGACAGAGTGCCCGTGATTTCGCCCAACTTGGACCCAAGGCTGCAGCGCCTCGCGCGATTGCTATCCGAAGCCGTCGACAAGGAAACAGGGTTGCCAGTAGGCGAGGCGGAAGGGATGCAGATGGCTCGCAGGGCCATCCTTCTGATCGCGGAAAGGCGTGCGCAGGTAGAACCTGAGGACAAGGACCGAACTAGATGGCCAAGAACGTGAACATGCTCGCCAAGCTAACGGATGCCGCACGGGTTACGTCTGCGGAACCTCAAACGGCTAACGGGGATGCTTCCGATTCGTCGAGAGTTGACGATCAAGAGTACGCGCGCCTGCTACTCCGAAGAGCAGACAGAATCCGAGCATGGGCTAGTCGTCAAGCCCAACAGCACGTGATCGATGAGTTCTCCTGGGCGGTCGTCATGCTCTTGGAGAAACGGAAAACCGACAGGCTCAGGAAGCAAGTTGATGCAATAAAGACGCCAACAGGACCAATCTCGTCGAGAGTCTAGATGCGTACCGACGAACAGCGATGAGCTTCGCTCGTGATCTTGGTCGCCAAGAGGAACACCACAGGAAGGGTGGCATTGCTAGACACGCCAAAGATCCGAAGCAAGTCGCGAAGGCTGGCGCTCTCGATCTTTGGAAGGAGCGTCAGGAGGGTAAGCAGCCCAAACTGCGAACGGTGGAGCAGTACGCGACCGAAGTGATGCGGCGTTGGCCAATTCTGACCAGCTCGAAGGTCATCTGTGGTTGGTCCGCGAAATGGACCAGAGAACTGAAGGAAGGAGGAACCCCAGTCTGCTAGCAGGCTTCCAATCTTGCTAGCAGATTGGCTCAGACGGTTGGAGTACGCCATAGCTTAGACATCGCTGCATCCCGCAGCGGCCCCTGTCATCCGGCAAGGGCCAGAATTTCAGGGAGGCAACGATGTCCCACAATGCTACCCACGCGCCGGATGCTGGTGCCCTAGCTCTGGAGCGACTGCCCGCCGTCAAGGCCCGCACCGGTCTATCCAGGACCGAGATCTACCGCAGGATTGCGTTTGGTCAGTTTCCCGCCCCGGTAAAGCTCGGGGCGCGTGCTAGCGCTTGGATCGCTGGCGAAGTAGATGGCTGGATTCGCGACCGGATTGATGAGCGAAAGGCGGTGACTCAGTGAGCGCCGTTGTTGACCAGCTAAAAGCGCTGTATCGGCCGGATGCGGGCGTGTCTCACTCCGGGCTGGTAAATGTCGCTGACGCTCTGCAGTCGCAGCTCATCGGGCTCGCAGAAGACCCCACTGTAGAGCGCTGCGAAGCTGTCGCGGCCAACCTCGATGGCGCGAGGCGTGCAGTGCTACGGGTCCAGGAGTCCCTCGCTGCCGCGCAGGAGGTGCCGCATGAAGGCTACCTCTAAAGCGCAAAACCCGGCTGGCGGGCCGGGTTCTGCAGGTGCATTCGCGGGCAGCGGGATGCAGGCCAATCATACCGAACCCAGCGCACGCGGCAAGGCATTCGCGAGAGCCGCCAAGCGCCGCGATCGGGGTCTTGCGTCCAGCAATCGGCACGCCGAGGAACATGCGCCGGGCTGGACGGACCGTGCTCTCTGCATGCTGGAACGCTTCACGAGCGACCACGCATCGCCTTGGACCTGCGAGCAGTTCAGGGCGTGGGCCGAGGTTGAGGGGCTCGACAGCCCGCCGGAGAAGCGCGCGTTCGGAGCGGTGATCCAAGGCGGCTTGCGTGCGGGATGGTTCGTGCGTGTGGGCTATGCGCCCGCAGCGTCCAGCAACTTCGGTGCTAAGCCGCTCTATCAGGCAGCGCGCGCATGACGGGCGCGAACGTGGAGACACTTCTGGGGCGCTTGGAGGCCGTGCAGGCTTCCGGCAAGGGCTGGCGGGCCAAGTGCCCGGCCTGCGGCGGACGGAGCCGGAAACTCAGCGTCACCGAAGGCGATGACGGCCGGCTGCTCGTTCACTGCTTCGGTGGCTGTGAGGCAGGCGAGGTCGTGCAAGCTGCGGGCCTCTCGCTGGTCGATCTGTTCCCGGAACGTCTGCCAGCGGACACGCCGGAAGATCGCCGCCGCGCACGATTGGCTGCGCGCGAGACGCAATGGGGCGCTGCCATTGAAATGCTGGAGCATGAGGCGCTGATCATTCGCATTGCGGGGCAGCAGCTCACGAGTGGGCATGTCCTGACGGCAGATGACGACGAGCGTTTGGCTCTGGCCGTGAAACGCGTCGAGGAAGCACGCGCGATTCTCCGCCCCTATCGGCCCAATTGGCGGCCAACGGCGGTGGCCTCGTGACGCCCTCGTCTCTTGAAGCTAGAGCCGAGCGTATCGCGGCGATGGAGCGCTCCTGCGATCCGCGGGACGAGGTGCTGGCGGACGTCTATTCGGGAAGCTGGATTGGCTCGACTGCAGAGGCACACCGGCGGGCAGCGGGACTCGCGGAAACACTCCGTGGGCAGCTCACCCCTTGGAGCCAAGACGAGCTTGATGCGGCGCGCGAGCCGTGGCCACACGCATTCCAGGAACGACACACCGGCCTTTTCCCTTCCGGGGAGGTGAGCATCCTGGCTGCCGCCGGGCGTGAGGGTAAGACCACCGTCAAGATCGGGATCGCGGTTGCGATGGTCACTCACCATACCTTGGCGGGTGGCCTAATCTCTCAGCCGGACCGGAGCGTGGTCGTCTACTCCGCGGAGGATGATCGAGCGCAGTACGCGCGCAAGGTCGCTGCCCAGATCGCGTGTCTCGGATCCGGCGATGCAACGCGTGTTCGGGAGCGGCTGCTGGTTCCCAACCTCGACGACGCTGGGCTCGTGGCCGCCAAGACGCTGGTGATGGTGCTGGACGGCCAGCCGCTACCGACTGGCACGGTCGAGGCCATCATCGAAGCTCTCCAGCCGCTGACAGAATCGGTCACGCCCCTTGGGCTTCTGATCTTCGAGACGGCCAGCACTCTGTCGGATGCCGAGGAGTCGAATCCAGGCTTCCGCGTGCTGGTGCTGGCGCTCAAGCGCATCGCCCGCGAACTGAAGGTGCCCGTCGTCCTGTCGCACCACGTGTCGCAGGCGTCGCTGGCGAACCTGGCGGACCTCGGCGTATCGACCACGGACATCCGTGGCGGCACTGCGCTGGTCAACAACGCCAGGCAGACGGGCCTCCTTGTGAACCTTGGGAGCAACGACGACCCATTCCCCGAGAGCGATGCACGGACGGTCCTGCGGGAGATGGCAGCGCCCGGACGGACCGAGCGGATCACGGCGCTGATCTCTCTGGATAGCTCTAAGGGCATCACGCCGCCACCGATCTTCTTCCGATGGGTCAACACCGATTGGGGGCCTGCGGCGGTCGAGATCAATGCGCCCCCGGAACTTGCTGATCGGTCGTGGCGGAAGGTGCACGAGATGGTGCGGGCGCGACGGGCCGGGATCCGTTCCGAGGCCAAGGACGAGGTTAAGCGCGCTGCTGCCGATGCCTACATGCAGGAAGTCGTTCGGATCGTCTATGACCTGCAAGCCCAAGGCGAGTTGCCGACCTGTCGGAAGGTCTCGACAGGTGCCGGCAAAGGAGCCGACTGGGCCAAGCCCCACCTGTCGCAAGCAGTGAAGTGCGGACGACTTGTCATGTCGCTCGAGAAGGTGCCGCGCACCCAAGGGCAGACGGCTGTTTACCGCGTTCCGCACCTGTCGGAGTCGACACCATGATCCGACAGGTCGATCCATCGCAACCGCTTGATAGCGCGGTTTCTGCACCCGTCGGCACCCGACAGGTCAGCCGACAAGTAGTGGAGGAGGTCGAGTCGGGCTTCCGCTCTCTTCAGGCGGAGACCGACCGTCCTACTCGACTACTCGTCGGTTCCTATAGGGGTATGGGGAACCGACGAGTAGTAGTCGGAGCGGGGAAGCTCGCAATCTCTTCTCGCATCGCAGGCGTGCGCGGGCGCGCGTTTGTGTTTGGCTCCCCTCCGGCTCTTCTGCGACATGTACGCGCGTACACGCGCGCGAGGTTCTCAATCGGCCGTCCGGAATTAATGGGCACGACTACGCGCGTGCGTATGACTTTGATGCTCGCGGACAAGTACGCGCACGCGCGTATGAGTCTGGCCGGCTGCTCGCGAGTTCTGTCAGTCCCTAAAGGAGGACACGACTGATGACGGATGGTTATCTGTCCCGAGATCGTGAGTACTTGGCTGGTCTCCAGCGCGCGCGGCGCAAGTCCATGACCAGGGTCGACTACATGCCCGGCAGGGAGGCGCTGGCCGTGATTGAGGCCAAGCGGAGGAAAGAACGGCCGGGCAGTTCGGCGGCAACGAACAGCGCGGTCATCGACGCCATCGTGACCGAATGGGCCGATCTGACCGGAATAAATTACAGCGCGATAGAGAAGCCCATGAGTCTGGCGAAACGCAAGGATCCTGAGCGTTCCGCGCGTGCCCGTATGACTCTGGCGCATTCAGTGCCGGACAAATCAACTCAGCGCGTCCTCTGCGGTGCCAAGCGGCACCGTGATGGTCAGCCCTGCCAAGCCAAGAGTGAGCCTGGCAAGCAGCGGTGCAGGTTCCACGGCGGCAGGAGCACCGGGCCCAAGACTGAGGAGGGAAAGCGGCGCGTGACGCTCAATCTTCCACGGAGGGGAGCGCCGGATGGACATTGAGGTCCAGCAGGATTTCACCCTTCGGAAGCTGGTTGCCGAGCAAGCAATGTGCGAGCCAACGGTCGCATGGTGGCTCGAGCATGAGCTGTGGTGCCCCATCAATGCTGCAGGCGAGTGCGCATGCTGCGGCGTGCTCTGGTTTCGAGGATTCAGGGCAGTGACCGGGGTGAACTTGGCGTTGTCGCCAATCGTCTTTCCGTTGAACTGAGGATCCGACATGCACGCATCGGATCTTTCGGGCTGGTGTCTCAGGCCACTTCTCGACCAAGCCGCGGCGCTTTCCTTCATGCGAGAGGGGATCCACGACGTTCGACCGGCACTTCTGCTGCTCTTCCATGCGGGTGATGCGACGCAGGCCAAGGCGGTGGCCGATCACGGCTTCAGATACCTCGCCGCGTATGCCGATGCCAGAGGACTCCGGGCATCGGAAGAAGCGTTGTGGATCGCCGCGCTCGATGCGCTTCTGGTCTGCTGGCGACGTCGAGCACCGGAACCAGTATCGGTGCGATCGCGTCAGTTGCGTATGCGGAATGGCACCTTCTACGAACTCCGGACGGCAGCGGACAACATGTACCGCGCACGTCTGCACGAGGCGCGCGTGCGCTTTGCTTCGGGAACGATTTACACCGGCAGATCGCTATTCTCAAAGAAAGGGTTGGGAATTCCTGCGCGAGCAGAAGGACGGCCCTGTACCGACCTCAGCCTAGCTGCTTGAGGGTCCTCTCGTGATGTGCTGCCCCGTGGATGGAGTCGTGTCCGTCCCCGGGGCTGGGGAACGAACTTGCTTCAAGTCATCGACAGCTTCCTGCCGGCATCGGTCCGGCAGGAGGGCCTGCGCGCGTCCTACGAGGATTGGTCTGCGCCGGACGGCGAAATCTACAAGCGCATCGCCATCTGTGAGGTGCCGGGCCTCTGTGATGCGATCGAGGCGCAGGTCGGCGCCGTCGACATGCTTGGCATGGGCTACCGCCTGAACTTCGGTGGCGAGCTGCCGAACGCGGCGATCCACTCCGATATGGGCTGGGGCACGCATGCCGCGGTCGTCTACCTCAGCGAAGGCGAGGGCGGGACGGCCTTCTGGCGCCACAAGGCGACGGGAGCGGAACGGCTTGATCCTGGCGACGTGGACCTGTTCGACCAGATCAAGGACGACTGGAACGACGAGATGAAGTGGGAGATGGCCCGCCTCGTCGAGATGCAGATCGGCCGCGGCCTGATCTACGAGAGCGCTCGGTTCCACTCCCGCTATCCCTTCCCCGCCTTCGGCACCGGCCCTGACGACGGCCGGCTGGTTGCGGTCGCGTTCTTCACTCCGAGGTAAGCATGCAGGTCAGACAAGCCACTGAGCGCGATGTCCCGGAAATCGTGCGGATGAGCCGTGCGTTCTACGCCACGACGACGTATCGCGGATACGCGGACTTCGACGAGGCCACGGTCACGGCACTGGCGGAAACGCTCGTCCGCGACCACGTGATGCTGGTGGCCGAGGTGGGCGGACAAGTCGCCGGCATGGCCGGACTGTTCGTCGTGCCCTTCATGTTTAACCACAGCCACCGGATGGCGCATGAGGTCGTCTGGTACGTCGATCCCGAGGCGCAGGGCGCAGGTGCAGGCAAGGCGTTGCTAGCCGCCATCGAGCCTGCGTGCCGCGAAAAGGGCGCCACGGGAATTTTCATGATCCACCTGGCGAACAGCCCGCCGCAGGCCGCGGAAATCTATCAGCGCATGGGCTATGCGCATTCCGAAACCGTCTATGTGAGGACGCTCTGATGGGTGCAGTGACAGCAGCAGCGATTGGCGCAGCGGGCGCCGTAGGGGCGGCAAAGATGTCTTCCGACGCGTCCAAGAAGGCTATGAACGCGCAGACGGCAGGCGCCAACGCCGGAATCGACGAGCAGCGCCGACAGTTCGACACATTCCAGCAGAACATCAATCCATATCTCGAATCGGGGCAGAACGCGCTAGCCGGGTTGACTGCGCTGAATTCCGGCGACTACTCGGGCTTCAACCAGTCGCCGGACTACCTGTGGGCACAGCAGCAGGGATTGCAGGGGCTCGATAGATCAGCAGCAGCGCGCGGCAGCGTGAACAGCGGCGGGCACCAAGCTGATCTTCTGAACTACTCGCAAGGTCTGGCATCCCAGCAACTCGGCAATTACCGAAACGCCTTGGCGGGTATGGCGAACATGGGCCAGAACGCAGCAGTCGGCGCGGGTTCGATGGGGCAGCAGAGTGCGAATGCTCTCGGCAACCTGTTTGCAGGACAGGGTCAGGCGCAGGCGACCGGCGCCATCAACCAGTCGAATGCCTGGGGGAACGCTCTAGCCGGGCTCTCCAGTGCCGCGAATCAATACGCTGGGCAGCGCCAGAGCAGCTATCAGGACGTTTCAAATCCGTACGCGTCTGGTGTGCTGAGTGCCAACAAGGTGCAAGTGGGCAACCAAACCAAGCGCGGAGGCTGGTGACATGGCAGAACTCAAGCACTACGACATCGTTGGCGCAGGGCAGAACGGCTTCGCCTTCGGCACGCAGCAGCGCCTACAGCGCGAGGGTGAGCAGCGACAGAACGCCTTGGCGAGTCTGTCCGCCCAAGCCTACGGCGCGGCTCCCGACCAGCGGCAGGGCATCGTCCAGCAGGTCGTCGGTACTGACCCGGAAGCCGGATTCGCGCTCAACAAGAATCTTGGCTACGACGATGATCGTCGGACACGGACGATGGTCAACATGGCGAAGATGCTGACGACCTCCCCAGAGGAGGCTCGCCCTGCGCTCTATCAGCGCATGTCCGCGCAATTCGGACAGATGGGCATGCAGGGCTTCCCGCCGGACTACACCCCGGAAACCAAAGACCTGATCCTCGGCACGGCGCAGTCGCTCTTGCAGGCGTACAGCGGCAACGTGCAGGACAGCACGCCGGCCGACATCCGATCGCTACAGATCCTTCGCGACAATCCCGAGCTTGCCGAACTCGATCGCAACCGCCGGCAGTACAGCGGCATGATTCCCAAGATGGTGCAGACCTCGGAGGGTATCGGCTGGGGTACGCCCGGCGCCGGCATCCAGCTTGCGCCGATGCAAGGCATGGCAGGTCAAGGTGCATCCGCACCCGCCCCCGGCCTGTACAACACCCCGTACGGCCAAGCCGTCATTGACGACGCGCTGACGCCGGAGCAATGGCAGCTTGTCCAGGCCGATATGGCTGCGGGTGGCGGGTCCGATCACTACCAGCTACCGAACCGGGATGTGCCACCGCAACAGTTCAACACCTCTTCCCCGGTCGTCGCGCAGCCGTATCAGGCGCCTGTGCGCGACACCATCCCGTCCGGCTACCGTACAACGCCCAGCGGCGACCTCGAGCCAATTCCCGGCGGCCCGGCCGACAAGCCGGATGCCCAGTCCAAGCCGCTGCCGCCGAGCGTTCTTCGTCTCCGCCGAGAATCGCGTGAGGCGCTGTCAGTCGCCGACGGGATGGGCCAGGAGATCGAAGGCGTGCTGCAGCAGATCAGGTCCGGTGACATCAACCTCGGTCCTGCGAACAACCTAATGTACCGCGGCCTCAACGCTGCCGGCACGAGCACTCCGGCATCCCGCGCCTACCAAGGCATGCGCAGCACTTTCGAGAAGATGCGCAACGACTCACTGCGGCTGAACAACGGTGTGCAGACCGAAGGTGATGCACAGCGCGCGTGGAACGAGCTACTCGGCAACTTGAACGACAACCAAAACGTTGCACAGCAGCTTGAGCGCATCCAGCGGATCAACCAGCGCGCTATCCAACTCCACATGGAGAACCTCGACGAGATCGACGCGGAGTACGGCAGCCGTACCGCGCCCGCCCAGAGGCAGACCCGTGCGGACTACGAAGCGCTGCCCCGTGGAGCGCTCTACATCGCGCCGGACGGCTCGCAGCGGAGGAAGCCCTGATGTCGGCACAGTCGGCGAACTGGTGGGAGCAGGATGAGCTGGTGGCGCCCGCTCCGGCGAAGCCTGCGTCAATGGCTGCGCCCGCCTCGGACAACTGGTGGGAAGCCGACGAGATCGTCGCTCCTTCCGGTCGGCAAGCTGACGGGCTCGAGATCGACATCGTGGGAGGCACGCGAGAGTCCGCCGCAAGCCGGCAGGTGGATCCGCAGCAGCAGGGTGGTGGCGATCGGCGCGGCTATGGCCTTGGTGCTCGCTCTGTCGTGCAAGGTGCAGGCTCGCTACTGGGCGCCCTGGGCGGCGACGCCTTCAACGCCTACGTTGCTACGCCGATCGAGCGTGCGCTGACGGGGCGTAACGTGCAGCCGCAGTCGTACCGTGAGGCTGGTGCTCGGCTGGCGGATAGCGCCGGCCTCCCAACGCCCCAGAACGGTCGCGAGCGAGTCCTGAGCGACGTCGGCGAGGCGCTGACTGGCACGGGCCTGACAATGGGGGTCGGCGGTGGAGTCAATGCGCTGGCGCAGATAGGCGGTCGTGGAGTCACTTCAGCGCCGGCAAACGCGAACCGTCTTGCCCAGTTGCTGACCGCTCAGCCCGGCTTACAGACGGCCAGCACAGTGACCGGTGCTGGCGCCTCTGCGGTGACGCGCGAGTCGGGCGGTACGCAGGGGCAGCAGCTTGCAGCAGGGCTCGCGGGTGCAGTGGCGCCATCGGCCGCTCGGATTGGAGCTCCGGCAGTTGCGGCGGGTGCTCTGAGTGGGAGTGTGCCGGAGCAAAGGAAAGCGCTAGCTCGGCAGGCCCAGACGATGGGAATTCATCTGACGCCAGCACAGCTCAGCGACAGCCGCTTCCTCAAGTGGGCTCAATCCATGCTCCGCAGCGTGCCCTTCACGGGTGCGCAGGGGCGCCACCAGAACCAGGTACAGCAGTTCAATCGACAGCTCGCACGCGAGATTGGAGAGGAAGCCGACAACATTGGACCCGATGTGTACGCCCGGGCCCGAGACAGGCAGTCGGCTACCTTCGACGCACTGACCGAACGCAATGCGATGAAGGTGGATGACCAGCTTGTCAGAAGCCTGAGCAACATCAGCAACAACTCGAAGATGGCTGGCTCGCAGATACAGAACGAGGTGGAGTCCGCCATCGACGCGCTCTACTCGCAAGCGGTGACCGGATCGAACGGGGTAGTGGTCCCAGGCGCCGCTTATCAGGCGTTCGACGCGCAGTTGAACAGCATCATCAAGAACGGTGGATCTACGGCCCATTTCCTGGGCAACGTCCAGTCCGCCGTCCGCAGGGCCATGGACAAGTCGATCTCGCCACAGGACGCGACGGCCTGGCGCGAGCTTCGTCGTGAGTACGGCAGCCGGAAAGCCCTGACGCCGTTGGTGGCCAAGGCGTCAGAAGGTCAGATCCCGCCAGCGCAGGTGCTCGGCGCGGTTTCGTCGACTAGGGCGGGCAAGGAGGCTATGGCATCCGGCCGGCGAGGCAACATCGGTGATCTGGCTCGGATCGGGCAACTGATGAAAGAGCCGCCCAGTTCGGGAACTGCCGAGCGTGGTTTCGTTGGGACAATGCTGGGCGCAGGCGCCTACGTCGATCCGGTATCGGGCACTCTGACCGCCGGAGCCTTGAACTTGTTGAGCAGGGGCGTAGACAGCCAATCGCTCGGGCGGTTGATGATCCAGGAGAATCCGGGGCTGACTCCGGAGGTGGTCGAGCAGATCATCGCTCGATCGTTAGTCCCAGCTACGGTCTCCACCCAAGGCCGATGAGCGAACTTGCTCACGAAGGGCTGCAACCTCGCGTTTCAGCTCTTCGACCGACCGGCTGAGCGACACGATCGTGACCACGGCATAGATGCCGCCGAGTACCACGACGACCGCGAACATCGAGACATCTCGTGAGGGCGGGAAGAGGGTGCGTGCGAGGTAGATCAACCCCGCCGCACCTGCCAACGCCGCAATGGCGGCCGCCCATCTGCCAATAGCTTTCAGGTTGTGGCGGACCTCTGATCCACCATAGAGGCGGTTCCTGATCTCCGCCGCGGCCTGCTCTTCAATCCATGTCTTCTTTGCCATCTCAACTTCTCCCGATTTGGCGAGCTATACGGGTCAGCCTGTTGGTAAGGTCTGATCTGTCTTCAGAGGAGGCTTTTAGTAGGCCGTCACGCTGTCTACAACGCACCCGGGGACAGGAATTCCCGAGTAAACCTACCCGCCCGCTCCATCAGGGCATCTGTACATCACAAAGTAACCGTCGTTGGTCATGGGTCGATGCTGAATCGTCTGCGGCTGGTTCAGAGCTCTCATCTCCGCATCGTGACGCTCTCTCTCAATCCGCATCCTCTGGCCTTCTGCGTAGCCTCTTTGTGCCGCTCCAGCAATGTCGTAATGCTGGATCTGTACTGGTTGAATCTGACTTGGTTGCGTCGGTGGCGCGGGCGCAAAAACAGGTTGTTGGACGTTAGCAACGCACGCTCCATCCATTCCTGTCACCGCCTGCTGACAGGCGCTAAGACTGTAGTAGTGGCACTGTGAGCCCATAGCGGTGACCGCGCAGAACGGTGATTGAGCTTGCGCGTGTGAGGTGGTGCCCGCCGCCATGGCAAGCGCGAACAGCGCTGCGATCGCTCGTTTCATTCTTAAACACTCCCCCTTGCTGAACTCTTATCCTAACGCTGCTACCTTCTGAGGGTACGATTGGGCGACAACGAGCAATATCGACCTCGGAGTAAATATGAGCTGGAATCCAAGCAGGGAAGGCCCCGACCGAAACGACGACGGCCTCGGTAGGAAGCATGGTGAGACCCCACCGTTTCGATCGATACCGGATCGCCAGCCGGAGCAAGAGCAGCCGGCGCGAGACGATGACGATTGAGGGCTAGATGACTGTCTACAACCCGCCGCGCGACAAGGACGAAGCAATCCGTGACTTGGATTACGTCATTCGACTGAGCCAACGGCATCAGCGGTTATACAACCGTATCGCTGGCTTGATGCGATTTCTCGAGCTACTCGGTGGTAGCGCAGGTATCGCGGTTGCCATTAGCGGGTCGCCGGGTGCGTTAAAGGCGGCCGGCGCCATCCTTGCCGTGATCGCTTGTTCCAACTTTGCCTTCGATCCTAGCGGCAGAGCCCGCGATCATCTTCGTACCGGCCAGGACTACCGGAAAGTGAGAGCGCGAGTTGCCGATCTCGACCACGGCGAAATAGACAGGCGGCGGAATCTGATTTTGGAGCCCGATTACATTGAAGGTCTTCGAGCGCCGAGCTGGAACGAGATGATGAGGACGCATGGATTTTCGGCGAGCGCGCGGCCGCTTTCGAAGTGGCAACGCTTCATGGCAGCCATCGCCTGACGGCAAATGCCTTAGTCAGTTGGCGCCATCCCATGCTCATAGCCGGGACCGCGGGTGAGCAGCACGACGATCATGGAGCATAACTGCAGCTTGTCGACGAGCGAGATCAGATCGTCAGGATCTTTCCCGTGCATGGCGGCGCGGAGCTCTCGGTTGTTCCAGACGACTGGACCCCTAAAGCGTGCGTCGAGGCGCCATGTGCCATCGTGGGAATACGCATTGCGCATGTGCCGAGCCATCAGCATAGGCGGGGCGTCACCCAACTCTTCTTTCCGTCCGTTGCGCAAAGCGAATCCCCACGCCGCATCGATTGTCGAGATCACCATCTGTTTCGCTACTTGCTTGACCACTCGCTCGGCCCACGGATCCAGTTCATGAGCTTGGAACGTTAGCGAGTAGCCGATGCCCGGCCCATCGAAGCCCTGGAAGGCAATCTCGTTGCCCCGCAAGTGCACAGTGAATTCCTCGCCAACATCATGCGGATTCGCAAGGTAGCGGTAGCCCGCCAGTGCGTGGAAGAGCGTGTATCGGCTGAGCTGTATTTGTTCCAGCGTCGAGGCTAGGTCTTCCTGCTCGGTCATAGCCCCCGACTCCATTCACGCCCAGCAGGCATCATTCAGATGATAGCCGTACCCTAACAACTCCTAACGCTTGGGCATCGCCGCGCGCGCCCAGCCCGCCGCCAGCTCAAACGCAGCCTGCGGGTCAGCGACCTTGGCGAACGCCTCCTTGCTGCCAACCTCGAACGTACCGTCTTCGGCTAGCTGCACGGCGGCTAGCACGATTGATCTCTCAGCGGTGACCGGTAAGCCTCCCACAGAGTGCGATCGAAGTGCTCGCTGCGAAGAGGGTTCCGCCAGCCGGTCCACTGGATCGGGTCCGTACAGAAGACGGGGAGCGCGTCCAAGCCATCCGGCAGAATCACGGTGGGCTCTTTCGAGCGCTGGAGCGCGGCGCGATGGGCTGATCTGGATGGCATGCCGGCGATGATCCGGGCATGGGTCGCACGGATCGCGACAGGGTCTAGCTGCCGCAGTAGAACGAGAGTAGGGTTCTCGGTGGCACCGAACTCTGGAGCGCTGACGTGTTGATCATTGAACACTCGACCGGAGTCTTCAGTCACCGGCACCCAAAGTCGCTGAGCAAGCTGCCCCATCTGCAGTACGTGGGCGGCGATGTCTCGCGTCCGTATTTTGAAATCCGTCTCCCAGACGGGCAGGTGGAGACACTGCGCTTCGGCGATCTGGAAGAGGCGATGGAAACCGAGCGTCGCGCCGAGGACGCGATCTACCCGGAACCGAACTACAGTTGAGGATCGTCGAGCGAGATCAGCGTTGATGACCGAAAGGCTGCTGACACTGGCCCAGGCTGCCGATCGGTGCGAGTGCAGCCCGAAGACCCTGCGCCGGGCGATAGATTCTGGCGACCTTGTGGCGGTTCGGCTCGGCGAAGGCCCCAAGTCCGACCGCATCCACCCCGCCGATCTCAATGCCTTTTGGGCGAGCCGACGAACTGTTGAGATGCCGGCGGCCAAGTCGCCAAGAGCAGAGATGCTATTGCAGGTTTCTGGAGCCGACGAACACGTGGTGGCGTTGCTGGCAGCCGCCTCACGGAAGAGGTAGAGAAGCGGTGTGCGCTGGCCTGAGGGCTGGCAGAGCGCGCACTTGGGAGGTCAGGCCGTGGGCACCAACGTGGGGTCGCGCTGGCGGATTCCGCGGATCCCGGCGTGTACCGCCCGGCGATGTGTCAGTGCAAGTCCGGCGCAGGTCGTTAAGGTTCGGACGTTCCCGCCGAACTAGACTGCCCAAAATTAACGCCGCGCCGCCAGTTTGCGTTTAAGCTGTGCTGTCCTGCTAGGCTCTGGCACACGCGTGCATGGATGGATCCCTGTGACCCAGGCAGCTCCACAAACTGTCTTCAACGACCGTCTCTCCGACGTCGTCGACGCCATCTACGATCCCCCGGGTGAGTTCGCGTTGAGAGGGCTGCGCCGCGACATCGAATCTCTCAAGCGCGTGGACTCTAGTGGTTACTACGAACTGTCTGCGCATCTGATGCTGGCGGCGGGCAAGCTTGACGATGCTGACGAGGAGTACAGCCGAGCCTTTCGGATCGCGCCTGGTCAAGTAGATGTCGTCGTTCGGTATCTGACTGCATTAAGCGCGTCCAACCAATCGCAAAAATTGCGTGATCGTTTTAACCAGTATTGGGAAACGATCCGCATGGATCCAGCCGCGTTGCGCCACTGCCGCGGGCTCTTAGGCGGCCATGGATGGATCGAAACTCAGAAGCGAGTGGACCCGGAGCTGGCCAAGATGAAGGTTGCGCCTGCGTGTCAACACGAGGGGTTGGAAGGGTTTGATTCAATGCTCGCGAATCAGGTCTCTGAGGAAGAAGTCGCGGCAGTTGTTACTTACTGCCGCGAGTTCCTCTATGCGCGAAGGCTTGCGCCGCACTGTATTCATTCTCATGTCGTACCAGACGGGTTCGGCGACAGTCGGCTTATGTATACATACTTCGTGGAGACGACCACGGAGCATGCTGGCCAAGTCGAGTGGGACCTCTTCGAAGCGCTTGCAGAAAAGGAATTTAGTGCCGACTCCAAGGGAGTACTGGTGACGGCTGTTGTTGCGTCCAGGGAAGATAAAAGTGCCCGTATCTCCAACTGACCTTCGTGATCTCGCCAAATCGCTCTCGAACAGCGAGAGCTGTGAGACTGAATTGCGCGCAGCTATGAGTCGCGCCTACTACGCGATCTTTCACGCTCTGCTTCCATTCGTTTCTAAACTACCCCCGTCCAGTGCGCACCGGGAACACCAGCTACACATTACCCATGAGGACTTGGCCAGACGGATCTCGGAATGGCGAGTAGAGAGCATCAGTCCAACGCTCGCGAAGAAGCGTCCGTTCGCAGCCGCAGTAGTGAAGGCTGTCGACACGTCAAGGGCCTTTAGAGAGCGCGCTGATTACCGGTTGCATGTCCACGTCACGTTGGACGAAGCCCTGCAGCAGATTGATCGAGTAGATCGCGTCTTTCGGGCCTTAGAAATGATAGAGGCCGAGATCACATCTAGCGCAGCGAACTGCGCCGAAGAGCGTCAGGCTGGTTGAGAGCCTTTGCTAACTGCTTGTGGTCGTGCCTTAAGCTTCCTAGCTAGCTAGTTTTTGCAGTGGCATTTCTTGCTTGATTCGTCATTGCCGATGCGCAGAGTAGCTATTCGCAACCGATCCCGTCCCCATCCCGGTCCAAGTGCGGCCCATAGTCGGGCTCTCCGCGTCTGACCGGCGCAGCGCCCGCTTCCCGGACTTCGGTGCAGTTGCGGTACGACCACCCTGATCCTGCTGGGGCTGCCCTAGATGGAGCGAGCTGCTGGCGCGGCGGTGCAGGGGTTGCTGGTGCCCGATGGCAGTGGTAGTCGCCGGTCTTCCGGTTGTTATGGCAGCCCTCGGCGTTCAGTCCGCCTGGATGCGCCTGTGCCGCCGTGGCCGTGACGAAGAGGAGGGCTAGGCCCGCGCTTCTATACATGATCCGTCCCTCTGATCGGATTGGTTCAGGTTCGGGAACAAGGTCCCGGCTGGTAGACTGCATACCGTGCAAGCAGCGTGCCCTAGGGGCATTTTTGGGGGCACGCTTCCGACTAGATCCGGAAGGTTTCAAGAAATTTCAATCGGTTGCCCGTGGTTTTCGAATCCGGGTGCCCACCAGTTCCGATGTCGTTCTGCGTGTGCCCGCGCCCTTCCGCGCCTCCCACGGCCACCCCGGCGTCGATGCCAGTCCCAGCCGTCGCCATGCGAGCGACGGCCGCGCATTCGCTCAGGAGAGGTCATGCAGCAGACGTATTCCCCGGTGTCGATCTTCGGCGTGCCCACCGACGTGGGCGCCGGCCGCCGTGGCGCATCGATGGGGCCCGAAGGCCT
>Ga0160437_1000515_pt1 | contig 19901 bp, 22 predicted proteins | sample HID1975I_E0MG_FD_108227 | JGI IMG/M metagenome (GOLD analysis project Ga0160437, IMG submission 108227) | Enriched soil microbial communities from UW Madison campus, WI, USA - HID1975I_E0 MG | ecosystem: Environmental > Terrestrial > Soil > Unclassified | place: USA: Madison, Wisconsin... | reverse complement strand
TTCGTGGCTTAAATGCGCGCGGGCCAATAATCACAATCGCGTAGCCATCAACGATCGCCGAGACTCCTTCGATCGAGGGGTCGCGGGAAAACAGTAGCAGCACGCCCAAGGCGGCGAGCACCCGCGCCAAGTCTGGGAAGGGTTCGAGGTCGTCGATGCCTCCGAACTTCTGGCGAAACAAGTCCGCGAACGCGGATGCGTTGGCAGGAGCCGGCTCCATGCCATTGAAGAGGTCCAGCCACGTCAGATCCGAAGGGAGGCCGCGCGCGATGGAGAGGGCGTCACGGACTTGCGCCGAGAGTACGTCGACATGCGACGCGACTTCAACTGCCTCGCGCTGCGCCAAGGTCTGCCGAAACAGCATCTTGATTGGCTCGGCCCCCTCGCGCTGGCGCTCCATCAGGCTCGACACCGGGACCTGCAACGCCTTGGCAATACCCCGCATCTCCCCAAGCGTCGCCTTCGCGCCGCCCGCGACTTGCTCGAACCTCTCTGGAGTTATGCCTGCCTTCTTGGCGGCCTTCTCCACGGTTAGATTCTTGCTCGCCATGTGGGCGGCGATGTTGTTCAAGATCGGGCCTCTCGCTTGATGTCGTCGAGAGCGCGGAGCAATTGGTCGACCTGCACGTTGGAAAGCTTCCGCCCGCGCCCGACCACCTGCTGCATGCGGTGCCCGGGCAGGTCGAAGATGTTCGAGAGGATGCCCACGGACCGGTCGCGTCCAATTTCGACTTCCCTAGGCGTCTCCAGCATCACGGGGTTCTTGCCCAAAATGTAGTTCTTGATTCGGCTTTCAAATTTGTCGCGGTCCCGCTTGTCGTGATCGTCACGCGGGTGCTGGGTGCCGTCCGGCAGGGCGATGATGTTGCCGGCACGCTGCTTCCCATCAAAACGCAGCGCATTTTCGGGGCGATGCCGGAGCGCCTCGAGCTGGTCGTCGAGCTTCTTGTCGATCTGCATGCCCCCGATTACGTATTGGGGGATGGTCCGGCCACGGCTCCCGCTGATGACGAAAATGTGGTCGCCCGGCCTGACCATGCGCCTAAGGTCTGGCCTGCACGTGCCCATCGACGGCTTCGAGGAGCTGAGCATCGGATCCGCGAGGGCGAGCCCGGCTCCGGGATCGGATCCAGGCGACACGAAGATGTAGCTAGGCATGGTTCTCCTTTGAACGAATCTGTATTTTTATACAGTATTGGTGTTGACGCAAGAAGCGATTGCTTCCTGCCGGCCGCGGATGCGCCGCCAAAGGCGGTGGCGCATGAATTCTCGATCCCGGACCGCATGATGTCGTGATCACGCTGAGTCTGGGCAGGAGACCAGTAAGCTGCGTCAGCAGCGCGCCCGTGCTTGCGAGATCGTGAGCGAGCACTGAGCACCTTCCTGCCTCCGACCGACTAGGTGGATCCAACGGCGGACTACAGGCCTGCTGCGCGGGCGTACGCCTTGAGCTCGTCAACTTCTGCTAAGGACGCGCCACGCTTCTCCGCGATGACAACGACCTCTCGAAGAATCCCTGCCCTCGGCATTCGGTCATCTAGTCGGTCCATCAGCTCGTCGACCAGAGCAAGGCGCGACTCCGCACTCATCGTCTCGACGTTCGAATCCAGCGTGGCGACGGTTACGGTCTTGCCGAGGGCATCGAAGTGCCAAGCAAATTTGCCTTCCACCCCCGCCCGTGGCGCTGTAAAGCGAGGCCCTCCAATGGTTCGAAGGTAGTGCACTTTTGCAGCCTCAATCAAACGTCCAGGCAGCGCGAGCGAGATCAGATGAGAAGTGGGGGTCAAGCCAGCCGCATAAATAAGCCGGGACAGTTGGTGCGTGCGGATGCTTTGAATCATCCCTCCGAAGATACCCGGCCTTATAGGATGAAACGCGCTTTTGTCAACCGAGGAGGCGCCCGCACCGCGTCGAAGTCAGGCCGATCTTGGCTTCTTCTCGTACTGCGAGGCAAACTCGCGCCAGCGCCGGTTGTCGATGAGCGACGAATGGTCCACCGTGAATGAGGCGCCTTGGCGTTGGGCTTCGATGGTGGCACGCACCGACTCGAAAACAGGCTTCGGCATCCAGGGATTCAGGCTGATCCGCTCGATGATGTTGAGGTCGATCTGTACCTGCTTCAGATCGTCTTCGGCCGCTTTCTTCTGGTAGACCGCCCGGTACTCGCCCTCGTCGCCGAAGCCAAAGCGCTTCAGGAAAGGCAGCGTCTCGATGGGGTGGTCGTGGGCGACGAGTTGGTCCAACTTTAGGTACTTAACCTTTTCGACCTTCACGCCTGCAGCTCTCATCGTGTGCTCGAACTCGTCACGTCGAAAGTGGACACAGACGCCGTTGCTCGTGTCGGTGAAGACCTTCCAGTGGTGATAGGTCTCGCCGCGGCTCGTCAGACACAGCGCCAGCAGGGTCTTGAGCTTTAAACAGTCCGCGTAGGTCTTCATCATGAGCCGATCATTCCGGTCGTCCCATGTGTCCGGCCGAAGCAGCGTGATGGACCCGCGACGAAGCATGTCAAGCAGCGACGCCAGGTCGGTATATCGGCGGAAAACTTTGGTTGATTCGGTCATGGCCCAGTCCTATCCGTCGAATCCTGCCACAGTCGGTTGGCCACACCGGTCGGGCCTCACCTCAAAGGGCGGGCATCGATCCGGCTCCGCTTAGGTGTATCCGTGCGCTAGGGTGAGCCTGCCGCATGCAGCACTTCCAAACGCAGTCAGGCCGTTGCCGATAAGGCCCGTCACGCAAACTTGCGGTGCGGCGGTGGACCGGCCGCACGTGGTCGAGACCCGGCGGTTTCGGAGTCGACCGCAGGACCGGTTTTTGGCACAGGCAAATCGGATCGTCTCGGAGGTGCGGCGCAGGAGTTGCCGAACCAACCGCAGGGGCGTCCCTGGCACTGCCAACATCGCCGCCAGAGAATTGCTGCATCGCAGCATAGACGAAGTAAGCGATGAAACGCAAGGCCTGGGCGGAACGCATCCCTGTGAGGGACCGGGTCGGAAAGCGTCGTCCTGCGATACGTGGAGGGAAACGAACTCCGCCGCGGAAGAACACCAGAAGACAACAGCAGTAGCTCCGCACCACAAGACCGATGCGCAAGCCTAGCTGGTGACTCTGGCACCGGTGAATCCGAAGCTGAAAAGCTTGTAGGAGTTGCGCCGCAGAAACTGACCGGTCACAGCAGCGAGACGACCTACGGGTATCGATTTGATTTCACGGGCCACGCTTTACCGGGACTTGCTGCCACCATGCATTAGCGTCGTCGCCAGGTGATGGTAGGTAGACCTCCCTGCAGGCGACCGTAATGGCAAATGGTGCCTCTGCGCCAAAATTCGCTCCGTCGCCGCGCTTAAGAGGTTCGGATCGTTCTGCGCGATTGCCGCGGCCAAGTACCTCGGCGGTGAGGGCAGTCGGCGACACCCGGCGCACTCCGCTAGGCCATTCCCAAAAAAACTTTGTTCAAGAAACTGCCGCTGTTTGTTGGGCGTTTTCTCTCGACTTCAAAAAAAATCGCGTTCGTGCCGCCCGCGCAGCACTACATGGATTGATGGCCGCTTCATCATCGCCCACTTCGGAGCGAGGAGCCGGCCCAATCAAGGGACTTGAACCGTGAAATTTGACGATAAACAGCTTGCCGCGCAGTTCGCCAGCGTCTTCGAAGGCCTGGGAGCCAAGAGCTGGCGCACGATGCTTCTGGAGGGCGGTAAGTTCGAACTGGACTATGTGGTGGGTACGGCGCGGCTCTTCCCGGGGCAGACGCTCGAGCGGCCGCAAGTTGTAAAGGACATGGCTACCAACGCCACCCTCAGGATTTCGATTTGCCTCGCCGTGGACGATGAGTCCGAGATCGCTCGATTGCGCGGGGCCGATGTCGCGGCCATTCGTGAACGCTTTCGCGCCGAGATCGGAGCTTGGACTCAGGTCATCCGCTACGTCGAGGAGGACTTAGCCAAGCAGAAACCGCCCAAGTACGTCATCTGCATTCCACAACAGGTGGCGCAAGAGCTTCAGAGTCACCTTATTCGAGGCGAGTTTCGACAACTGCATTGAGGTGAGCCTGCCAGGAGGGTATGCAGCCCTCGCCAACGCCATACCAGATGTGAGCGCTCCTGCTCATGGCCTACCACGAACCTCAAAAAATGACCAGCTACAAATCCATGCTCGACGCACACGCCTTCGCACGCAGCCCGGAGGGTACGGCCGACATCAACGGCTCGCTCGAAGGCGAGTTCTACAACGACGACCTTGGCGCGGTCGAGCTCTACGACACGCCCCGCGCCGCAATTCTTGCGCAACTGGCGAGCATGAGTGAAGAGGACGTTCGGGATGCCAAGCGGGGTTGGGGCGTTGCCGGCGTAAAGCGCGGCGGCGAGGCGAGCTTCACTGCCAGGGCCCGGGCTCGGAACAACAACGCGTACTTGACTGTCGAAGAAGGAGGCGCACTCGACCTATTGAACGACACGCAGAACTTCACGGAGGATGATGCGTTCGGCGCGCCGGTTGACTTTCACAGAGCTTAAAGCTCCGTAGCAAACAGCCCGCCTCAGCGGGCTTTCTTTCGCCTTGCACCGCGGCAAGGGTCAACGAGACGGACGGCTAAAGGGACGGGCGGATGTGGGCCGTGTGGCCGGCGCTAGACCCAAGTCGCGGGTGATGTCGTCGTACGGCTCGCCGCGTGGTGCGCCGCCAGCCAAGTGTCATGGTGGAAAGACGTGTCTCGGCTGCGGCTCTGGAAGCCCGCCAGATTTCGTGCAGCGCGGGCGCCAAGGGCTGAGTGGCCGGGCACGCTACAACGCCGGATGGAAGGTGGGCCCCGGCGAAGTGCTGGGGCCCCATAGTCGACGCATGTGGCCTCTGGTTCACCCCGTGTGCGGCGGTGATGCTGCATTGTTTGCCCCGAGGCAAGCCTGCCGTTCCCTATGGCGTTGCGCCAGCTTGCCTGCGAACTCGCGATACCAGTCGGAATAGCCAAGTCCTTCAGTGGCCCCATACTCGATTGGGTCTTCATGGGAGTTAGGAAGGGCACGAGCCTTACTTTTGCCAAAGACTCGAGGTTGGTCCACTATCCTAGGCATTTCGAGAGAGGCGTTTGCCTCCTTCGCATTCCATTCTCCCGCCAGTTCCGGGGCAACGCGCCGGTAAAAGCGCTCCGTCCATCGGCTGACGAAACGTGCATCGAACCGATTGATAAACGGCTTCATAAATCTGTCCTTTCAGTTTGAGCGTAAGCAGCGGTCATGCTGGCCTCTATTGGTATAGGTGCGTCGCGGGGGGATGACGGTCCATGCTGAAGGTTCATCGTTCGCATCCTGGTGACCGCAGTCGCGGATCGACCCGAGTCGCATCGACTTCTGAAGAGGGAGATTCGTTCAGAGCCGGCTCATGCCAGGCGGGATTCGAGCGCCGGTTTGATGCGATTGGCGGCTCGACGTCGGCACCGCGCGACAAGCGATTAGCCTCCCACGGGAGGTCTTCACCTGGGCCTCGCTATGCCGCGTAGGATGCCCTCGGCTGAGCTTGCTCAGCGCACAGAGCACAGTTCGCGCTGGCATGCGGATCGATCACGACGAAGTACGCCCCCTCCGCGAAACGCCTTCTGAGGCAGACCTCGATGCTCGCGGCAGCGTCCGTCGCAGCGGTATATAACGTTTGGCTTCCGCTACATCGGGCAAGAGGAAGGGATGTTCTGCGCAGTGAGGTGGGCCGAGCGGGCACAATGTCGCTTACCGAACAGATGTGCTAAGTTTCTCTGGCGATAATTGTGGGCAACGGCCCCGGGCCTAGTGTCTTCGCCGTCGTTGCAGCCGTGTGGTCAATGTGCGTTGACAAACGCGAACATCTCGGCGTGCAGTGCCCAAGTGGTGTAAGGATCCAGGAGGTCGTCCGTCATATGGATTGGCCACGCGCGTTGCTTTGATGGCTTCGCTCGCTCCGCCCATCGGTAGCGACTTCGGCTGCGCACGGCATCTGGCCTGACGCGGGCGGCGCACACCCGGACTGTGGTGGGCGCCGTCAAGCATCGGCCCGTCTGAGTGGAACTCAGTTGCGAAACATGGTCAGGGCCGCGGCCGGCGGCGCGGCTCTGGAAGCAGTCCCTCCAACACCTTGTCGGTGTGCATGAGTTGCAGGTACGGGAGAACTGAGTGCATGGAGGCCTTTGCTCTTCCCGTGCTTCTGATCTGGAGCGTAGCCCGCGCCATCCGGTCTGGGAACTCACCATTCCGTATGCGGGGGAGCTGAGGGTAGCGGACGAGGATACAGGTCTCCGTTGATGAGATCCGCGCCGTTGGGCGATCGTATTCGTCGGGAAAGAACTCGGCCTGAATCTTGGACGCCCTTCTCAGGACCCGTTCAAGCGGGGGTAGGGGAGTCCTGGCTGTGGAGCGCTCGTTGAACAGGGCCTGGTCCAGTCGATCGAGGCAAAGGAAAATCATTCCTGCCACACGGAGCAGGAAGTGGTTGAACGAGAACGCGGTGTGGACTGTGCCTCGATAGCGCTTGTGGACCTCCGGGTCAGGGCCGCGCTGATCCTCTGGACCAGTCGTCGTGCGAACATAAAAGCCAGCTACCAACACACTGTTGTGGTTTGTCAGTCCAATAGGCGCAAGTCGAGCGGCTCGATGCTTGAGCGCATTGGCGGCGAGCCGGACCGGTTCGTGGTGGGCCTTAGTCGACGACATGAAGGACTGGTGGGCCCGCGGGTTTCTAGATCTGAGAAAGTCGTGCAGCGTCTTCTTTTCGCTGTTCTCGTCAGGCGCCGAGAAGCACTTGATGATGACGTGCAACTGCTCATAGAACTCGTTGACCGTGCGGATCAACAGATCCGTCGCGGCGAGCGCGGGGGATTCGAAGCTGTCAGGATCACTTGTCGCAGCGCTGTCGGCGGCTTCTACATACAGTTTTGCCACGTCTTCGAGCTCCTGATAGAGGAGATCTGCAGGGTGCTCAATGGGTGGTCTGTGGATCTGGTGAAAAAGCGCCTCGTCTGCTGCGTTGGTTAGGTTCGCAAAAAGGGCTGAACCGCGTTGCGGGGAATACTTCTGTTCCATCGAGTCTGTGTGGGCTCCGAGCAAGCTCAGGGGTGAATTGACCATGCATAACAAGTGCACTGCTATGGGAGTGCCATTATCGATGCGTGGCACGGCGTACGGGCCGCTGTGCGCAGGGACCTGGTGCTACTTGGGGTCTGGACGCCTACAAGCGTCGCGTCAAATCAGCGTCTTCACTGCAGCGTGGTGCGGTAGTTGAGGCTGGAAAAGGCGCACAGCGGCGGAATGCATGGCGGCGGCGCGCTAGGGCGTATCGGCGTCCGCGAAGTTGATTCCGCCACGCCGTTCTTCGTTAGAAAATTCAGTCGGTCGCCGTCTAGCAGTGTGACGATGGTGCCGCCACCGCACCGTGTGACCGTTGAAGACGATCGCGAAAGCAAGCCGACCAGGCGGTACTTCCCATCGTCGTTCAACACATAGGCCGGCCCCCCGCTGTCCCCGGGGCACGCGTCGAACTTGCCGTCGGCCCGTTTGAGGAATCCTTCCCCATCGCCGCACGAGCCCGAGACTGAATGCGCTTGGTCGCAGCGAGCTACTTCGAGGGGAACATCGGCGAATAGCTTCTTGCCTATACCGCCTTTGCCGTCATCGCCAAATCCAACGATTCTCAAGGCCTTCGCTTGGGTCAGCGCCGCCAAGCTTGGAACCGCGATCGGGAAGACCGGGCTGGAGAGTTTGCCGTCTAGGAAAAGTATCATGAGATCAGACCCCATTAGGCGTCGGCCGGCACTCGTCGCTTGTGGATCCATCACCTTGTAGCTAGTGACCTTAAGTACCTGCTGACTGGGCGTGGTAGCGCTGACAGCCGCGTTGGTACCGGAAATGACCCGCAGTGGTTTGATCTTTCCGTACGCGCAATGCGCCGCGGTGATCACCACGTCATCCCGCACGACGACTCCCGTGCAGATTCGTTTTACCTGCCTTACAACGTCGTCGACTTCGACGGCGACCACCTCTGGAAAATCGCTTGGTTTGGCAGCCAGCCCATTCTTGACAAACGGGTAGTTCCCTACCGTGGCAGCATCTAAGGTGGCTGAATGGGAATTGTTGAGCAGCAGCAGACTGCCCACCGACAGCACCCGTACGGCGCCAATCAAGGAAGCACGCATTGCGAGCCCTCCAGGAAGGATAGATCCAGTGTGTTCAGACCAAGCGTGGGTAGCAGCGGCGCAGCCTTCTGAAGCGCGATAGTTAGGGCAATCTTGGACTTCGTGTACGCGGCAAAGGTGGCCGCGCTAGGGTTTGCCGCACAAGCGTCGTAGTCAGCTTTTGCTTTGGCCCATGCATCGACCGCCCCAGTTGCTGATGTCTGCATATCATCAAGCTGCTTGTTCTGGGCTTCGAACGCGGCCTTTTTGGCCGCGGCAACTTGGGCCGGGTCAAATTGCTTGGCTGCCGCTTCGGCAGTGGCCTGTGCGGATTCCGACATCGCGGTGCCCAACACGGTTAGCACTTGGTTCTGCGGCCGATGCTCCGATAGAACGCCTATCAGCACGAAGCCTTTGCCATCACCGCCGGTCTCAATCGACTGGTATGGGCTTTCGTAGGGCTGGCCCAGGGGCGTGGGTTCGTCGGCGATGAAGAAGTCCGGAAAGAATGCACTCGTCCCGTTTTTCAGATGGCCGGCATTGATGGCCTTGTCAGGGGGGATGGCGGTTGGCAGCTTGCCATCGCTGGGCATCGGGATAACGGTGAATGAGATGTTATAGCTGTTGTCAGAGCGCAGGAAGGAACTCTCGATGGCTTTGCCGTAGTACACGGATCGGAGGCGAAAAGTCGCTTGGCCTGGTGAACTGCCCGAGGGGCGAACAATGGCGACTTCGGCGAAAAAGTTTGGCACGTCCGCGAGCATTGCTCCGCTTGCCGCAAGCGCCTCGCTGGCCCGTTCTAAAAGACCTTTAAGCTCCGCATCAGCCTTTTGTTGGTTATTGCCGGCAAGCTCCAACGCAGCTGCTTGCCATGGCAGCGGAAGTCTGGATTGCAGCGGAACCTTGTCGTTGAGGAACGCCCCGGGACTTGTGTACACGCGGCCGCTGACAAGGTGAAGGCACTGTTTGTCATCTTCCCAGCCGCGAAAGTTGGCCGGGGCCAACCACACCGTATCCCGAGCCGCGCCTGCATTTGAGATTGCGGTGCCCGCTGCAGACAGCCCACCCGACAGCAGTTTGGTCGCGAATGGAACAAGTATTGGGCTTAGGTTCTGGCCGGACCGCCCCATACATGGCCCCGCGAACATGAAGAATCCGTCGAGAACATTCTGAGCTCCTATCGCAGCCTGGGTCGATGCAATACAGGCAAGCACAGCAAGGTGCTTGAACATGCACCGAACGAGACGATTCGGCATGACGTTCCCTCCATCTGTTCCGCTAAGGCTTTGGCTCTCTCCCCGCCCTAGCTTTTACTGTCGTCTCCCGCGCATGCACATCCTACGTTTGGTGGACGCGTTGCCTGGCGGAAGCGGGTAGAGCGCCAGTTGCGGAAGTGGAGGCGTTGAGCTGTTCGGGTACTGCATTGAGACGCGGCATGTCGCACACGAATCGCGCGGCGGCTCGCTACTGGTTTAGCGACATCTGATGTCGACGGGCAGCCACGCTGGCATTGGCTTGGTGCAAGTCCGTTACTACGCCTCGGCACAGCGAAAACTGCGACGTCTCGCGAGCGAACACAGCAAGACTACTTCTTGCCTCGTTGCCGTGCTTCCTCAAAAGATTGAAGAAGTTGCCTAGTCTCTGGGGATTGCTGAATGAGGTAGTTGCTGCGAAGTATTCGCCAGGCCAAATTTGGGTGGGTCAGGTTCTGGTCGAAGTACACCGATGGCTTGCCTGTGGCAAAGGCTCCAAATTCGTCGAGCGTGCGATAGGCCTGCATGTTCCAACTGAGCTTGGTCAACTCGATGGCAACAAAATTCGCCTCCAAGGAGGTCGTCGACGCCGGTTCCTTCGTCGACCAATCGCGAACAACGCCCGCCGCGAACTCGTCGGCATCTTCCTCGTCGGCCTTGGCCAAGCTTGGATCAATGTTCAGCTGGGAGAGGCTGCCGTTGGCGAAATCCGCGCCGCTGGTCCGCTTGTTGAGGTGGCCAACTTCGTGCAAGAGCATGAACGTCAAAATGTATTTGGGCTCCAACGACATTCGTCCGGTCCCGGTCGAGTGCCCCCGCAGCCAGTTCGTGAGTACAGGAAGATCTACAAGGATGCAATTGCAGTCGCGTGGAACTACGGCCGGGGTAGCCAACGAATCGGGCAAGCTTTCAACCAGGTACACCGGGACGGTCAACCAGGCAGCGGCTTGAACGACCCATGAGGGAGCAAGCCTCGGGCCTCGACCCGACGTCATCATATTTGTGGATGTCACCGCGGCTTCGAGCAGCGAACGTCCGCTTGTCGAATGCTTTAGGCCGCGGGCAGTCACTGGGTCGGTGGTTTGGGCTGCCATGTTGCTAGCGCCACACAAGGCAGACACACTGACAGCTGTCGGGAGCAAGCGGCAGTGGACGAGTTGTTTTAGACGCGCCTGTGTCATGGCTTGAAATTGGTGACCGGGCGATCATCGTGCGGCCTGAATGACCGCCGAGTATGGGATAAGGAAGCAAGCATGCTCTATCGCGAATTCGTGTTGGCTCTAGCGCTGGGGTCCCTTAGCGGTTGTGCCGGTGCCGCTGATCCACCCAAGCCACCTCCGCCGCCCGACGTGGTACCAAGGCTGGAGGAGACCAATCCGCCGGTTCTTTGCATAGGATGCGACGAACCCTTCGATATGTCGACCCACAAAAAGGTGCTCGACAAGCTGGCGAGCAACCCTTATGAGGCGGAACTGCGAAGGGCGCTCTACCGCCAGGACATCCTGCATCAGTTTGAATCCAAGGCGCACTTCGACAACTGCGACTTCGATTCGGCTATGGACTACATCAGAAGCCTGCTCGACGAGGCCGGGAGCTACGTTGGTAAGGCGGAAAAGGCCAAGGCCGATGGCAACTCGCAGCAAGTCGAAATACTGGCGGCCAGCGCTTTCTTCTCCATTGGACAGGCTCTTCACGCCGTACAGGACTTTTACGCCCACTCAAACTATGTCGAGCTACAGGCGCCTAAGGCCAGACGCGTGGCCGACATCGAGGTCATTGCTCCTTGGCGACCGAAGGGTCGCGAGCGCATCAAGGAACTGCAGGAACAGGGGCTGTACTCTGGATTCGTCTTCTGGGGCGTTCCCCAGAAATGCCCTTCGGGGACACCTTCGCACGGGGACCTCGCGAAGGATTCGTCCACCACAAAGAGAGGCGCTGTGCGGTTCCCGCACCTGCAGAACACCTCTCACTACCAGGTCGCGGTGTTCCTGGCGAGGGAAGCATCGCTCGCGCTTATGGCAGATTCCTTCAAACGCTGGCCCTTGCTGAGAGAGCTCAATGGCCAGCACGTCGCGCTTGAAGTGCTAGTCGACCGTCGGGGCATCGACGTGAAGCAATGAAGTGACCAAGGGACGGACGGAAATGAAAGCCCGAACGGCGTTCAAGCTCTTTGCAGTCGCGCTGTTAACCGGCCACGTGGCGGCTCATGCGCAAGCAATCCCGCCATGTCGGTTGCACGGCGCCGCCGCGGAGCTTGTAGGCGACACGGTGGAACGGGCGGCCAAAACCTACCGTCAAATCGGCAAGACGCTTCCCTTCGAGAAGATCGCCGTGAATCCGAGCGAGACCCCGCAAGACGGGCGGACGCTAGTGATCCTCATCATCACGGATGCCAGCGCAGACGGCGTGCAAGCCAATGGCTGTGCAAGTCGGCCGGCCGCCAAGGATGAGCCGCTTGACAAACTGAGCGTGCTTGGAGGGTGCGCGGTTGTCGGCGCCGGCAAACTAGAGCTCCGATGTTCAGCGAAGGCCGTTGCGCTGTTTGGGGCCAACGGCGACAGGCCGGACCGGGCCAACCCGGCACTTTTATACGTACTCGCCCACGAACTTGGTCACGTGTACCAGCGACACGTCGGCGAGTATGGGGGGCGCGCGGTTCGCATCGATCTGTCACAGCCGCGACAGGAAAAGCTGAAGGCATTGCAGCAGTCTTGCGATCCAACGTCCACAAAGCGAGAGGAGGAAGCAGATGCGCTTTCAGTGGAGGTGATGAAGCGGCTACTGCCTATGCCCCCATATCGCGAACCTTTGCTCTCTGATCGAGGATCACTGCTATGGAACGTCGACAAACTGGTCTTGGCTGCCAACGAATGGCAGAGCGCGTCGCTAGAGGTGGAGTTCATCAGCCGGTCGACGGTACATCGCTCGTTTGTTCCAACCGAGTTTCCAACGCCATCAGGCGCTGTGGATGCGAATGCACGGAGGTTTGTCTGCGATGTGCTCACCGGAAGCAAAGGCTCGATTCAACACCCGCTGCAGTCTGCAACGCATCCGTCGCTCGATCAGCGGATGGGCCGTGTGGCAGAAGCGATTCGCCCCGTTGCGGCAACACTGTCAAACGATACCGGCCGACGACAGTTTGAGTCGGTTGCACGGCTGCAAAGCCAGTTAAGCCCAGTCTTCAACCACATCTACCGGGAGACCGGTCTCTACATGGAGGCCGTTCAAGGCGCTATCTGCACCATGGTCAAGGCGCCAACACCTCCCAGTTGCAGGTGAAGTCCCTGGGTCCGACCGTTGATGACACCGGATGATGCCACTTTGCGGTAGTCATTCAGGACTGCGTTCGGCAGTGCCTCCGGATGATCCGGATGTTCGACGTGCCGAAGTGGTCACACCCGCAGCGCCGCAACACTCCGCATAACGGGTAGTGGCTGCCGCTACGCTTACAGCATGTGCCAGAGCGCCAGTAGCTGAGACGAGGTTTATGCATGGCAGGCTGCTGCCCACGGCGGTGGTGCGACCCGAAGCGCGCAACTTCAGTTTCATGGTCGCGACAAGAATGCGAGCACAAGCGCGGAAATGACGATACCTACTTTGGGCTGAACCTTCGCGGGTATCTCCCGGCCGTACGTGCACGCATCGCCCTTATGATCTTGCGCATCCACAGGACCCATAAGAAATGGCAACTCTTTCCCTCTCCGAAATCGAAGCACAGATCAAGGAGCGCGAAGCCCAGATTGCGGCGCTCAGGGCTGCCGCCGTAAAGCAGCGCCAGGAGGAAATCGGTGCGGTCGTGCAGGATCTGCGACGAAAGATCGCCGAGTACGGGATTTCCGCTAAAGAACTGGGCTTGACCGGCAAATTTGCGTCGGCGAGCCGTCGCACCGCTGCGGCCCCGACAGGCCCGACCTACCGCGGCCCGAATGGTGAGACTTGGGTGGGGGGGACCCGCGGGCGCAAGCCGAGTTGGCTCAGCGGAGCACTTGCGCAGGGCAAGACGCTCGCCGATTTCGCGGTTTAGGGCCGGGGTGACCGTTCGAGCGATGGGCCTGCGTGTTAACTATGTCCTGATCGACTACGAGAGCGTCCAGCCGGAGGCGCTGTCCGTTCTTCATGAGGACCATTTCCGTCTGATCGTGTTCGTCGGCGCGACGCAGGTCAAGGTCGCGTTCGAAACCGCCGCCGCGTTACAGCGCATGGGGGAGCGAGCTTCGTATATCAAGATCGCGGGGTCCGGGCCGAACGCCTTAGATTTCCACATTGCGTTCTACATCGGCCAGCTGTCGCTCCAAGACCCGAACGCCTACTTTCACATCATCTCGAAGGACACCGGCTTCGACCCGCTGCTTCAGCACTTGAAGACCAAGAAGATCTTCGCGGCGCGGTGGCGCGACGTGAGCGAGATTCCGCTGCTCAAGGTCTCCAACGGGAGATCGCCTGCCGAGAAGCTGGCGGTGATCGTTGCACATCTGCATTTGCGGGGCTCGGCAAGGCCGCGCAAGGTGCAGACGCTGTCAAACACGATCAACGCTCTGTTCCAGAACCAACTTCCCGAGGAGGAACTGGCCGCGTTGATTGACGAGTTGAAGGCTCAGGCGTTGATTTCGCTCAGCGACACCAAGGTCAGCTACAGCTTGCCAGAGTCGTAAGGGGTCTCAATGGGTGGCGACGCTCTTGTGGGGAGGAAAGGAGAGGGCGCGCAATCGGAGTAGTAGTGTCAAGAACGCCGCCACCCGCTCCAGCGCGCTGCGCACGGTGTTCGCATCTACTACCGAGTAGTTCTTCATCGTTGTGCGCACCGGAGTACCCCGCACCGCGTCAGCAGTTGTTCGAAACTCAAATCTGCTGGTGGCGCACCATATTAAAGTGCTGCTGCCCGGGCCTCTAGTTCCATTGAGGTTTTTCTCAACCCTAAAATTTTTGACATTAAAGGGCTGCTGTAGGATTCTGTGCTTTTGACATCAGAGTTCTGCAGTAAGCTAGTGGCTATCTTTCCGCCGTCTTAGCGAACGGCTAAGTACTACGTCGTTGTCGCCGCCGACCCGGCTTGGAGCGACCCGGCCAAATTGTTTTTCTGGTTGCAGTCAGCCACTGCAGGTCCTCAAATGCGTTGTTCACGCCGACTTCATTGCTGAGTACACCATCGAATGAAGAACCTAGCAAAACGTAATCTTGATCAAGCACATCTCTCAGAACCGTGTCTGGGTTTGCTCCCTCGATGCCTCCGTCACCAAGCCATTGCAGCGCATGGTGAATGCGCAAGGAGATCCAACGCCAGGTGAGACAGTTTTGGCGTCGCAATTTTGCAGCTTGCGAGTAGGAGAGGCCCCATTTTTGTGCGTAGGCGTAATAGGCGGGGCGACCCATTCTGTGCGCAATTACGGCACGTGCGCCGCGCCCGACCTCGGGTGCTTTACAGACCGCTTGATCTGCCGTAGACAGATTCGTTCTGAGAAATTGCACCCATTTAAGTACTTCCGCTTTCGCAGCCTCGGCATTTAGGTCGTGCTCCTTAAGTTCATCTCGAACAGCTGCAATTCTAGTCTCAATGTCAACGGGGAGTTGCGGTGCTTGGCTCTGCTTAATGGTCGTCCTCAGCATTTCCGTGAACGATCTTGAGAGCAGCATCCCTCGAGCAGGCTTCGCCTGCCTCATTTCCCACTTCACCGCTTCGTCTACCGACGTAGACATGTAGCATCTATGTGAAATTTTGCTCACAAGGCGGAATCCTGAGCGCAAAGTGGCTCGCCAATTTTCTGGTTTAACCAGTTCGACAAGCGCGGTGTCGATAAGCACGAATTTCAACGACCCATGCGCCAAGAGAGGAGGCAACGGACCCTTCTTGCGCTGAAGCACGTTTTGGTCGAGTACGAGAAATTTTGTCATCCTGGTTCGATATGCAGATGCAGGTGAAAGCCGTCGATGGCTCGAACGAGTTCGATCAGATTTCAATCGAGATTAAGACGGCGACGAGCCAAAATGGTGACGCAAGGAAGGACGCGTACATTGCCTTGCGCACCCACTTGTGCTTGTCGCGTGCGACCTCGGCGTTACGATGAACTTGGTACAACCAATCTTCAAGAATTTGCTGAGCAGTCTTCCCCGTCGCCGCTGCAATGAAATCCGGGGGCGTCTCGTTCGCGACGGTACCGAAAAAGAGGATCGACTTGTGTGGAGCCTTGAGCCGCGGCAGCAAGCACATGGCTGCAAATAGCAGACCGCAGCACAACCCCGCGATCGCAAACGCAGACATCACGATGGCCCAAGGAGCGTGAGTTTTGGTCGCCCAGTGAGCGGCAGCAAGTCCGCCGAGCATCCCGATGTCAAGGGTCACCAGCGCGCCAATCTTGACCTCCGCCTGAGCGATCCACTGCAGTTGGCGCTCGAGTATCCACTGTGCCGTCGAAATTTTTTGTTCTACTGACTGCATACGAACCTGCGAAAAAGAGAGCTGATTAAAACGAGGCGAAGGCCTATAGTTGAAGGTGGCATCCGTCCATCTGGCCACAGCACTTCCTGGTCTGAACTGCGGCCCAGAACTTTTCTTCCGCCTGGGCCCACTCCCAAATCGATAGCGCCAAACCGGCAGCCGCCTTGGCGTGTCCTGAGCATGAGCGAAGCCGGCGGTGGCGCTTCACATCGCCTTCGAGGCATACGCACTTTTGGCGGGTGTTGAGCACACGCCCGAGCTTTTCTGACACGGTGTAGATGAGGGTGTTGTCGCGATACACACGAAGCAGTCGGCCATGCGAGGGGAGCAGGCGATTCCATGCGCTCACCCGAATATTTTGGGCTTCGAGGTCCCGGGTGAAGTCCTCTCCGAGGAGGCTGGCATGTTGCTCAGCATAGTGTTGGTGGCGCGCCGCATCGCCGTGCGCCCACTCCTTGCCCGGCCATCTGCGCAACCGCTTGGCGCGGTGCTGCAGGCGCAGGTAGCCATGCAGACGAGACCACCACTCTCTCGCGGACTCCTCGTCGGTGACCTTGAGGTCGGCGGCCCCACCCCACCCCATGCAGAAAGTGCTGTCCGGGTTGATGTGCAATTGAGGGCAGTAGCCCGGGAGCTTGTCGGGTGAAGCCTCCCTCGCATATGCCACGTCACCGTTCGCGCTCAGTACAAGGCGGTAGGTCACGCGTCTACTGTCGGCCATGGTGACGACGACTTCCACTGCCGGATCGCCCGTGAGCTTCTCCGAGAGGGAGCCTGCGAGCGTGGCGTCGAACTCGCCACGCAACGCAAGTAGCCGCGAGAGGGCATCCGATCTCATAGCGACGTATAGGGGCGCACTTCGGTCGTGGACGACCTCGCGATTGCGGGGGACAGCGGGGCATATGCACTCGCCTTGGCCGCGCGTGCCGTGCTGTCCGACGCAGCGGCCATAGCCTCCACAACTTCGTTGTAGTCGAGGTTTTCCGCGATGCGCTTGGTGCCGACGAAGAGGTTTTTGACCGCTTCGCTCGCGTTCTTGTACGCCGTTTCGCCTATCGAAGATTGGGTCCCGGAGCAGATCAGTTGCTTCGCCTCGGACTTGCGTACCGCCCGGCTCAGGGAGCAGCGCGTGCGCGACCCCTTCATCCCGAGGCGGGTCGTGGCCGTCGGGCCATACTCGAACCCAATCGCGAGTCCCAGAGTGCCCGTCTCGACCCCCTTGTCCTGAAGCTTTTCCAGGGCGAGTTCGAAGCTGCTGCGCAGCGCGCCCACGCACAGGGTCGCGTCGCTGATCGAGGCCTCGGTGTCAGTCGTTTGCGCCGTGCCTTCGCACATCAGCCCGTGGATGCAGTCTCCGATGAAGCGGATACGACGGCCTTCGAAGTCGCCGGTGAGCACATGATCGAGCTCCTCGCGGGTGACCGCTAGCGTGCGGACAACGTCTTCAGGGTTGTCGTCGACGTGGTCGGCGACGTACTTGGTAAAGCCGTCGATGTCTGCATAGATGGACAGAAGCTCCTGGCGCCTCGAGTTGCCGGGGCTCAGTGCGGAGATGTCCAGATTCGCCAACGGCGGTGTGTGACCGCTGAACACGAAGGAACTGATCGGCTTTTCCTCGAGGTCCTTCTTCCATTCGCGCACGATGTCGTCCTTCGCCACGCCAATGCCGGCTGCGTCTTGACAGGCCTTGACCTCCCCGGAGGTCAGTGCGGTGCCCTTCTCATCGTCCACCTTCGGCAGGCCAATCGCAACGCGGGCGTCGTTGGTGAGATAGATGCCGACGCGGTCGCCCGCGGACATCTTGGCCGCCCGGTTGGCTGGTTGGCCGAGGAAAAGAGGCTCGCGGTTGCTGCGCCGGCCGTTATTCACCGCCAAGGCCTTGCCGCTGTCGATTCCGATGCGCACCTTTGCGTTCGCTATCAACTCGTCGGTATCGCCGGTTTCGGCGAGTACGTCGATGATCAGTTGGCCAATTGCCACTGCCTTGCGAATGCGTTTCGCCTCAGCGTTGTTCTCGCTGTTGTACGGCTTGGCAACGAACATGTGCAGCCGTTGGTTGTGGAAGTCGACCTTACGTGCGTCGGTGGCCGCCAGGATGCGATGCACCGCGCGAAAGTGCAGATCCAGGAACCGCAGCGCACGCTTGTGGCACATCTCGCCTTCGAAATCCGTAGATTCGAGCAGTTCGTCGAGATTGAGGATGTCGGCGTACATGTGCACCGCATCCATCCGATAGGCCTTGTTCTTGGGAATGTTCTCGAGGGAGGTGTCCTTGACATAGTCCACCACCGTCACGTTCTTGACGCTCTCGATGCTCTTGCTGATCCGCGCCTCGGCGGTATCGTGTTTCCAACTGTGCGTCGCCATCTGGTCCTCTTCAAATTTTTCACGCCCGCCCCAACTGAGTTCGGTATGCGGGCTCGATGTCGAAGAATTCGTCGGTGCTGGTGCGTGGTTCCAGGGGCGCAGGCGTGCCTCATGGCCATGGGCCCACGAACGTCGGGCCGACGATTAGCGGATCCCCTCGATGCGGAGGAGAAAAGCTGCCCCCGATGCGATGGCATCGGAGGCAGGTGGTGGCTACTTCATCCAAGCTGCCCTGATGTGCTCCGCGACCTTGGGGTCGAGGTTGAACCAGTTGGCCGTCTTGTTGGTCGCATCGACGACGATCAGGCTGTCGTTGCGATCCATCACGGCCCAGACGCGACGCGCGGCCTCCTGAGCGGAGTGCACGGACTTGACGTACCAGAAGGATTTCTGGACTTTTGCCCATGAACCGAGAGCCTTGATGGCTTCGGCTACGTTGTCGTACCGTTGACCCGGGGCGTTCAGGTCGTACGAAATGAAGAGATTGTTCATGCAAATGTGACTGAAGTGCCCCGCATGGAGGCTAGAAATGAAGTACTCGGTGAGCACCGAGGTCGACACTGCGGGCCTAAGGCCGCAGGCAGGCTGAAGCTCGAAGGAGCTCGTCGTCTGTAGCGTCAGTACGTCATCGACACAATCCTCGCAATTCAAGCAGAGGTCATGTCTTTCAGATCACAGTAAACTCGCGGGCTGTCTCCCCAGACTGCCAACGAAGATCAGGTTCTGCGATCTGATCGTCATGCCACCAAGTGCTTACTTTGGTGGAACAAGGGCCGGAACCTTCGGGTATCGGCCCTTGTTGCATTTGCACGGCCCGAAAGTTGGCTGGCAGTGTAACACGGCGAGTGCCAAACCGTTCGTGCTGAACACACTGCGCCGTTTTGGGTTGTGGATAACTATAAATTTGTGATCATCGTTGACAAGATTGATCCGCGGAGTTATCATTCTCCTGTGGATAACCTCTACCTTAGTTTCGGTGAAGGCGTTCGGCGACAGCGCAGGAGACTGCGTTTGAGCCAAGAACAATTGGCTTTAGGCGCCGAACTCAGCCGTGCAACCGTCGCTTCGATCGAATCAGGCCGCCAGGTAGTAGCTTTGCACCAAGCACTTGCCTTATGCAGAGCCTTGGCCGTAGATTTGGGCAGTTTGGTTGCTCAGGCGGCGCAACCCGACGATGCCGGTCTCGGCTTGGAAGGCTCGCTCGACGCCCATAACCTCGAAATCATTCGTGAACTTAGACATGGTCTAACGACATGAGATCACGTGGAAGCATCGAGCAGGCGGCTGCCGCAGCAAGGGCAGCTGCTTCTCAGACAAAAATTCCTGTCGACCCCTCCGTGGTGGCCGCGCATCTAGGTTGCACCGTGGTCCACAAGAACTTCACGGGCGACCTCTCGGGCGTACTGGTCCGCAAGGATGGTGCCGTGACAATTGCGATCAACCATTCGGACAGCCTCCTGCGCCAGAGATTCACTATCGCACACGAGTGCGGTCATCTCGCGTTAGCCCACGAGGGCGAAATCTTTATAGACAAGCAGGTTGTGAACCGACGGGATGGGAATTCCTCCTTGGCAATCGATGACCAGGAGATCGAGGCGAATCAGTTTGCGGCCTCACTGCTCATGCCTCGAGACGAGGTCGTAGCTCATCTTGATGGCCTGCTGCATTCATGCCGTAACCGGGTGGTGCTCGTCGAGCAATTGGCGGGCAAGTT
>Ga0160437_1000513_pt1 | contig 19911 bp, 18 predicted proteins | sample HID1975I_E0MG_FD_108227 | JGI IMG/M metagenome (GOLD analysis project Ga0160437, IMG submission 108227) | Enriched soil microbial communities from UW Madison campus, WI, USA - HID1975I_E0 MG | ecosystem: Environmental > Terrestrial > Soil > Unclassified | place: USA: Madison, Wisconsin... | reverse complement strand
CCTGATCGTGCCGCACCTCATCCGCCCGATGACGGACCGCAGTCCTTCGGCGCTGCTCCTGCCATCCATGCTGGGCGGCGCGGTGCTGCTTTCCGCCGCCGACATCCTGGTCCGCCTCATTCCCACCGGCGCCGAACTCAAGCTGGGCGTGGTGACGGCATTCCTCGGCGTTCCTGTGTTCCTCTTCCATCTGCTTCGGGAGCGCCGCCTGTGGTGACCATCGCCATCGAGAACCTGGCCGTCCGCCTCGGCCGCCGCGAGGTCCTGCGGGGCCTATCCGCCACACTGCGGCCCGGCGCGCTGGTGGGCGTTATCGGACCCAACGGGGCAGGCAAATCGACGCTGGTGCGGGCCATGCTCGGGCTCGTAGCCGCAGAGCGCGGCGGCGTGTCGCTGGATGGCGAGCCGTTGTCCCGACTTCAGCCGCGCGATCTGGCACGGCAGGTCGCCTATCTGCCGCAAGGCCAGACACTGCACTGGCCGCTCACCGTGGAGCGCCTGGTCGCACTGGGGCGGTTGCCGCACCTCGGACCGATGTCGCGAATATCCGCGGCGGACAGCGCAGCGGTCCAGGAAGCCATGGCGCGAGCCGATGTCACGGCGCTCGCCGCACGCGTCGCCACGGAACTCTCGGGCGGCGAGCGCGCGCGTACCATGCTGGCCCGGGCGCTGGCTGTCGGCGCCCCGGCGCTGGTGGTCGACGAGCCGCTGGCCTCGCTCGATCCCGGACATCAGATCGACGTCATGGACCTGCTGGCCCGCGAAGCCCATGACGGCAAACTGGTAGTCGCCGTGCTGCACGACCTGACGATGGCCGCGCGCTATTGCGATCGCCTGCTGCTGGTCGATAACGGTGCGCTGGTCGCCGATGGATCGCCGCGCGAGGTCCTGACGGCCGAGCGGCTTCGCCAGGTCTACGGGGTGACCAGCCATGTCGACATGACCGGGCCGCTGCCGTTCGTCGTGCCCCTGGAGCGCGCGCCGCAATAAAGCGCGAGGACGGAAAGGCGCGCTTTGCACCTTCCCGTCCTCCGGGTCAGGTGACCTGGAAGCCGGCCCAGAACGGGTCGGCCTGGTCGATCCAGATCGTGTTGAAGCCGGTGGCAATGGCCGAACCCTCGATAGAGGGAATGATGGCCGGCTTGTCGCCCAGCATGACTTCCTGCTCTACCCGGCCGATGAAGCGGCTGCAGATGTAGCTCTCGTGCACGAAACGCTCGCCCACCTTCAGGCGGCCGGTGGCGTGCAGGTGCGCGATGCGTGCCGAGGTGCCCGTGCCGCAAGGGCTGCGGTCGATCGCCTTGTCGCCGTAGAACACGGCGTTGCGACCATCGGCGCCGTCATGTTTGGGCTTGTCGGCCCAAAGGACGTGGCTGACGCCGCGGATCGTGGAATCGAGGGGATGAACCGGCTCGTATTTCGCGCGAACGGCTTCGCGAACACGGCCCGAAAGCTCGACGATGCGCGAGGCGCCCAGGTCGTCGAGGCCGGTGTAGTTGCCCTGCGGTTCGACGATCGCGTAGTAATTGCCGCCGTAGGACACGTCGATGGTGAGAGGGCCAATGCCCTCGACATCCACCGCAATGCCGCGCTCGGCAACATAGGCGGGCACATTGGTGATGCGCACCGAAGTGACCTTGGGGCCATCGGTTTCGTAGGCGATCTCGATCACGCCCGCGGGAACCTCCACGCGCAGCTTGCCGGGCGTCGCGGGTTGGATCAGTCCGTGTTCGAGGCCGAAGGTCACCATGCCGATGGTGCCGTGGCCGCACATGGGCAGGCAGCCGCTGGTCTCGATGAAGAGGATGCCGATGTCGTTGGCGGCATCGGTCGGCGGATAGAGGAAACCGCCCGACATCATGTCGTGCCCGCGCGGTTCGAAGCACAGGCCGGTGCGGATCCAGTCGAAGCGGGACAGGAAGTCCTGCCGCCGTTCGGACATGGAGGCGCCCTTCAACAGCGGAGCCCCGCCCGCCACTAGGCGAACGGGGTTACCGGCTGTGTGGCCGTCGATGCAGAAAAACGTGTGCCGCATCGACGCTCCCTTAGGCTGCTGCCGCGACCGAAAGGTCGGGGCGGGTTGCGGCGGCCTGTTCGACCATCGCGATCACTTCGGCGCGGCGTTCGCCCTGAAGGACGTAGCGCGGAGGCAGGACGCGCTCCGAACCACGGCCCATGACCTGTTCGGCCAGCTTGATCGACTGGACGAGGTCGTGGTCGGCATCGAGGTGGAGGAGCGGCATGAACCAGCGATAGATTTCCATGGCCTTGGCGTGATCGCCGCGCTCGAATGCCTTGACCAGCTCGACCGATTCCTTCGGGAAAGCGTTGGTGAGGCCCGAAACCCAGCCCTGGGCGCCGAGGTAGAGACCTTCCAGAGCGACATCGTCGAGACCTGCGAACAGGGTGTAGCGATCGCCGAAGGTGTTGCGGAAGTCGGTGAAGCGACGGGTGTCGGGAGCCGATTCCTTGACGGCGACGATGTTCTTCACGTCGACCAGGGCGGTGAGGACGTCCTTGTCGATCACCGTGCGGTAGGCCGGCGGGTTGTTGTAAAGCATGATCGGCAGGGCGGTCTGGTCGGCCACGCCCTTGAAGTGGGCGACGAGTTCGTGGGGCTTCGTCACGTAGACCATCGGCGGCAGCAGCATGAGGCCATCGGCGCCGGCCTTTTCAGCGGCCTGGGCATAGCGAACGGCGCGACGGGTATCGAATTCCGAAACGCCGGTGACGACGGGAACGCGGCCGTTCACGGCTTCCACGATGGCCGAAAGAACCTGGACCTTTTCGTCGTATTCCAGCGAGTTGTTTTCACCAACCGTGCCGAGCGCGATCACGCCGGTCACGCCGTCGTTGATGAGATCGTCGACGACGCGCTGCGTATCGGCGAGGTCGATCGACAGGTCCTCACGGAGCTGCGTGGTGACCGCCGGGAACACACCCTTCCAACCAATTGCCATGTAAATCTTCCTACTCTCTCTGAATTGAGATATCGTATACGATATTACGAAGTATGCGACAATTGCAAAATTCGCACACGATGGGAAAATTTGCTCATCTGCCGATTTTCCGGATTTGCGGACGATCGGCGCGGCGGCGACCCGCTCTACTCTGACAGATAAAATGCCTGGGGCGGGAGACTTTCGGTCCCCCGCCCCAGTTTCATGTCCGTCCTCAGGCTGCCTATCCGAATGTGAACGCGAAGGCCTGCACGCCGGGATCTTCGAATTCGATCTCGAACGTCCGGTCTCGCACCGGGCCCTTCTGGCGAACCAATTGATAGAGCCGTTCGCTCTGGACAACGCCTTGGCCTTCGGCATCGATATCGACGCCATGGTCCTTGCCGGGCGCCTGCCCATCGACCGTCACCCGAAAGCGAACCGGACGGCCGCCTTTTGCCGGGCCGAGCACGAGGTGCAAGTCGCGCGCATGAAAGCGGAAGGCGATCCGCCCTCCGGCCCGGTCCAGTGTGGCTTTCTCGGCACTCACCGTCCACGCTCCCGCGAGACCCCAATCGTTCAGCGTTCCCAACCGGGGCAACACATAGTCCTGGGACCGGTTAGGAACATAGCCGCCGGCAGAGACGAAGCGCTCGCCTCGGGAATGGCCGATGTAGGTTTCGGGCGAGCGGTTCGCGTTGCGGTCTGCCGGTGCGGCGATGCCGGTACCTTCCACAAGTACCATGTCACTGTCGCTCTTGCCGGTGCCGTTCTCGGCGAGCAGTTGCCGGATCACGCGTTCCGATTGGGCATAATCGCCTTCGCCGAAATGGTGGTAGCGAATGCGACCCCGGCCATCGATGAAGTAATGGGCCGGCCAATAGAGGTTCTGGAACGCGCGCCAGATGGCGCGGTCGTTGTCGAGCGCCACCGGATAAGTCACCCCAAGGTCCCGGACCGCCTTGCGCACGTTCGCGGGGTCTTTCTCGAAAGCGAATTCCGGTGCGTGAACGCCGATGACAACCAGACCCTGATCCTTGTACTTCTCTGCCCAGGCCCGGACATAGGGCAGTGAGCGAAGGCAGTTGATGCAACTGTAGGTCCAGAAATCGACCAGCACGACTTTTCCGCGCAGCTGTGCGGGGGTGAGCGGCGGGGAGTTCAGCCACTCCGTGGCGCCGGACAGCGAGGGGAACTGGCCCTCCACGGCGAGTTTCCCGTCGCTGCGCGGCCTGGCCGACTGGCCGGTACCCGCGCGGAAACGGTCGAGCAGCCCTTGTTCGACCGTCGATGTGCTCGAGAGCGAAAGGCGCGTCAGCAAGCCGGTATCGAGGCCAAGCGCGATCGCCGCCACGGCCACGAGAACCGCCAGCCCGAGCAGGCGCCGGATCCACTCGCCGGCGCCGATCGAGCGCTTCATGGCGGAGAAGACTTTGCCCCCGACGAGAAGCGCCAGCGCCAGCGAACTGGCCGCACCCAGGGCATAGGCCAGCAGCAGCAGGGTACTCTGCCCGCTGGCCCCCTGCAGCGCGGCGCCTGTAAGGATCAGGCCGAGGATCGGTCCGGCGCAGGGCGCCCAGAGCAGGCCGGTTGCCCCCCCCAGCAGCAGCGAGGCCGCGAATGGAGAGGCACCGCCCTGCCCCGCTCCCGCGACCGGCCCCGCGGCCGATTGCGAGAGCCGCGCCCCCAGAGCGACCAGCGGCCGCGTCGCGCGTTCGGCAATGGCAGGGAACAGCAGCAGCAGACCGAAGATCGCCAGGATCACCAGCGCCGCGGCGCGACCGTAGCTGTTGGCCTGGACGACCCAGCCTCCGCCGACCGACGCCAGCGTCGCCACGCCGGCGAAAGTGACGGCCAGCCCCAGCAGCAGCGGCAACCCGCTGCGCAGGAATGGCTGGTCGGCGCGGGCGAAGACGAAGGGCAGGACCGGCAGGATACAGGGGCTGATGATCGTCAGCGCGCCGGCCAGGTAGGAGAGGAGAAACAGGATCATGGTCAATCTCCGCCATGGCCGAAAGAAGGGGATCAGATCGCCCCTCAGCATGAACGCAAGCTGTCCAAACGGCAAAGCACGAATATTCCGTTCGGGGTGCATCCGTCCGGCTTCCTGGCGCGTACTATGAGGGCCAAGGCTGTGGAAAGCTCGACATGCAACCGATAATCGGCAAGCGCCTTTTGATGATCGCCGGCCTCGCGACCGTGCTAGGAGCATCGCTCCATGGGCAGTGGGAACAGGCCGTGGCCGTGCCTGCGCAGGCAAGGCCCGCCGTGCCCGCCCCGCTCGTAGACACGCCCAACCCCGCGCGCAGCGAAACCGCCGTACTGGCCGGAGGCTGCTTCTGGGGGGTGCAGGGCGTGTTCCAGCATGTGAAGGGCGTGAGCAGCGCCGTGGCAGGCTACTCCGGCGGAGCCTCCGGGACCGCGCGCTATGACAGCGTGTCGGGCGGCAATACCGGCCATGCCGAAGCGGTGAAGATCACCTTCGATCCCCGGCAGGTCAGCTACGGCACTTTGCTCAGGATCTACTTCACGGTCGTGGCCGACCCCACGACGCGCGACTATCAGGGCCCGGACCACGGGCCCCAGTATCGCACCGCCCTCTTCCCCCAGAGCCCGCGCCAGCGCGACATCGCCCAGCGCTACGTTGCGCAGCTTGGGCAGGCCGGTGTCTGGAAGCGCCCGATCGTCACCCGGATCGAACCGTTCAAAGGCTTTTACCCGGCCGAGAGCTACCATCAGGACTTTCTGACCCGCCATCCTGAATCGAGCTATATCCGCATCAACGACCAGCCCAAGGTCGACGCCTTGAGGCAGGCGTTCCCACGTTCCTATCGGAACAATGCCGTGCTGGTCCGGCCATGACGAACCTTGGCATCAGGGAGGCTCGGCGCGCATTCCTGGCGAAGTGCGGCATGGCAGCGGTCGCCGCCGTGATCTGCGACTTCTCCGTCTTAACGCCGCGCGCCGATGCGGCGAACTGGAACCTTCCGGACGCGGAATGGCGGCGTCGGCTTTCGCCGCAGGCTTATGCCGTCCTTCGCCAAGCCTCCACCGAACGCGCCTATTCCAGTCCGCTGTTGAAAGAGCACCGGAAGGGGCAGTTCGCTTGCGGAGGCTGCGCATTGCCGCTCTACGCGTCCAATACCAAGTTCGAGAGCGGCACGGGCTGGCCAAGTTTCTGGGATCACCTGCCCGGCGCGGTCAATCTGCGCCGGGACGGCAGCCTCGGCATGGTTCGCACCGAAGTCCGTTGTTCCCGGTGCCTGGGCCATCTGGGCCACTTGTTCGATGACGGCCCGCGTCCCACCGGCAAGCGCTATTGCATGAACGGCGCAGCCCTGACGTTCAAGCCGGCCTAGCGGCAAGACCGGCCTTGCGAAGGCCGGTCTTGCGTTCAGATCCCCGCCGCGGAATTGTTGCCCCCGCCGCCGCTCCGGAACACGCGCGAGCGCGACACGAAGCGCCAGAGCGCGCGCGGATGGCGCAAGGCCAGCGACAGGAACTCCCCCCACTGCCCCGTCCGGCGTAGCTCCCCAAGGCGGTGGGCATCGGCATAGAGCACTTGCCATTGCCGCCCTTGCCGCAGGGCCGCCATCGTGGAAGGCGGCGTGCTGGCGGCGTAGTCCGAGATCAGCCCGTCCATGATATCGACGCGGGTCTGCGGCGTGAAACGGGTTCGGGTTCCCTGCGAGCGGGCACCGCTCACTTGCCCGAGCTGGGTGGTATAGACATAGTACGCCCGGCGATCGAGGATCCCGCGCGCGCCGGAAAGCAGGCACCGGGCGTAGAGATCGAAGTCCTCTGCAAAGCGCAGGCTTTCCGAATAGCGCAGGGCCTTGTCCATGATGAAGCTGCGCCGCATCATCGGCTTGAGGAACCCGAATTTCAGCGGAGAGCCGGGCCGTTCGGCATCGATCAGTTCGGCAATCGTCACCGTCGAAATGCCCTCCTCCTCGAACGAGCATCCCGTTTCCCGGCGTTCCTGATCGTCGTAGTAGATCAGCCCGTCGAAGACGAGGTCGGCGGCGCGCTCGTCTCCCAGGGCGGTCAGGCTGGCGAGGCGGGCGGGCTTGAAGGCATCGTCGGCATCCAGGATCGCCAGCCAGTCGCCCAGGCTTTCCCGGATCCCGATATTGCGCGCAACGCTGGGCCCGCCGTTCTTCACCGTCTGCAGGCAGCGCACGCGCGGATCGCGGCGCGACCATTCCTGCAGCCGGGCGCGGGTGTCGTCGGTCGAGCAATCGTCGATGGCCAGGAGTTCCCAGTCCTGCAGCGTCTGGTCCAGCAGGCTGCCGATCGCGCGGTCGAGAAAGGTGGCCGCATTGTAGCAGGGCATGATGACGGAAACCTGGGGCATGAAACCTCCACTTGGGCAGGTGCGAAAGGGACGCGGGCTCGGCCGGGCCTAGCGGCGCAGGCTTCGCTTGATCTTCGCGATCGTCCGGTCTCCGAGAATGCCGAAAGCCACCGCCCGCACCAGTCGTTTCGCGGCACCGCCGCTGCTTTCGCCGCGCCGGATATAGCTGCGCCGCGCCGCCGTGGCGTTGCCGGGCCAGACCATGCGCTGGCCTTCGATGCTCAGTACCGGCCGCTCACTGAGCTGGGCAATCTCCTGCGCCTGCTTGTCCTCGCTCTCCACGAACAGCCCGGCACCGGTCTTGATGTAGACCGAGGCCTTGAAACTGGCATGGGCACGCTGGCGGCGCCGTTCCTCCGCGGATGGCAGATCGAGCATCCAGAGGTTTTCGTACTTCACCCCGTTGGCCGCGAGCCATTGCTCGGTTTCGGGACGGTATTTCTCCAGCCTGCTGGTCACGAGATGCTTGATCGGCACATTGGCCCGCAGGAGCGGTTTGGCCGTCAGCAGGAAATCGCGGTATTTCTCGCCATCGTCGTTCTGGGAGCTGTGCGGATCGTGGCAGAGGATGCCGTCGATGTCGAAACAGGCATCGGCCAGTCGCTTGTGCCGCATCAGGTTCCACTCGAAGATGCGCGGCGAGGGCACGGCCTCGAAGATCAGATCGGCATCCTCATGGGCGGCGCGGGTGCCGTATACGGCAAGGTAGGTTGCCGGAACTTGCGGCGCTGCGGCCTGCACCCGCTCGCGCACCGCGCGCATCGATTCGCCCGAGGCGATGCTGTCGTCCACGATCAGCACCCGCCGCGGCCGGACTTTCTCGTCAATCGTCTCACGCGCCGTTCGCCCGACGGTGGGCGTGCGCCCCTCAAGATAGCTTTCCAGGTCGAGCAATGGCTTGTGCAGCTGAACCGCCAGAAGATTGGCCGGCAGCAATCCGCTGCGAGGGACGCCCACGATCAGGTCGACGTTTTCCGGAATGGCGTGGGCGTTGAAGAACACGGTCTCCGCCAGGTCTGCGAACGAGCGATATTCCATGTCGTCTTCCTCGAATTGGCGGTCAGGTCGGCGCATCGGGTTGGAGGTAGAAGGCCTGCACTTGCGCGCGTACCTCGTCGCTGAGCAGGCTCTCCGCGGTGGACCGCGCGGCCTGACCGAGCGACTGCCGCAGCGCAGGGTCACCCTTCAGCCGCATGAGCAGTTCGAAGGCCTCTTCCGTCGTGTCGAACAGCAGGCCGTTGTGGCCGTGCTCGATCACGGAGGATGCGCCCGAAGTGCGATCGGTCACCACCGGCAGGCCGCTGGCCATGGCCTCGATGATCACACGTCCCCAGGGTTCGGGCCACTCCGGAGCGGTCCGGTAGAAGAAACAGTCGAGGCCCTGCAGGAATACCGGCGCCTTCACGCTGCCGATCGCGCGCATGTGAACCTGGTCGGGGGCGAGGCCAGCGGCCTGCATTTCGGCGGTTGCGCCCAGAACGTCGATCTCGCAGCCCTGCTCCGCGAGGCGGGCATAGAGGGCCATGTCTTCCGGGTGGTGCTTTTCGGGCGCATCGCGGCTCAAGCGGCCGATGCGGAAGCCGTCCCGCCCTGTCCTGTCGGTAGGGGCGAAGGCATCGAGGTCCACCAGCGAAGGCTCCACGATGCCGCGATAGGGGACTTGCGCCGCCAGTTCCCTGGAGCAGAACACGATCTCGGGCTCGATCCCGCAGGTCTTGCGGATGAGGTCGACCCTGGCCGCAAGGCGTTCGGCATCGGGCGTGTTGTAGGTGAGGATCACCCGCCTAGGCCGGGCGAGCCGGATCCAGTGGCTGATGTTGAAATAGACCCCCACGAAAACCAGCGTGCCCCCGCGCGGAAAGGACAGGCGGCGCGTATCGATTTTCGCCAGGCTGATGCCCGAGAACGCCTCGGAAGGGGCTTCCCGGAAATGCCAGATCTTGACGTCGGCCGAAGGCTGGAGCTGCCGGTACAGGCTGACCGTCCGCCATTCGCTACCGCCCGACGGGTTGAGCATGGGGTTCACCAGATGGACTTGCGGCTTCCGGCTCATCGCAGCGCGATCCGCATGGGAACAGGCATGGTCATCTCCTCATCCCGCCTAGGCCCTGGCCGACAGTTTCTTGAGGCGTACCCCGAGCTGCGCCAGCGGATGGCCGAGCGGCGAGGACAGGCCCAGCAGGACCGCGAACTGCAGCGGATTGTACCAGGGCTTGAAGTGCTTCCAGCTCGCCCGCCGCACCCGCTGGCTCTTGGCGGTGCGCAGCGCGTATTGGAAGGTTTCGCGATTGGCCAGGCGAACCAGCAGGTTCCGCGTCGCCGGCGGCTCGCTCTGCTCCATGGTCATGATCGTCTCGATCATGCAGTGGCAGACGTTGTCGTGAGACAGGGACGTCACCATGTTCTGGGAGTCCTTGAAGTAGATCGCCGTCGGCACCGGATTCACGCAGGTGCCGCCCTGCCGCGCGAGCCGCAACCACAGGTCCTTGTCGCCCCCGCGCCGGCAGCGCTTGTCGGGGAAAAGTCCCGCCTCGATCAGCGCCGTCCGCCTGGCCGCAATGGCCGAGGTCCAGACCGGGCATTCCCCGCAATCCAGCCAGGCCCTTACGAAATCCGCAAAGGAGAGCACTCTCTCCCGCCCGCCCGAGCGCCGGTAGACGTCTGCGATCGTTCTGCCGCCGGGATGGATCTCGTCATAGCCGGTGCCGAACAGGACGGTGTCCTGCGGGGAACTGCGGATCATGCGGTCCAGCGTTTCCAGGTGGGCGTCATCCCACTCGTCGTCGGCATCGAGAAGGGCGATGAAGTCGGATTGTGCCGTACGGATACCGAGATTGCGCGCCGCATAGCCTCCCGGTCCCGGCCGATCCCGGCTCAGGACCTGCACGCCGTCATAGCTGCGCGCGATCTGCGGACCATCGTCCTTCGATACGTCGTCCACCACGATGATCTCGGCCGGCTTCACCGTCTGACGCAGGACGGAATCGAGAGCGCGCGCAATATGCGGGCCCTTGTTATGCAATGGAATGACGACACAAATAGACGTCACGCGACCATCCCGTCCTTGTTGTGGAGCCTCTGTTAGGCTTGGCGTCGAAAGGTGATCAATGACCATAAATGGCTAGCGCGGCTCCCATCGGGGCAGCCTTACCCGGCCGGCGCCGGATAGGCGGCTGCATCCCTGCTCACCGCTACCGGCATGCGCAGGGGATTGCCGAAATCCCGCACGAGAGAGGCAATCTGCAGGTCGTTTTCCCGCTGGTTGTGATCGTAGAGACGCTCCTTCTGCGAAGACCACCAGGCCGTCTGATCGAAGCGCCCGCCCACTTTCCTGTAGGCCGTCCCAGCACGCCTGGCGCACCAGTAGAACCACAAATCGTCCGCAGAAGGGGCATAGCGCTCGAACAGGTCCTGCCGGACGGCATCGGGATGAAGTGCGTGAGGCGGGTAGAGAATTCCGCCGATGCCGGTGGGCATCAGGTCTACGCTGGGGCGCCGTGCGCGAGCGTCCTGAACGTCCCATTCCCAGTCGTGATAAGGCACCAGACCGCCGCCTTCCTGCGCAGCGAGGCGGTGCGCGCGGTGGCAGGTAATCACCGGATCGCCGCCGCGCTGCCCCTCGACCAGATCGGTGAGCCAGTCCGGCCGGTAGAACACGTCGTCGTCGGCCGTCGCGACATAGGCCGCTGGGAAGGCCGGCAGCGCGAAGATCAGTTTCTTGTAGCTGCGGGCATCGCTGACGATCCGCATCTCGATACCCTGGCCCAGCAATTCCCGCGTCTTGCCGGGAAGCGCTGCGTCATCGCCCTCGGCGATCCACAGGACGATCCGGTCGGGCGCCGTGTCCTGCCGCAGCAGGCTTCGCAAGGTAAGATGCAGGGTGGCGTAGCGCGCCGGATAGGAGGTGAGCGAGACGATCAATTCGCCCGGCAGGCCATGAGGTTTCGGCGCGCCGGCAGGAAACGCCCTGGCAATCTGCCGATACTGCGCCTCGCTCCAGAGCCGGGTCGCCACCGGCCGTGGCAGCAGCCTGTTCACGATGCGCTTTGCTAGGCCGCTCAAGGGTCTTTTCCCGGATAATTGGCAATCCGTGGACGAACTTAGGCGAAGTCACCGAGACCCGCCATTATACTATAGAGATCGTCCAACGCCCGCCTCCGAAGGCGCGCTCGCCCTTTGTGCCCGGCAAGCGGCAACAAGGGTTAGTGTGGATTCTGAAAGGATTAGAGCGGGGCGTGTCGGCGTAGATCCTTCAGCTGCAACGCTTCAGCCGTTCCCGTTCCGCCTGCGGGTTTCCCAGCCCTTGCGCGCGGCAGCGGAGCGCTGTTCCGGCGAACCGGACTTGTGCGCCTTGCCCCCGCGTGATGACGAGGCATGGGTGTCGGGCTTGCCGCGACCGGAGCCCGACTTGTTGCCGCCGCCCGATTCCTTGTTCACGGTAGCCCAGGCGCGCCGTTCTGCTTCCTTGTGGCTGACCCCGCGATCTTCGTAGCCTTCCTCGATATGTTCGGCCTTGCGCTTCTGCTTGTCGGTGTAGCTGCTCTTGTCACCTTGCGGCATGACATTCTCCGGATGCTGGGGCGCCGTGCTGCGCCAGTCTCTGAGAACAACGGCGCCGCCCCTTTTGCGTATCCCGAATTTCGCCGGCGACGCTCAGTTCCCGGAACAGCGTCAGATGCGCGACGGGCGCGCTCCCCTTTCGGAGAGCGCGCCCGCTTCGGTTCTACAGGCGTCAGGCGGCCTGTATGCCCGGAGTGCCGGCCATCAATGGCGCTTCGGCAGCATCCTCCACCCGGGCCGGCTCATCGCGCGAATAGTTCCCGACGAGCATCCCGGCGGCAAGCACACGGCCGCTGATCGCACTGACCACTTCCGACCTTCCGGGATTGTCATCCACGTCGATCACCTCGGAAAGCGCGAAGAGCTGGAAGACATAATCATGCAGCCCATGACCCGGCGGCGGGTCGGGCGGAAGCCAGCCTTCCAGGAAATAGCTGTTACGCCCCACATCGCGGCCGTCGGGGCCTCCGATACCGTCGGCGACGATTTCCCCTTCCGCCAGACGGCGTTCCGTGGGCGGGAGGTTCCAAACCAGCGCGTGGACCAGCGGACTGGCCGCCGGGGCGTCCGGATCCTCGACCAGCAGCACCAGGCTGACCGTTCCCTCCGGAACATCCCCCCAGACTAGCGGGGGAGAAACCCCTTCGCCATCGGCGGTGAAACGCAGGGGAAGCCGTGTGCCGTTGGCGAAGGCCGGGCTGGACAGGTCGATGAACCCGGCGCCGCGCGTTACTTCCTCCTGGACGATGGCGAGCTTGGAATGGCCTGCCCGCACGTTGGTCATCAGCGCGCCGAGCCAGCGGGGAACATGTTCGAGCATATCATCTCCAGAGTTCGCGGGAAGCGCCATAGGGCGCTTCCCCTTAGTCAGTCGCTGTTATCGCCGGCCGTTATTCGGAGTCGCTTTCGTCGTCGTCATCGTACTCCTCGGTGGGCTCGTCGTCTTCGTCGGGATCCACGAAATCGAGCGGGTCAAGGCCGAGTTCCGCGGCCACTTCCAGCCGCGTCGCCACAACCACGACTTCGTCGCCATCGTCCAGTTCGATGATGGTCGTCTCGTCCTCACGGCCTTCGGAGATGTTGACCACGTCGGCCGGATCGACCTCGATCTCGTCACCGTCGGGGGTTTCAAACTTCGCAATCGGCATGATGCACTCCTTGTCGAGAGAACCACCGAACTCGCCATTCGCTCGCTGGTTCCAGCAGGCTCAGGAAGCGAGTTCGGGCCAGTCCACTGCCAAGTGGCCACGGCGGGCATCGCGGCGGGAGAGCATCCACACGAGGAAGGCCCGCGCCTTTTCGCTGACCGGCTCGGGAATGAGGGTTTCCCCGGCGCAGAGCACGACGAGTTCCGATGGCGGGGTATCCGGGGATGCCTCGTCAAGCCGCGGTCGGAATTCCCTTGCTGTCATCACTGCTCTCCACACGCTTGCCAAGGCAACGCGCGGGGTCCGGCAGAGGTTTCCGCCTCCGGGCGGCCACCTTCAATAGCGCTCAGTAAACATCGCGAAGGTATCGCCGATCCTCGCGCATCTGGGCCACATAGTCCTCGGCCGCGTCGGGCTTCATTCCGCCATGCGTGGCAACGATGCGACGAAGTGCGAGGTCGACGTCCTTGGCCATGCGCCCCGCATCGCCGCAGACGTAGAAGTTGGCGCCGCCCTCTATCCAGCGCCACAGCTCCGCACCGTCTTCCACCATGCGATCCTGCACGTAGATCTTCTCGGCCTGGTCGCGGGAGAACGCCAGGCTCAGCCGGTCGAGATGGCCCGAGCGGCGCCAGGCGTCGATCTCCTCCCGGTAGTAGAAATCGGTCGCTTCGTGCTGCTCTCCGAAGAACAGCCAGTTGCTGCCGGTCGCGCCGGTTGCCAGACGGTCATGCAGGAAACCCCGGAAAGGCGCGATCCCCGTGCCCGGGCCGACCATGATGGCGGCGCGCGAGGGATCGGCAGGCGGCCGGAAGTGCGCCGAGGATTGCAGGAACAGCCCCGCCCCCAGCTCTTCCGCCCGGTCCGCCATGAACGCCGAGCAAACCCCGCCGCGCCGCCGCCCCTTGTTGGCGTAGCGCAGCACGGAAACGGTCAACTGCACTTCATTGGGCTGGGCATGAGGGCTGGAGGCAATGGAATAGAACCGCGGCTGGATCGGTCGCATGACTTTCATGAGATCGCTGAGCGTCAGGCGCGCGCCGGTCTCATGCAGCACGTCGGCGATCTGGTGTTCGCGAAGGAAGCGATCGTATTCGGGCTTCCTCTCGGGATCGAGCAGCGGCACGAAAGCCGCTTCGGGCAAGCGCTCGGCAACGAGTTCCAGAATGTTGCGCGTGGGCTTGGCGATGTCCCAGTGCCGCAGGAGCGCTTCGTAGAGCGGCACGTCCCCAACATCCTTGACAGTTACCAAGCTATCGGGCGCAAGTTCCAGTAAATCCAGAATTTCCGTAGCCAGAGCGGGACAATTGACAGGCCACACGCCCAGCGCGTCCCCGGCTTTGTAGGCGAAGTCATGGCCCGTCAGGTCGAACCCGAACTGGCGTACTTCCTTCGCCGCGCCAAGGCCGCTCAGCACGGAGTTGCGCACCATGCAGGTGCGCAGGGGTGCTTTCCGGCTATAGGGAGCGCCGGGTCCGCTCACTATGGGCGCTGCTGCAGGAACGGCGGGTGATGGTACAGGCGGGACATCCGCAAGCATGGCGCCGATGACCGTTTCCAGCCACTGGCCGGCCACTTCCTCGTAGTCCGGCTCGCAGTCCGCACGGGCAGCGATCCGCTGCGCGCCCAGTTCCTCCAGTTTCGCATCCAGCTTACGGCCAAACCCGCAGAACTGGTCGTAGCTCGAGTCCCCGAAGGCCAGCACCGAGTAACGCAGCGCGTCCAGCCCGGTCGGCGCCCCGGCCTCCAGCGCCGACCAGAAGGTGCCGCCGTTGTCGGGCGCATCGCCGTCTCCGAACGTGCTGGCGATGATGAGCGCCCTTCCCGCCTCGGCCAGTTCGGCGGGTTTCACGCTGTCGAGCGAGGCCAGGCGCACCCGGCACGATCTGGCCTCCAGCTTCCGGGCGCATTGTTCCGCGAATCCTTCCGCCGTTCCGGTCTGCGAGGCCCATAGCACCATGACGTGCGAGGCCGGCATCGCGCCCGCCGTGTCGGAAACGAGCGCCGGGGAACCGGCAATCTCGTCACCGGCCAGCGGCACCCGTGCGAACAGGCCCGCTAGCAGGCCATTGACGTAGTGCAGCTTGCCGCCTTCGAGCGGCGCTCCGGGGGGAAGAAGGGGCACGGCATGAGCCGGTTCGCTGGCGCGAAGGCCGGTCATGAAGCCGCTCAGATAGCCTTCCTCTGCCGCCGTGAGAACGGGCGGAACCCACGGTGACAGCCCCATGACCTGCGCGAAAGCATCGATGGCGGCCGCCTGCGACGGCAGAAGGCGCGGGGCGGCGGGAATGGCCGCGGAATAGGGCTTCGTCATGTCTTCCGGTGCCGCAATCGAGGGAGCCTGCTCGACCGGCCCCGACAGCCGGGTGAGCGCCACGGCCGAGAACTTGAATTCCGGCTGCAGCGAGATCGGGTCCACGGCGTCGTTGGTCACGGCATTGACGCAGAGATCCTCGCCGAAAACGTCGTTCCAGTGGAAGGGCGCGAAGCAGTTTCCGGGGCGGACCCGGTCCGTCACCACGGCGGGCAGCACGGCCCGTCCCCGGCGCGAAGCCAGTTCCACCATGTCCCCCTCGCCGATACCGAGGGCGGCGGCATCTTCGGGGTGGATTTCCAGGAAGGGACCGGGATTGAGCTTGTTCAGCGTCGGCACTTTGCCGGTCTTGGTCAGGGTGTGCCACTGGTGCTGGAGACGGCCGGTGTTGAGCACCAATGGGAAATCGGCATCCGGCATCTCGGCCGGGTCCATGTGCGGGCGCGGCAGGAAGTGCGCCTTGCCGCTCTCGGTCGGAAAAGCGATGGCGGGACGGCTGCCGTCGGTCTCGATCCGGGCGGACTGGCTCACGCCGTCGTTGAGGTAGCGTATCGGATTGCGATCGTTCCCTGCTTCGGGCGGACAAGGCCACTGCATCGGCGTTTCTCGCAGGCGGTCGTAACTGGCGCCGCGAATGTCATAGCCGGTCCGCGGGTTCCAGAAGGCCCGGATTTCCTCGAAGACATCGGCAGCCGAGCCATAAGTGAAGGCCCGGGCATAGCCCATTTCGCAAGCGACGCGGGCGATGATCTCCCAATCCGCCATCGCCTCTCCGGGAGGATCGACGGCTTTTTGCATCAGGGTAAGGTTGCGCTCCGAATTGATCATCACCCCTTCCGCCTCGGCCCAGAGCGCGCCGGGCAGGATCAGGTCGGCATGGCGGTTGGTCTCGGTATCGACGAAGACATCCTGCGCGATCACGAGTTCGGCGGCTTCGAGCCCGGCAACCACTGTCTTGCGGTTCGACACGCTGGCCACGGGATTGGTACAGATGATCCAGCACGCCTTGATCCGGCCGGCGGTCATGTCCTCGAACATGGAAACCGTGCCTGCTCCAGCCTCCACCCGCAGCGTGCCGCGCGGAATGTCCCAGGCATCCTCCACGAAATGCCGGTCCGCCTCGCTGGGTGTGGCCCGCTGGCCCGGAAGACCAGGCCCCATGTAGCCCATCTCGCGACCGCCCATGGCGTTGGGCTGGCCGGTCAGCGAGAACGGCCCGGCGCCCGGCGCGCAGATCGCGCCGGTCGCCAGGTGCAAATTGCAGATCGCATTGGTGTTCCAGGTGCCGTGAGTGCTCTGGTTGAGCCCCATGGTCCAGCAGGACATCCATGCCCCCGCTGTCCCGATCCACTGCGCGGCCTGGCGCAAGTCCGCTTCGGCAATGCCCGTCAGCGCTGCAACCGTCGCCGGGGGATAATCGGAGAGGAACGCCGCCATGGCGTCCCAGCCCTCGGTATGCGCGGCGATGAACGCCGGGTCGATGTGACCCTGCTCGGCGATCAGATGGAGCAGCCCGTTCAGCAAGGCGAGATCGGTGCCCGGTCGCACCTGCAGGAACAGGTCGGCCTTGTCCGCCGTGGCATTCCGGCGCGGATCGACGACGATCAGCTTTGCCCCGGCTTTCACCCGGTCCATCATCCGCAGGAACAGGATCGGGTGGCAGTCTGCCATGTTGGCCCCGATCACGAAGAACAGGTCCGCCTTGTCGAAGTCCTCATAGGATCCGGGAGGCCCGTCCGCGCCGATGGAAATCTTGTACCCACTGGCCGCGCTCGCCATGCAGAGGCGCGAATTGCTTTCGATGTTGTTGGTGCCGATGAAGCCCTTGCAGAGCTTGTTGGCCAGATATTGCGCCTCCAGCGACATCTGGCCGGAGACGTAGAAAGAGACCGCATCCGGCCCGTCACGATCGATGATTGCGCGCAGGCCCTGCGCCGTTCGCGTGATCGCCTCTGCCATCGGGATCGCGCCCTGGTCGCGGCTGCCCTCGATGCGGGCATAGGCGGTTTCCGCCCTGCCGGGGGCGGTTACCGGGACATGGCAACTGCTGCCCTTGGTGCAGAGCCGGCCGAAATTGGTCGGATGGCTCTTGTCGCCCGACACCTTGACGATGCGCCCATCCGCCACTTCCATCACGATGCCGCAACCGACGCCGCAGTAGGGGCATGCGCTCTTGACCTTGCTGCTAGCCACGTCTTCCCCAAACGAAAAAACGCCACCGGCCGGAACCCTGTTCGGGGTTCGACCGATGGCGTCGTTGCCTTGTTAGCCAGCCCTTGCGGACTGCTGGAGAGAACCCCGCGCCTTTGCGGGTCTCACTCCGATTTGACCGTTATCTTGCCGTAAGGACCCGGCGGCTGCAAGCCCCTGTTTCGCAGTGCAGCATGGAGCGCTGCCGCTCGTCAGAACCTGCGGGAGATACCCATGTAGATCTCGAGATCGTCGGCATCGCGGTCCAGGCCCGCGTTGGCGCCGAGGTCGATCTGGAAGCGATCGGAAGTCTGCCATCCCAGCGACAGGCCCGAGAGATGCTCGGAGTGATGCTCGCCCGGCTCCCGGACGGTGCGGTACTGATACTCGGCCGTGGCGGTCAGGGCATCGCTCAGCTTGGCCGCCACACCGACGACGTCTCCGAATGCGAAGTGGCGGCCATGCCCGTCCTCGTTCACGTCGGCGTCGAATTCGGGAACCATCTCCAGCGAAATCGCGGACGTCAATTCGTAGGAGAGTGGGATGCGCAATCCAGCGCCCCAGTCACCCGCGCCGATCGGCTCGCGCCCCGTGGGCAGCGACACGAAAGGCATGACGGCGGCCGAGAAGCCCGACCCGTCAGGATTGGCAAGATTGCGCCGCAGGGCGAGCGTCAGGTCGCCGGTGCCGCTGCGATGCTCGACCTCGCCCGTCGTCCGGTCACGGCTGCGCGAAAAGCCCAGGCTGGTCCAGCCGACCTGGACTTCCGCATGATCGGCAATGCCCATGCGCAGCAGGAAATCGCCGACCACGAACACATCCTCGCGCTGCGTGGAATCACGGTTGAGCGTCCAGTCGCCAAGGCCGGTTTCCAGCGAGAAGCGGCCGGCCTCCATGGTGCAAGCCGGGGTGCCGATGCCGGGGCGATCGGGGCAATAGTCGCGGCCCTGCGCGGCGGCCATCGTCGGGGCGGCCATCAGGGCAACGAACAGGAGAGCGCGAAATTTCATAACAGCCCTTATAGACGACTGCCGTGCAAATCGTCCGCTGCGGGCGCTTGTTCCCGCGCGCTTCCGGCCGGGTGACGATTGATCAGCGGGTGTAGCGTCCGCGTCCCAGTTCGTCCGGCAGCAGCGCGTCGCCGTCGATACGAAGCGTCATCCGTTCGAAGGGTGGGTCCATGATCTGTTCGATATCGATGGAAAACCGCACCACGCCCGAGCGGACCGGCGGAACAGGCACGTCGATGTCTCGGCCCGGAACATAGGGTGCGCTCAGGGTGGCGGAGACGAGGTCTGCGGACGGCCCCTCAGGCACCAGGGTCAGGCCTTCCCCGGCGGTGGTCACTTCGCTCTCCCGGCCGTCCGCGAACCGGAGCGCCACCCGCACACCGCGCGCATCGTTACCGGACTTGGGGTCGATCACCAGGACGGCCAGGCCGCCCTGCCATTGGTCGGGTGACTGCTCATCGACGGCAACCGGCTCGGGCATTCGGCAAATATCGGGCAGCACCGGGTCGGGCAGGTCCGGGCGGGACCCTCCGGCGGCGCTCGCTGTGCGTTCGGCCCTGTCGCGCGCCTCGTGCCAGGCCAGCGTTACCTGTCGCGCCTCCTGCGCCGCATCGTCGGCGACAGGCGTGCCGGCCGACAGGATACGGCTTGCCGCTTCCTCCATGCGCGCCCGGGCCTCCTCTGCCGCGGCCAGCGCAGCATCCGCTGCGGCATCGCGCTCTGACTGCGGCACCTGCACCTGACTGCCCGGCGCTTCGACCGTTTCGACGACCGGCTCGGTGGTGGCGACGGAATCGACCAGGAAAGGGCAGCGCGCCTCCACCGCATCTTCTGCCGTAGCGCGATCGCGCGCCAGTCGCTCCTGCTCGGCCAGCGCCGACCAGGGCTGGGTGTCCAGATAGGCGAACAGCGGCCGATCCCGCACCGGCCGGTCGGCTGACAGGACGATTTCGGCGCCATCCCGGCGCCAGGTCCCGTGCGCGAACTGGTCCAGCGCGCCAACCGAGATGTACCATTCGAACGTACCGTTGCGGCGCAGGAGCATTTCGGACCCTGTCTCCATGACGCCCGACAGATAGTAATGCCCGACGAAGTCCGTATCGACGCCTGTCCCGGTCCTGCCGCTTTCGTCAGCCTTGGACGTCGGCGCTTCGGCTTCCGGGACATTCCGATCCTGCGCGCCGGTAGGCACCATCGGTGTCGTCAGGGCCAGTCCGGCAGCAATAAGGAAACCTGTCCGCATCCGGCGATGTTTACCGCAGCGACTTGGCCCGACAACCACAAACTCCCGCGCGCTGCGGCGAGAACGTGGCACGAACGTGGCAAGAACTCAGGGGGCGATAGCCCGGATTACCCGCGCGGCTATCCGATAGGACAATGCCGAAAGGCAGTG